>Ga0181352_1000922_pt1 | contig 11886 bp, 13 predicted proteins | sample Fa13VDMLBSN_FD_130103 | JGI IMG/M metagenome (GOLD analysis project Ga0181352, IMG submission 130103) | Freshwater viral communities from Lake Michigan, USA - Fa13.VD.MLB.S.N | ecosystem: Environmental > Aquatic > Freshwater > Lake | place: USA: Michigan | collected 2013-09-23 | reverse complement strand
GAACTTCCGCAGGGTGCCGTGATAGACCTCGACCGGCACATAGCCCTTGGACACGGCAAACTCGACCATCAGTCGCCGCGCCGTGTCCATGTCGCCGCGTTCGACGGCGGCGAGGTATTCGGTGTCGATGCTCATAGGAATGCGAGTGCGATGAGAAGCCACACAGGCAGGCTGCTGCTTTCGGTCTTGGGCGCGATGACCTCCTTGACCTCCGCCAGTTCCTGCTTCACTTGGGGAGGCGGCTCCGCCGCATTGATCTGATTGGCTCGTATGATGATTCCCGGAGCATCACCCACAACGCTCGCAGGCTTCCAGCCGCCATCCTTGTGACCACCATAGTTGGCCACAAAGGTCGATCCGGGCGGGATCTTGACCTTGTTGTCGACGATCTGGACGTTCACGAATCCCGGGTAGAGGGCTGGGTCCAGATCCCGGTCGTACAGATACCCAAGGAACGTCGACCGACCATTGGGAGCGTCCCATGCGTAGGTGGTCGGATCGCTCGACAGGCTGACCGTATTGCCCTTGATCAGGATGTCCTCAAATCGAGTGATCTGCCATGCACTCGCTCCGTAGCGCACCCAGTTCTGGCAGGTGTACTGGATGAATCCCCAGACGTTGGTCGCAGTGTTGCCCTCGATCACAGTCCCCCACTGCTGACCGGAGTCGGTATAGATGCAGAAGCCTTGGTAGTCCTTGAACGTGTTGCCGACAATCTGGGCACCAACGCAGGAAGAGATGGTGATGGCGTGAAGCGGTGCCTGCTGGGTCACCCGGTCAAAGTGTCCCTCAAAGTAGCAGCCCTCGACCCGGACTCCGCGAGCCATGATCGACTCGGGCATGTTGCCGCCAATGGCAATCGACGTGTTCTCGGTCGTGTACTGCCCCGGGGAGATGGACTTGTCACCGGGCTTGCGGAATCGGCATCCGGTGACCTCGGGACCCTTGGACCCCTGTGGGGCACCGGACTGCAATCCGGCGGCGATGACAAAGCACTCCGGAGTGTGCATCGCCTTTCCAGCCTCGTTGCGGAAACCTCCCGGGGCGAAGTCGACAAACTCACAGTCCCGCACCGCAGTTCCAGCCCCGATCACGCGCATGGCTGCAACGGTGTAGACCCCGTTGGAGCGGTGGTTGCCGTCGAACGTGATCCCCGTGACGATGACGGGGCAGTCGAACCTGTCCTTCTCGCCTTCGCCTCGGGACAGCAGCATCCGGTGCGCCGTGCGCTCGGCATCCAGACCGTGAATCAATCGGTCGGCGACCTTGAGGACCGTCCTGCCAATCCCGACCCCGGAGATCCGGACAGGCGTACCGCGATTCGGTCCCCAACCCCAGACAATGGATCGCCGGTTTGACGGGTAGGCCGCGTACAGTTCCTGCGGACCCGGAGGTTCCGAGTCGCCGAGGATGAACACGCCTTCCGGAAACTCCACGTCGAGCCCCATCTGGAGAAGCTCGGTGCAATAGGGAGCCCAGTTTCTGACCTGTGACGGGGTCAGTTGATATTTCTGGAGGACGTGTTGGTCGACTCTCACAGGAAGACGATGGCGAGCAGCAGCAGGGTTCCCCACAGGGTGGCGGGCGAACCACCCAGATTCCGGCGGGTGCCGGTCGACACCGTGTTGACCGGGCTGGCTCCACCACCCGCCCAAGGATTCGGGCCGAACGGTTCAAGGTTCAGTGGCGCAGGCGGCCCCTGATCAAGGTCAAGGTCGACACGGTTTTCGGATCCCGGCAGGTTGGTGAAGTCGACAAGTGGGCTGGGCATAAGTCAGATCTCTGGCGCGTTGGCTGCGGGCGGGCAGATGGCATTCCATTCCGGACTTCCAGCGGTCAGATGCCAGACCCCACCCTGACCCCGGGCATCCGGGCAGGAAGGCCAAGCATTGCTGCGCTGGGCACCCAGCACTGGACCTGTGACGACCAAAGCTCCAGCGGGCGGGGGCCCCGGTCGAAGTGCGGGTTCATAGGCACCCTCTGCACAAGGACTCAAGAGGAACGGTCGATATTCCTTGAAGCAGAAGTCCGGGACGCCTCCGGATGCGACCGTGTCCCGCAGCGACGGACTTTCCCGCTGGATGGGCACGACCGTCTTGGGTTCCTGCGGCGGAGGGGTTCCAGCCTGCGATGGAATGGACGGCGGCAGTGGGGCGGGTGCCGGTCTCGGAGTCGGCATGGGTCGATAGACCGGAGTCGGCAGTGCCGACGGAGGACGACCAATCGCGCTCTTGTCGACGATTCCGGAACCGCCCCGGCGACCGACAACCGAGGTTCCGCGATATCGACTGCCGAACTCGCCCGGGGCGTTGGGAACCGCTTTCTCCTCGGTGAACTTCCTCACCGGGGCACTGCCACCGCGCCTGCCGACAGCAGCAATTCCCTGAGACAGACTGCCGAACTCACCTTGGATGCCTCCAGTCATTTCGTCGACAAACGTGGGCGTCATGGTGGTCGACGTGTTGGGCGGAGTAATGGGTACAGTAAGCTGGGTCGTCAGCGGAGGCGTGACGGATGGCGAAATGCCGCGTGCGGTGGTGTCAGCAGGCGTTTCCGCCTTTTTGCCGCGTCCCAGCAACCACAGGATGGCGATGATGACAATGGGTTCCATGGTCAGTTCTTTTTGCCTCCAAAGACCATGTACGCGCCAGCCGCGATCAGGGCAATGATGGCGAAGCTGAGTTTCGGAGAGGGAGCGGTGGTTGTACTGGATGTCGTGGGCGACTCCGACTTCTTGCAGTATGCGCTGTCGGGAATTCCCAAACTAACGTCTCCGTACTTCATTCCAGCAGCACACTTGCACGGGTTCTTTTCGCACCAACCCTTCTGGATCCAATCATGCTCCCCCGGCAGCACTCCCATTGTTCTCGTTCTCATAAAGTCAGTGGACGGCGATGACGATGTTCACTCCCTTGAGCCTCAGCATACCACACATGTGCTTTCCATAGACAGCCTCTCGCTTGGTTGGATCGCCCGACCCAATGGCTCCGACGCAGGCAAAGCACTTTCCCGGGCAGGATACGACTTTGCTTCCGGGATCAATGCCCAGTTCCGTGGCGTTCTCCAAAGCCACTCGGACGACATCCCTCATGTGTTCTTTATGACCCGGAACAGTTCTAGGATCGATCCCGTCCTTTGCCATCTTCTCGGTATAGGCAGGCATGGTGCTTGGAACCCCCTTGATGGCGATGAATCGACCCCGAACGCAGGGTAGTTGCATCATCTGGGCGATTTTCTTGCGGTAGATGTCTCCACCCAGCTTTTCCCACAAGGTTCCGTTCGACAGGTTCAGCGCATAGTTCTCAGGCCACACGCCACCATGCTTGCGATGGTACTCAAGGAAGATGTCCCAACTCTTGCTGTAGCCGTAAAACTCCAGCGACGGATGACGGTCACAGACGTGCATCCAGTACTCCAGTGTCGCCAGTGAATCAAAGTCACCGTCTACAAAGAGACGGACGACATAAGTCTTCTTCTCCTTTTCGCCAGCATCGACAATTGCCTTCAGGGCTCGCTCAATGTGGGACTTGTCCTTGACCCTCGTCAGAACCGTATTCTGCAACTGGCGCAGGTAGGGGACGACATGTCGCCATCCGGACAGCGAATAGCAGTAACCCCCATTCGGGTTGCTCTGCTGCTTGCGGAATGCCCGACCCTCGGAATCCAACTGCACCGGACTCGGGGTTTCATCCCAGCACTTGCCAGCACCGGGACAAGTCGCGCCGGGAACCGTCGACCACTGGAAGAATGGCAACTTGCTGCTGCCCTCGGTGAACACCTCGAAAGGAGGAGTTTTCCGGACGGGATCAGACAGCCAGTTGATCAGCTTTCGGACGTCACGCCAGTAAGGTGACTTTTCCAGCTTGTCTTTGATCCGGGAGGAGTAGGGTCGGACAACTGTCTTTTGAGGATCCGGTTGTTTCCCCTTCGACTGGGCCAGTTTGACATGCTTTTCGATTCGACTGCGCTCCCGCTGCTCCCACTCCTCGGGAGTCATTTTCGACAGTGTGGTGCGGACCTCCACCGCAACCTTGGCCAATGCCTTCTGAAGTGCGCGGAGGTCCTGCGTCGTCGCTGCGGTTTTGGACGCATCCGCCATTGGATTGATGGGGACGAATGCGTTTGCGATGGGAGCCCAGAAACGCTCGTTGACCCCTCCGATCAATGGCTTCTGCTGCGGAGGGTTCTTTCTGACGTCAGCACTGCGGACCTCGGTTTCCCGAATGGGTTGCTGTCCGAGTTCGTACATCTCCTCGGGTTCGACTCCGAACAGATCAGCAGCAGCATCAATCTCCCGCTCGGTCCAATCACCGAACGGGATCACATTCTGGATGGCGAGGTCTTTCATGACTCAGACGTCAGAGACGGAGGAACGACGGCGGGAAGGGTTGCGGCGGGGAAACTCTCCACGCGCAGGAACATTCTTCGACAGGTTGAAGTCGAAGGTGACCCGCTCGTTCCCATTATCGTCGACATAGCTGACGAGGGTGCGACCTCGAGAATCCCGAGAGACTCCTGTCACAACCCCTGCATATCCGCCATCGACACCCATGATTCCGATGACTTGGTCCCCCATCCGGATGGAGGATCCACGCGAAGGATTGGACCTGACTTCACGGATGTAAATCGCCCCCTTTTCACCGTCCCACTCGCCGACCGGAAAACCGTCAGCAGCAAACGCATTGGCAATGTCCTTGTCCCCTTCAATGCGGACAGCACCCGCTTCCTTGGCAGCCCTCTTCCAGCCTGCCCACGTCTGATACTCACGCTCACCTAGGTAGTTTCTCATTTCCTTCTCCGTTTCTCTGCGTTGATTCTTGACACTTCAGGATTCGACGGGCCTTGACCGACGGCAACATTGCCGAGCAGGCCGACTTTCTGAAAGTACTTTCGCAGGTCCCGGTCGTCGCCGGACAGCACCGCAAAGGCTCCGTTGTCGAGCAGCATCCCTGCGACCTCCTCGATCTCCCCGGTCGTTGGTCTGCGCCGGGTGTAGATCAGGTCGTACAGGTCGTAGAAGTCATCCCCCTCGGCGCGGTCGTAGTCGAGGACCTTGTCGCCGGGTTCGATGACACTGCTGAGACCGGGAGGGATGGTGGGATTCTGCTTCACAACGGGGTTCACCTTTCTGAAAACGATTCCTCTTCCCTTGGGAGCGAATGGCGACATCCGCTGCGGGTCGATCATTGGATAGGCCCACTTCCCGGGAGGCTGCCAGTCATGGACACTCCCCTTGGGAACCCTGTGCAGGTCCCTGTCAGCATCCCACCGGGAACGACTGTCGTACCAGATCGGGCGACCAACAGTCACGGTGCCGACAACCTGCGCCTTGCCGACCCCGGTACGCACGATTGCCATCCGCTTGCCGACAGCCGGATGCAGCGACGGGGAACGCCTTGTCTCAATGGTCTTCAGACCACTGAGGATCATCTCGGTAAACGGCGCATCCCTGTCGTTGATGTTTATCCCGGTCATGCCGTCCTGTAAGTAAGGTTCACCGCAATCTGGGTATTCACCTGCACATGGGGAGACAGAGGATTCAGGTTTCCGTTCTGGTAATGGCTGACAACGATGTTGGTCGGCGCGGAACTGTCGACAATCCCCACCAACTGGGTCACTGCGCCCACGGAGAATCCACGCCCCCATACGGCAGCACTCGCCGCATAGGCGTCCCCGGTCCTGACCGGAAACGGAAGGTCTGTGATGAAAAGTGCGCCGGTTCCAACCCCAGTCCTGCCACTCACGTTCCATCGACCCGATACATGGACTTGATCCCCAATGCGCTCAAAGGACGCCGTTGGCGATGTCAGCGTAAAGGTTGCCCCGGCACCGTCATCGACGAAGGTCGCGTTCCATGTTCCGGACTGGTACGTGAGAACCCACGCCGCTCCGGTCCAGACGAAGGTCGACTGCAACGTCAGGTCGAAGACCTGCAACCCGGCGTCGTTCATACCCACCGACAACGCCAGCCGCTGCGCCGTCGACAGTCGCGGCAACTGCAAGCCGGACCCCGCGCAGGACATGCGGTCGTCCTGCGGATTGAAGAAGTAGGATTGGGAGCTCATGCGTAGATGTATTCGGCCAAAATGTAGATGCCCGGAAGTAGCAGGGATGTCGCCATGTTGATCCCAAAAGATCCGCCATTCTGCACTGTTGGAGCCATGAATCCGAGTCCTGCGGAATCGTCGAAGAACGTCAATGCCGTAATACCATCCGGAGTAAACTGCTGCGCCGGGATTATCATCGAACCAGACATGCTCACAGTCGTTGTAAAGGAAGTTCCGGCAGGATCATCGGGACATGTAAGGTTGTTTCGGGTCGAAAAGAAGAATGGATCCGGGGTGGCTCTACCGATTCCCCCGCCGTGTATCAGTGGAATTTCGTAATTTCCTACGGGATTTGCCGTAGGACCTACAGTGTAGTCACCAGTGACGATGTCAGAAAAAGTGATCCGCATTCCAGAGTAGATGGTTCTACCTGTCGGAATTACTGGCGTTGGAAAAGTGAATGGGAAGTTTACTGACCAAATGCTGAGTGCTGTGGTACCATTACTTCCAAGAACTGGAATCACCTCTGGCAATGTACCTCCTCCCCCACCACTCACCTGTGTCCATGCAGTCCCATCCCACACATAGATCGAGTTCGCGGTGATATCGAAGACCTGCAACCCGGCGTCGTTCACGCCCACGGTGAGCGCGAGGCGTTGGGTCGAGGACAGACGCGGCAGTTGCAGGCCGGACCCCGCACAACTCATGCGGTCGTCCTGCGGATTGAAGAAGTAGGATTGGGAACTCATGGGCAGATCAATAAACAACCGTTGTTGGAGTCAGCGTGTTGGTCCTGACAGCAAACATCTTTGGATTATGCTGCCGAGTCGATGTCTTCGCAGTCAAACCGGTCGTCTTACCCATGCAAAGAATGCAGGACGTCGACGAGTTTGAAAAGGTAACTGTCTGAGAAGCGCGAACGGTGTACGAACTACCATCATTCAAAGCAGTCGCAATTGTAACTGCAACAGTGTTTCCGGTAGTCGGAACCATTGTGCAGACTATCCACAAAGGAGTTGTTCTTGGAATACCAGTGTCACCAGTAAACAGTGTGGTTCCGTTTGCCCGAATCAGATACCACCAATTGTCCGTATTGATACCCGCCCCAAGAGTGTCGTTTGGATCATACACCAAACAGGCTTCATCCAGACCGAGTGTTGCTACGGCTGAAGGGGAGTAGGTAGAAATTCCAGTCCGATACGAGAACGTCTGTCCGACCACTGAATCGTCAACGGTGACGTGATTCAGGACAAATCCAATCGCACGGCTATTCCAGTCAGTTGGATCTTTGGAGAATCCGTTGTATCTGAATGATGCAATCCCTGTTGCGGTAGTGCCTGTACTTCCAATCACCTGATTGATTTGACCATTTGTGGTAGTTGATGTTGTAGATGCTATGGCAGCGGACGTTCCGGAATTGGAATTTCCTCCTGCAAGAGTAGCCCAATAGGTGCTTCCGGGGATGACGTTGCTGTTGAAGTTTCTTCGCTGAAGGCTCAGGCAGAACTTTCCAAAATCGGAGACTGGAACAACGGTGTCTGTCGCAGTGATCCATTCAACCCCATTCCAAAAAACGAAATCTCCAACGTCCGTCAGAATTCTTTTTGTCGACAGACAATCCGTACAGTAAGCGATTCCCAGCGCAGCAGACTCCGACGCCGACAACGCCAGCAGTTGTGCGGTGGTGAAGCTGACAACGGTCGTCGTCCAAACAGTCCCAGTCCAGATCATCGCCGACTGCAACGTCGTATCGAATACCTGCAACCCGGCGTCGTTGACTCCCACCGAGAGCGCAAGACGCTGAGTCGAAGACAGGCGAGGCAACTGCAAGCCGGATCCCGCGCAGGACATGCGGTCGTCCTGAGGGTTGAAGAAGTAGGATTGGGAGGACATGGGTTACTTTTCGTTGGCGGCACTGCGGAAGATTTCGTCCACAACTGCGTCCGAAAGTCCCAATGCACTTGCAGAAGAGATGATCAGCGGATGGTCCCTGTGAATGTAGTTGCCGTATTCCAGATGCTCCATCGCATCGTTTGCGTCCGACTCTGGAAGCGCATTGATGAAGTTGATGACGATCTGAAGCATTCCCCGCTTCCTCAGGGTGCGACGGAATGCCCACATGGGAATTGAGTCGGGGACAGGATCCGGTGTCGGGGGATCCTGAGGTCGGAGGTCTGGGTTCGCGCTCTTCCAAGCATCCAGATCCTCGATGGTTTCAAAAGCCAAGTGACCCTCTGGAACAGGTCCGGAGTGGTCCCAAGAAATGACCCTGTCGGGCCAGCCGTTTTTCAGTTTGAGCAGGATCATGATAGTACCGTTGTTGCTGGAGTTGAATTGGCTTTGATGGCTGTCCATTGAGCGTTGTTCACGCGAGAGCTTGTCTTTGAATTGGTTCCGGTCGCCTTGGCGAACGCAAACACCGTCTGCATGTTTGCTCCGGAAACAGTCACCGTCCTGTCGACCACAACCTGATATCCGCCGCCATTGGAAAGTGCGGTAGCCGCCTGCATCCTGATCTGATTCACCCCCGTCAGTTCTGCGGTCAGGATCGTGTGATGCGGATTTGCTGCAATGACCCCGGTATCGACCCAGTCAAAAGTGGTTCCATTACCCCGTGTCAAAGCAAACCTGTTTGCCCCGGTGGAACCCAGTCCAAGAATGTTGCTGGCATCGTAGATCAAGGAACACATGTCGCTCTGCAAGGCAGCGGTTGCGGTGTTTTGAAAGGTCTCGATGGAATCCCGATAGTGCCAAGTGTCGGGTGCCAAGGACACGTCGATGTAGTTATACCCGACCACCGAAATCAGGTGTCTGGCAGTTGCGTTGGTTGGATCAGGAGAGAACCCCATGGCAACCCGTCTGCCGATACCTGCGGCAGTGGTGCCGGTTCCAGTGACGGTTCCCGCAAGTCGACCATCTTGGTATGTCGAATCCGATTGGTTGGTGGCTCCGGTTCCGGACGTGATGTTGACCTGAGAGAGTCCTGCCCAGTTGGTATTCGACGGAATCGACAGGGTCGCTCCAATGCAACGCCGGTACAGGTTGAATGCAAACCGTGGAAGGCTTGCGGTCGGTTCCGTCTGGGTGGACGCAATGATCCAAGTCAGCCCATTCCAGAACACAAAATCGCCGACATTTGTCAGAAGTCCTTTCGTCGTCAGACAGTCCGTACAGTAGGCAAGTCCGACTGACGCAGACTCCGACGCCGACAACGCCAGCAGTTGGGCAGTGGTGAAGTTGACGACCGATGTTGTCCAAGAGACCCCAGTCCAGATCATCTCCTCCTGCAATGTCGTATCGAACACCTGCAAGCCCGCATCGTTCACGCCCACCGAGAGCGCGAGACGCTGGGTCGAGGACAGGCGCGGTAATTGCAATCCGGAACCCGCGCAGGACATGCGGTCGTCCTGCGGGTTGAAGAAGTAGGATTGGGAGGACATGTTATTTGACGGCAACGATTGACCAAGAAGTCGAGTCTCCGCGAACGGTGATCGCACTCCACTGAATAAGCAGACTTTGGGTAAGTGCCCCATCAATGGTTTCAGCACCATTGGCGTCGATGATGACGGCGTTGACACTGGCATCAACCTTCTTGATGGTGAAGGTCTTGTTCATGCAGCGAGCGTTTGCAACGGTCGGCAATGTGATGGTTCTGGCGGCCCCAGTGGCATCCACAAGGATGACCTCGTCGAAGAAGGTCGCGGTATAGTTTGCGGAAACGCTGACAGGGGTGGAAGAACTCCAAGTCGGATTCAGGTTTGACCCGGTCCCAAAAAACGGAACGGTGGCTCCGGAGTTGATCCAGTCGACCCCCTCAAACTGCATCAGCCCGTTCAAGGCTCCTGCGTTGTTGATGACAATGTTTACAGATCGAACTGGAACAATTCGGTAAACGCTTGTTCCCGGAGTTGGGGCGGCACCAAATGCGCTGGCAAGCGTTGCGGTCCTAGTCGCACCAACATAGGACGTGATCTGGATTCTGGATGCTCCTACCAGAACATAGTACCCTGTGTAGTACTCATTCTGATCCGATGCGAGATCGGCAAGCTGGATGGTGGTCGGAGGTCCAGCAACATAGGCTGCGACAATTCCAGAATTGTATCGCAGGGACTCAACAAACCGATTTCCACTCCATGTGATGAATCCAACCTGTTCCAGAGAGGCGACCGCAAACTGTCCTCCAGAAACAAGGCATGGCTCGGCAAAGAGGTTTCCGCTGAAGTAGATGTTTGTGCAGTCGCCCCGCATCAGGACGTTTTCTTCCGCAGTCTGGGACACCGTGTTTCCAGTCACACTGATCGCGGATCCACCTGCGATGTAAAGTCCGTTCTTTGCACCTCCATTGACCACATTTCCAGAAGCGGAAATGTTGTTGCAGGTCAGAAAGTAAAGTCCTGCCACATTTGTGGCTCCGCCTGAGTTCAGGATCGTGTTGCCAGATACAGATCCGTTCTGGATTGCGATAAGTCTGAATCCAAACGAAGTGCTGTTTCCATACACCTCATTGTTTGAAATGACCGCTCCACTGACTGTACTGACAATAAGCTGAGAGTCATTTGCAGCATTGAGGGTTCCATTGTTCCTGAACTTGTTTCCAGTGATGACAACATCTGTCAGCAATGATGCACTGGTTCCAGTGACAACTGCGCCATAGTTTGCGTTGCCTTCAAAAGTGCATCCAGTCAGGGAGAGTCTGGAAGACGTTCCGACCCCCTGCTGGAAATAGAGACCCTTGCTTCCGTTGTTCAAAAGTTCGCAATCAACAATCTGGATATTGTCGACGCTCTCACCAGCATTGGCCTCAACATCAAGACCTGCCTGTACGCAATTTCCTCCAGCGGGAGCAGAGCAAAGCAGGAATCGACATGCCTGAAATAGGATGTTGTCTCCATCAGTAACCGCAACGCAGTTGTTGTTGCCGTTGGAAAATGTGCAGGACTCAATCCGAATGTTGGTCCCGTTGAACTTTGCACAGGTTCCCCAGTTCTGGACGGTCAAATCCCGGATCGTGATGTTGGAGGCACTCTGATCCAAGAAAAGGAAACCGTGCGTTACCCCGGGATCATTCGCCTGATTGGGGTTGATCCCATTCAGCTTGGCCCCGAATCCTTCGATGACGATGTTCGATGGAGTTGGATAGAGCCCTGCGCTGGAAATGCAGAACAGCGCATACTTGACCCCTGCTGACCAAGAACCAAGCACACTGAGGACGGTGCCAGCCCCCATTACGATGGTCAGGTTTGAACAAAGCTGAACCGTCTTGTTGATGTTGAACGCTCCGGAATGAACCAGATCAAATGCGAAGTTGCCATTTGGGACATAAAGGGTTCCGCCTCCAATGGAGTTGATGTAGGCAACAGCAGCCCTGAAAGCCGCAAGATTGTCAGTGACCCCGTTACCAACTGCACCAAACGCGAGGACGCTGACGAATGGCGATTCGGACTGTTCCCATACGGAACCAGTCCAGACCATCACGGTGCCTGCCGTCAGGTCGAACACCTGCAACCCGGCGTCGTTGACTCCCACCGCGAGCGCGAGGCGTTGGGTCGAGGACAGTCGCGGCAACTGCAAGCCGGAACCCGCACAACTCATGCGGTCATCCTGCGGGTTGAAGAAGTATGATTGGGAACTCATTGGGGGTCCTTCAGGGCATACCATCCCACCGGAAGTCGTCCGGTGGTCCGGATCCATTCGCCTTTCTGGTCCTGCACGAAGAACTCACCTCGGGCTCGACCGATGCGGATGGCATTGGTTGACGGGTCGACAAACAGCACCTGCGTCCTGCACCCGGTCAGCAGGATCGCCAGAATCATGGGGATCAGGGTTCTCATGGGGTTTT
>Ga0181352_1000921_pt1 | contig 11889 bp, 10 predicted proteins | sample Fa13VDMLBSN_FD_130103 | JGI IMG/M metagenome (GOLD analysis project Ga0181352, IMG submission 130103) | Freshwater viral communities from Lake Michigan, USA - Fa13.VD.MLB.S.N | ecosystem: Environmental > Aquatic > Freshwater > Lake | place: USA: Michigan | collected 2013-09-23 | reverse complement strand
GAACGTGAGGCACTTAAGGATCGCGCCCTCGACGTGATGCAGTCCATGAATGGCCTGAAGCGCAAGGAGAACCGCGAGCTGCTCGGTATCGCTACCGACATGGCCTACAAGGGTATGCAGCAGGAGCAGTTCGAGCAGAAACTGGCGCTCGACGAGAGGCAGGTGGACCTTGCTGAGCGTAGGCTCAACGAGGAGATTGAGGCCGCAAAGAAGGCGGGGGCAGACCCGGAAAAGCTGGCTGTCAGCTACATGCTCAACTACCCGGAAACCTCGGCTGAGTATCAAGCTGCCAAGCGTTACTACGAGACCCGTTACGGGAAGCAGGAAGGCGCGCAGTCTAACGTAGACAGGGTCCGCGAGCTTGTTGAGGCTGGTGGAGGGTCCGGTCCTAAGCCGGGTGATATCCAAGACGGTTACAGGTTCAAGGGCGGCGACCCTTCGCAGGAGAGTAACTGGGAAAAGGTAAGCTGAGATGAGCGGCCCTTGGGAGCGCTATAAGGCGAAAGAGTCTGGGGGTGGTAAGCCGTGGGAGCGCTATGCCGCCCCCAAGGAAGAAGAGCCGGGTGTCTTCGACAAGCTGCAGTACTTCACCACGGACCTTATTACGCGTCCGGCGGCGGCAGCTTTGGGTGGCGTGGAGGCCGTTACCAACGTCTTCGGTGCGGATAACCCTGTCTCTGAGCTGCTTCGCGGAGCCCAAGAGGGGATTAACGAGTACCTAGTCTCCGACACCGCCAAACGCGAAGCCAAAGCGCGCAGTGCTCGCTTCGAAGGTAAGGGCTTTCTGGGTACGCTCGCGGAGATACCCGGCGCGCTTGTGGATGACCCTGTCCTGCTCCTCGAAGCTCTTGGTACCGCCGCGCCTTCGCTGGCAGCAGCTGCGGCTACTGGGGGAGGTAGCGTAGCGGCACAGGGTGCAGCCTTGTTGGGTACTGGGGCCGCTATGGGGGCGGGTACAGTCAAGGGCAGTATCTACCAGACCACCAAGAACGAGTTCATGCGTGCCGGTGCTAGCGAGGACGCTGCCGAAGCCGCTGCTGATGAGGCGCAGTCTTACGCTGGTGAGAACCTCGACATGATCGCTCTAGGCACCGCCTTGGGAGCGCTTGCGTCACGCACGGGTATCGAGCCTACCGCTGCGCGGCTTGTTGCTGGGCGCATCTTGGGTAAGTCCGTAGGCGAGTCCGCTGGCCGTGAGGGGCTCGAAAGTGCTCTCTTGCAGACGGCTCAGAAGGGTGTGTTGCGCACCTCCGCTACCGAAGCGCTCACCGAAGGGGCACAGGGCGGACAAGAGCGACTGGCCTCTAATCTGGCGCTCCAGCGGCAGGGCATGGACGTCGATCCCATGGAAGGCGTCGGCAGCGCGGTGGCGCTTGAAGGTACGCTGGGTGGCATCCTTGGTGGCGGCTTCGGAGTTGCCGGACGCCGCGCGGATGTTAAGCGCACTATGGAGGCGGAAGATGCCGCCCTTGCTAGCATCACTGGCGAAGGCCCCCGTGCACCCGAAGGGTTTGAGCGTGCGACTGTTGAGCAGCGCATCCGTACGGCTGCAGGTGAAGATGCCCCGGCGGGTCAGAAGTGGGCGTCGGCTGTTTCCAAGAAGCTCAACAACGATATTGCGTTCGGCACTCCGGAGAAGCTGGCAGAGGCTGCCACCTACTTGGACGACACGCAGAACCAGATCGACTCTGGGAATGTGCCGGAAGCCGAGATCGAGCCGCTCCAACGCGTTATCGACGAAGCGCGTGCGGTACTGGACGAGCTTGGCCAGAGCGTTGCGCCTGCCCACGAAGTGGAGCCCGCCCCGGAAGTCGATCCCTTCGTCAAGGAGTATGTTGACCGCTACATGGCGGGTGAAGGGCGCGGCGATAGCGAAATCGATCTCCAGATGCAGCAGTTTGCTGCCAATAATCCGGATGCGATTGAGGCGGAGTTCGCCCGCCGTAGAGCTGAGGAGGCACCTGATGCTGGGCAACCTGACCTTGGAGGAAGTGAGCCTGTCGTTCCGGGCGTTGGCGGAGCAGCTCCCGCAGGGGGAGCTGCCGTTGCCCCTGAACCTGCTCAGCCCGGAAGAATGGGGGACACTGGCGCACCTGCTGGGCAACCTGATGTTCGTCAAGGAGCACTCGACCGTCCACTAGCGGCGGAGATGACGCTGCCCGAGTTCAAGGCCGCTAACGATCTTGTTCGCAAGTTCAATGACCGCTTCGCGGACGCTCCGCAGATCACTGAGTTCTTTAAGGAGGCCACCGGGATCGACACCGTCCCGGAGGAGACCGACCTTGGGCGGGCGTTTGAGCTTTTCCAGACCAAGAAGAACGCCTCGCAGCGTGAGCTGGAGCGCAACTTTGCGCTTCCGCTTTTGGATTCGATTAAGCGGGAGCGGGTACCTCTCCCGGATGTAGCTGCTTTCTTGATGGCACGCGCTGCACCGGCCAAAAACAGACTCGTCGCGGAAGTAAATGCTGCGTTCCCTGAGGGTGGTTCGGGCGTAGATGATGCTGAGGCAGCTGCTACTATGGCTGACTTGGAGGCACGGGGGCTTCTCCCTAAACTTGAACGGATCGCCACCAAACACGACGAGCTAGTAGATTGGATGGGCGAGGAGCGCATCCGCTCCGGACTTATGTCCCGCGAAGATTGGCAGGCTATGCGCGCTGCGCAGCCGTTCTACACCCCGTTTAAGGGCTTCGCCGCTGAGGGCGATATGCTCACTGCCGACATGCAGGAAAACCCGCACGATGCGGATCGTCGGCAGAGGCTTATGAACGAGAAGCGTGGGCTTGGGATGCGGGAGTTCTTCCAAGCTAAGGGGCGTAACTCGCTACCCTTCCACCCGCTGTTTAACTTGCTCACAGATGCCGAGGCACTTGTGCGCCGCACGGCGATGAACGATGTCTACACCACTTTCGAGCGTATGGTGGAGACTAACCCCGAAGCGATGCGGGGCTTCATCCAAGGCATCTACACGGATGCGCGCCCCAAGACCATTTCCACGACCAGCAAGGAGAACCCCGCTGGGCGCGAGTTCAAGGTAAACATGATGGAAGAGGCTATGCGCGACCGCAGCCGCTACCACGTGTATAAGAGTAACGGTGTCACCAAATACATCGAGTTCAGCGATAGCGATGCTGGCCGCGCCGCGCAGCGCTTGTTCACCAACATGCAACCTGAGCAGCTGAGCCGGACGCTGGAGATCATCACCGACGTCAACAACGCGCTCAAGGCGGTGCTGACCTACCGTAACCCGGTGTACCTCACCGTTGTTGCCCCGCTGCGTGATACTCTGGACGCCGTGGCGACTGCCATGCTCAACCGGAACATCAAAGGTTCCCCCGCCTACAAGAAGAAGCTGGCCCGTAAGGTTGCCGCCTACGCAGTGCAGCCGGATATGTGGCGGACGGTTACTCGCTATGCCACCGGTAGGCAGCCGGTGTCCGGGCGCGAAGACCTCATGAGCATGCTTGAGCAGATGCTTGTCGATGGTGGTGCGCCGATGGGCACCGCTTTCCGTACCACGCAGGATCGCGCTTCGGATGCGGTCAGGGAGATGGACAGGTTCCGCCGTGCCCAGCAGGGTGAGGTAACCGCGCTGACCCGTGAGGGTGCGGCGCAGGTAGGTAGGTTCTTTGACCGGTGGGCGGAGATCAACGACCTCGTCCCCCGCTTCGCTACCTACCGTGCGGCCATCGAGGAGGGTCTTACTGGTCCGGAAGCGGCCTCTCTGGCCTTGGACTCGTCGCTTAACCTGACCCGGCGCGGCGAGATGTCCACGCTCATGGATAACCTCGTACCCTTCTTCAGTGCCGGTATGGAAGGTAGCCGCAAGGTGCTGCGCATCGCCAAGAACCCGAAGACCGTAGCACAGGTTGTGGGTGGTATGATGGCCATTGGCATGATCGAGTCCCTTATCAATGCCGGTATTGGCGGCGATGAGGATGATGATGGCACCCCCGACTACCTCGACATAAACCCCGGTACGCGCATGACGCGCTTGACCGTCTACTACGGTGAGGGAGGTGACGATTATGTCTCTATCCCGGTCGGGCAGATGCTGGGCTACTTCAAGTATATCGGCAACAAGCTCACTGATACGTGGCTCGGTGTGCAGTCTGGCGAGGAGGCTGGGGCGGCAATCCTAGACGCTAGCTTGGACGTAATTGGGGGGCTGTTCAGCCTGATCTCCCCTGCGCGCATACAGGGGGGCGACCTCGAACGTACCATCCTGTCGTTCACCCCGCTCTGGGGCAAGCCGATTGCCGACCTTGCACTCAATCAAAACTTCTTCGGGACTCCGATCTACCAAGAAGAGCGGGAAGATACCGGTCCGGCAGCGGAGCTGGGTCGTGCCACAACTGCTGAGTTCTGGAAGTCGCTTGCGCGTGGCCTCAATGAGCTTACGGGCGGCTCCCCTGCTCGGGGTGGCTACGTCAACTTCCAGCCGGAGGTGTACCGGTACATCCTCGAAACGTACCTTGGTGGGTGGGCGCGCTTGGCCGAGCAGACCCTCAACTTTGCGGAAGAGCCGACGACCGAGAACCTGCCGATTGCGCAAGGCTTCCTCGGCAAGGGCTTCGACTACACCCCGCAGAACAAGTACAAAAAGAACACCGAGGTGCTCTCCAAGATCGTCACCCGCATCGACAAGCTGAGCGACGCCCAGCTGCAAAAGGAGTTGGAGCGCAACCCTGTCGCGCTCGACCCTCGGGTTATCGAAGCGTACGAAGAGACGGACCGCGCTCTGCAGCGACTTTACAGGCAGCGTAGGGAAGACCTGCGCACTGAGGGGCTGGACGAGAACGACCGGCGCGCGCTCACCGAGTACTACCGCATCGAGATGAACAAGTGGCAGAGCGCCTTCAACTACGTGTACAACACGGTTGATCGTGAGAAATAAAATACCCCCGCTGGGGGTGGTCCAGCGGGGGTAGTGCAACCTGAGAGGAGCAAACTCTCAGGGCCTGTATAATCAGATGCGCCAGATGCGTAAACCCCTAATCCCAGATTTAGGGTCTACGACGGCTTTATGGACTACATTTAGCTTTAAGCGGCGCAGGACGGGGCGCACCTCGCGCCACGCCGCTTTAGAGTCGAGGCACGGGAAAAAGAGCGACTTGCCTTTGGTGAAGGCCCGCCAGTTAATCTCGTACTCAACCCCCGCTACCCGCATCCTCAACGGCCTCCGGTTCAGGGGTCATTTCCGCCAGAGCGGAGAAGTCCGAGTGCGCCCCGTCGAGGATCATCGCCTGCACGGGAGGGACATTCATCTTCATGCCCTTGGTCATGCGCTTCTGGTCGGACTTGATGTACACCCCGCGCTCCTTGAGCTTCTTGATCGTCTCACGGTAACCGATGTTACGCTGCGAGCAGTAGCGCCTGAATGCGGGCACGGAGATATAAACCTTCTCGGTGTCGGGTTCGTAGCGGACCATAACCTCCTGCCTCGGCTCCAGCAGGGGGACCTGCTGCATCTTGCTACGGCGATCCACCCCGTCATTGACGATCAGGATGTTGTCCATGTGGCTGAGCAGGAAGTGCCCCAGCACCTCGTTATCGACGTCAATAGGCGGGACGGTATCGTTCCGCAGGGTGCGGATCATGTCACATGCCCACTTAAAGATTGCCGCAAGGTCCCAGTCTATGAGCTTGATATGGTTTGCGATCTTAATGCCCGCGATGTTGGCCGCAACCGTAGCCGACCAGAAGCGCTCCCGCTGCGTGAGCTTAAGGTGCGTGTCGAGCGTGTTCTGCACCGCCAAGTAGAGCTTCTTCACCTCCTCGAAGTTGGAGACCAGATAGCGCGCGTAGATATCACCCGCATGCCCGTAGTTCTCCAGCAGCTGGTGGTCGAACATCTGCTTGCCGGTCTCGGTGTCGATGGCGTCGCTGTAACCGAGGCTATATTCGATGATGCGCATCATCTCCCCCTGCGGGGTGTCCTTCAGGAACTCCAGCTTCTCGTAGAAGGAGTGGTTGGACGAGCACAGGGCGATGGTCTGCCACGACGTGAGGTTCATGCGCAGCTCATTCGAGCTGGCCTTCATCCTATCCTTACCCGTCCCCTGCGTAATGAGGTAGGCAAGCTCGCTAAGCTGCTTCGGCTCCGTGTTCGACATTTCGTCGAAGGTCACCGGGAGGGTGCACAGCACACCGATCTTAAACACCTTGGAGTTGAAGGTGTCGTCCTTCTTGGCGCAGAGCTTCTCGGGGTGGCCCCACACGCTGTTACACATGTGCAGGGTGGTGGTCTTGCCGGTGCCCGAGTTGGTGTTGACGAGGTTGATGATTGCCCCGCGCTGACCCGAGAACTTAAGCAGCGGCGCGCCGAAGGCGGTAGCAGCGGCGAAGGCCGCGCCCTCAAGGCCACGACGGCCATAGAGGTTGAACACCTCCTGCCACTTCTCCAGCGTACCCGTAGGCACCATGTGGTCGGTGAGCACCTTGGTTACGGAGGAAGGGGGGCTGTGGTACGTGCCTTCCACACTGATCTCGCGGTCCCCGACGATGAACTTGTTGTCGCCGTCTGCCCAGCCAAACTGATTACGCATTTGCTCTGCCTTTCTTTTATGTCTTAGCTCCTGATACGAGCGGATGATGTAATCCACGAGCATATCGAACTGCTTCCTGCCGAGCAGGATATCCCTGCGCGCCAGCTCCTTGCGGACTTCGGTAGGCTCCGTGATCTTACTGTTGGGGATGGTGAACTCTTCCACGCCATCCTTCGGGGTATGTGACCGGAGCAGCACGACGCCGCCCTCGTTGGGGTCACGCATGCGCTTAACCACGTACAGGTCGTACGGGTAGACCAGCATCGGCTCGGCTTCTTCGCCGTCGGGCTTGCGGTAGATGCCCCCGTTCTTACCGCGCGCATAGGGGAACGGGTACTCCGGCACCTTGTAGACGGTGACCATGCCATTGACGGCCTCGTCCTCGAAGGTGTTGTCCTCCTCGGTCGCCTCCTCGATGAACTTGCCCAGCGAGATGGGGGACTTGATCTTCCCCTTGTACGGGCACCCGGTACAGCCGCCGGGGTTGTTGCTCTCGAACACGTCGCAGGTGTGGGGGCCAACGATATGCTTGAGCTTCTGCTCCGTCTTGTCGGGATCATAGTCGGGGTGATCGGCAGAGAGCCGGTGCACCGCCTTATCCCTGTCCTTGCAGAACTTAGCGACCGAAAGTGCGTCGAACCAGCGCGGCTCCGAGAGGGTCTCCCGCTCCTCGTAACACGAGTTAAGCTGCGCGCAGCCGCCATCCCCCCGCTTCATGATGCGGGTGAAGCTGCTCTGGATATTGTCCCGAAGCTGTTGGGCCAGCGGGCTGAGCCCGCGACCGGAGCGCGGCATAAGCGCAGGCTGCTCTTTCACACCCAGCGTCTTACGGAAGGTGTCGTAGGCAACAGGCTTACCCACGTGGATCACCGAGACGGGGACAGGCGTATCGCCCTTGAAGTTCATCGTGCCGGGCACCCGCAGGATGCGGGCAATCTCAACGCAGCTGTTGTCCACGAGGAGACCCTGCGTAGCGCAGACCTCCTTGAGGCGCTTGGCCACCGGCTCCCACTCGTCGCGGGTAACCTGCTCGGTCAGCGGCCAGTATGCGTGGACACCGCGCCCCGAGTTGACGAGTATCGGCTTAGGGAGACCTACGCTCTTACAGAAGTCACGGAGCGCATCGATAGCCTCAGTCTGAGTGTCGTACTCCTTGCCCGGCCCGCAGTCGATATCGAGCCAAAACGCCTTGGCAGCGAGCACGTTGTCCTTCTTGCGGGAGCTCCCATCCTTGTACTTGGCGACCCCGAAAAACACGTTGCGCTTGGTGCGCTGGAAGTGCTGCACCCACTCGTCGAACTCCTCGCGGGTCTCAACGATCTCCTGCTGCCTGCTTTCCCCTTTAATGCCGACGACAGCGTACCAGCCTTGCTCTGGCTGGACTGCCGCCAAAAGATCGAAATTGTCCATGTCGTAGACACCACCCCATGGGGGCGACAGAACGCCCCTTCTACGCTGCTACCGAAGCTGCCTTCCTAAGCAGCCGTGCTTTCAAGCTCAGCGATATAGACTTCGATCAGGGAGGTGAGGTTGGCCTGCGGGGCCGAAGCCCCGCAGAACCAGTTGTACACCGTAGCCCTAGTCACGCCCATACGCTTGGCGACCACCATGACCGGTACATCCTTCTTGATGCACACCCGGCCAAGGCGAACGCCCAGCTTGCGCTTGTCTGCCTTTGCGTTCAAGTCACGAATACGCAGACTATAGCCACGGCTCATTAGTCGTCCTCGTCGTCATCGGCCCACGCGCCGAGGGTAGCGGCGAGATCACCCGTCAGCGACGAAGGTTCCTCCTTCTTGGCCCTCTTCGAGGGGGCGACCTTGGGTTCGTCGTCCTCGTCGTCCTCGTCGTCCTCCCACTTGTTCGCGGGCTTGGCAGCCTTGACGGGCTTCATCGGGGGCTCGTCGTCCTCCTCTTCGTCCTCAACCTGCTGCTCGATCATGACCGGCTGCGCCTTACCCTTGCCGGTCGCCCCATCGGCTTCGCTCACAGTCAGCTGCACCAGCCGCTGCGTAGCAGGGTCAGACTGCGCCGCGAGCACCAGCTCGTACTCATCGTCCGTGATCGGACGCACGGGAGTGAACTGAAGCTCCATCGTGTCAGCGTCGAGGTTGTAGGCGATGTTGGTAACCACGTAGTCAATCGACTCCCCGTTGCCGACGAGGAACTTGACGTAGCTCTCGAAGGGGTGGGTGTTACCGCTGCCCTTGCCGAACAGGCTCTTGGCGGGGATGTTGAACTGGTAGACGTCGCCCGAGACGTCACCCTCAAGCAGCAGGGCCACGCGGCGCTGGAAGCGACACGCCTTACCCTTGCCGTTTTCGCCGGAGCCATCGATGTTGTTCTTACAGCTGGCGCAGTTGGCAGCCTGACGGTTGGGGGCCTTCGCCTCCGGCACGTCACCGTTGTTCGACCAGCAATCAGGCAGCGTCGGCTTGGCATCCGGGTCATAGCGGCCAGTATAGAAGGTGCGGCTCACCTTGGGCAGCATCGAGACGATGATGGCGTTGAACTCGCCACGGATCGCCTTGCCGATCTGCTCCCCGCCCACGAGGCGGCGGAAGGTGCCGTTGGTGTTGGTCTGGATGCGGCGCACGGTCGAGCCGGTGGCGACCGACTTGGTGAGCTCCGAGACGGGGCGGCGAACCGAGACAGCCCCGGCGCTCTTGAAGATGGTAAGATTACTCACTTGGTGTCTCCCTTAAGGAACTGGTAAAACTGGGTAGCGACCTTGACCACTTCCTCAGGGGAGAAGTGGCGCGGTTCGAGGTGTTTCAGCGCTGCATCCAGCGCGGTCCTACGCAGGTACGCATCGTGTTGGGGGTCGTCCATTCATTGCTCCTCATTTGTTGGTCGGCTTGCGTACGGTGATAGCGTACTTGGTGTCTGCGTTGAGGCCCATCGGCAGGGTATCAGGGTTCTCTTCGAGGAACTGCCTCATGTTCCCGTTGTGGATGCGCTGCTCCAGAAGGAACGGAGCATCCTGCTCCTTGATGAACTGGTACATGGACTCCCAATCGTTCGTCCAATACCTAGTCACCGTCCGACGCGTCACGGTGCCAGCAGGCGTCCGCAAGCTGTCGAGGTTCTGCTCGTTACAGATTTCGAGGATTTTGGCACTGACGAGATCAAGCTGGCTCTTGAGCGCGCCGACCTCCTCCTTGTGTGCCGCTTCGCGCTCGTCGATAGCCGCCCGGATTTTCCGGTAGACAGCCACGAGCTTGTCCGCAGGGACGTCTTTCAACTCCATAGTTTGCTCCTTCTTGTTGTGGTCTCGATCTAACCTGTCTATTTGACAGTGTCAAGTAGTCTGTATTGGAACTCCCAGTGTTCGTAAGGGTGCCCTTCGGAATCTGCCATAAGGGTCATCGACCCCTTGCGCTCTACATACATCAACCACGCGGCAGTCGTCTCATCCACCCGGATGGGGTACCACGCAAACCACAAATGCCACTGTGCAAGGTTGCACTTCCGCCGGGGTCTGATTTTCCACATCATACCGTAAGTACCTCTCGATACAGGTCGATCAGTTTCTCGTGGTTGTCGATGTTCGCCCGTAGCATCGTATACAGCTTCTCCTCCACCGGGCTGCCTTTGATGTGCACGATGGTCATGGCGTTCTTCTGGCCGGGCCGGTCGATGCGCGCGTTGGCCTGCAGGTAGGTCTCGACCGACGTCACGGGGGCATACCAGATGATAGTATTTGCCTCGGTCAGCGTGAGCCCGTGCGATGCCGCCTGCGGCTGGATGAGCAGCACATGCGGGTTCTTCTCGGTCTGGAACCGATGCACGATGTCGCTGCGCTTGTTGACCGGCACCTTGCCGTTGATGACGCCGCAGCTGATGCCCTCCTTCTCCAGCTTTGCCCGCAGGAGTTCGATGGTGTGGGTGAAGGGCACGAAGACCAGCACCTTGTTGCTGGCTTCCTCGATGACCTCCAGCACGGCGTTGATGCGGTTGCTGACGTCGAAGTGCAGCACCTCGCCAGTATCCGTGTAGACCGCGCCCCCGCTGATCTGCAGCAGCTTATTGATCTTGGTCGCTGCGTTGACCGCGCTGACCTCCTCCCCTGCCGCTTCGAGCAGCATCTCGTCGCGGAGCACCTTGTAGTACTTCATCTGCTGCGGGGTGAGCGGCGCATCGCGCTCAGTGTGCGTGACCTCGGGCAGGTCGAGGCAGTCCTTCTTCTCGAAGCGGATGGCGGGCTGAAGTATCCTATGCACATAGTCAGGTGCGGTCGGCTTGGGCACCCACTTGAACTGCGTGACCTTCGTCAGCACCGTAGCGCGGAACTCGGTGTAGTACTTGGGGCAACCCTCGGGGTTGACCAGCTTGGCAAGTCCGTAGGCATCGACGGGCGACTGCGCAGCGGGAGTGCCGGTGAGCATCCAGAGGCGCGGGTCGGTAGCCTTGACGATCTGGTTAAGCACCTTCCACCGGTTGGTCTGCGCGTTCTTGTAGGCGTTAGCCTCGTCCACCACGATCAGATCGAAGCCGCCTGCGGCCACCTCGTCCTTCACTACGTTAAGCCCGTCGAAGTTGATGATGACGAACTCCACGCCAGAGGCGATGACCTTCCTGCGCTGCTCGGCAGAGCCGTGCGCCACGCCGCACGAGCGGTGCATAGCGAAGGTAAACAGGTCGCGCTGCCAAGCCGACTTCATGATCGACAGCGGGCACAGCACCAGTACGCGCTTAACCAACCCCTTCTTCATCAGGTAGTCCGACGCCCATATGACGCTGGCAGTCTTGCCCGTGCCCTGCTCGTTGAAGCAGAACGCGCGCCTGCGGATCGACAGGAACGACGCGGTTTCCTTCTGGTGGTCGAACGGGGTGAACTTGCCCGTCCACTTGTAGCTCTTAAGGATCGGCGACGGTACGTCGCTATACAGCTTCGCCAGCTGCTCAGCCTCCGTGTGACCCCAATGGACCAGAACGCCCTCTTTGATCTTGGCGCTCTTGGCGATCATCCCCGTCACGGCGGAGGCATCCGGCGCATCCAGCAGGAGCGCCCTGTTATCTACGATCTGCACTAGTTTGCTCCTAGTAGGTTACTTCTTGCGTTCGCGCTTACTCGTCTCCGACACGAGGTTGCCCTTGCTGTCCCGCTTGAACGAGCGGTTCTTACTCTTGGACTCCACCTTGAGCCCAGTGCCGTTACTACCGCCCTTGTCGAACGCCTTCACGTGGGCAACGTCCTTGCCGTCACCCTTCTTGACCTTGCCAGCCTTCATCATCTTGGCACGGGCTGCATTGCGCGCAGCACGGTTCTTCTTCTGCTTCGGGTCAGCGTGGTACTTGTCGTACTCGGCGCGGTAGTCGCGGGCCATCACTTCCTCCT
>Ga0181352_1000920_pt1 | contig 11902 bp, 14 predicted proteins | sample Fa13VDMLBSN_FD_130103 | JGI IMG/M metagenome (GOLD analysis project Ga0181352, IMG submission 130103) | Freshwater viral communities from Lake Michigan, USA - Fa13.VD.MLB.S.N | ecosystem: Environmental > Aquatic > Freshwater > Lake | place: USA: Michigan | collected 2013-09-23 | reverse complement strand
CATTGGTGATTTACGAACACGGTAAGTTTACCTACACAGATATTAACGGTGAGTACCGAATACTCGCTTGGGGTGATGTTATAGAAGGGTTCGACTACACAGTTACGCCTTATGACTACCCACAGCGAAACAGACGTATCGTTGACGACCTAATTATCACAGTTGGGGCGTGTGAACTAAATTATCCAAGTGGACAGGCTATTGACATAAATATAGAACCTTTTTATGGTACATACTCCTTGTCAATACCATACGATGTAGCGGATTTTATTGTAGAGATTATCCGAAGTGGTCTTGAAAAAGCTAGAAAACGTGGCGGTTCATACCTATTAGGCGGACGCTTCTACGATGAACACGGAAGATTTTGTTCGGTGGTACAAGCGGCAGAAGTTTACATACCGTTTATCACAGAAGATTTAAGCACTTACTTTTCTAAATATTCTCCTAACACATACCTACACGGGCGACCTACTATCACGGCTACTATCACCACACCACCGCCAAGTTGGGCAAAGTATTTTAGGTTCATGTGGACAAAGAACTTGTTTCAAGGCAAGTACCTACAATGGTGTGCCAATGAGGTCAAGTACATCACAAGTTACGACAACGACCTAGATACATTCATTGAAACAAGCTATCAGAATGGCGATGCCACAATGATAATGATTAACATATCTAATATCGCTACCTACGCAAGACAAAACAACAGCAGTCAAGTAGGTTATGCGTATGAAGATGGCGACAGACTAAGACTGATAGCTGACAGAGATATTAACTACTTCAACGGACTATTCGACACCGAAGTATTGAGTTATAGAACGGGCGGGTGGTTGATTATTCAAAACCAAGTAAGTCTAGGCGAGATTAAGTCGGGAACATTCTTCGAGGTGTATAACAACCGCCCCGTAACAGAGGATAAATTATTCTTTGAGTGTGGTCAACCGATTAAGATAATCAACGGTGCTTATGAAAACAACACCGTAGTGTTCGATAGTGGCGACACCTATTGGCGTGGTCGTTCTATCCCCGTGCTAGACGACACCACTAACTTTTCGGCTATCTATCCATTGGTAGTTGAGGACAGAAGTATAAGTGATTTCTTTGCAAGTGAGGATGAGGACATTGGGCGTGTAGGGGTAATTGATGAAACATTCAAACAAATCCACTACCCTACAATGATGCAACACTCTAACATATTTATAGAGGGAAGTGCGGTGAATGGGTTATCAAGTTTTGAAACATCAAACTTCAAGATACTAAACGTAAACTTTGGAGCGATAACAAGATTAGTCTATGTCGGTAATACTCTTATATCTGTTCACACGAACAAAGTTGTGGCTAATTATATCGAACTACGTTCACTCTCGGACGCAAACCAAACGGACGGGTTATTGGCAATCTCTGATGCGTACTTTGGGAACGATAGACCTATGCAGTCCGAATACGGGTCGGACAAATACAATTCCATTGCGTCCTATCAAGGGTTCGTGTACGGACTTGACACCGCCAAAGGGGTGATATGGAGATACGATAACAACGGCATTGACGCTATAAGTGATAAGTTAGTAAGGTCATATATCCGTCAGCTATGCGCAGATGGGGTAGAACGGGCGGTAGGGGTATTTGACCCTTACTTTAGAATGTACTTCTTGACCACTACTAATTCTGATGGTGAAAAATCCACAATAGGATGGGACGAGGATAAGAACAGATGGAGTAGCTTCTATTCATTCACCCCCGAAATGTACTCATACATTCAGCGTGATTTAGTAAGTTTCAAAGACGGGCAACTTTGGCTTCACAACACCAACACTCTGTACAACAATTTCTACGGAGTGCAGTACAGAAGCGAGATTACACCAATAGTCTGCAAGATAGGCGACAAGCAAACATTCCACGCTATATCATTCTATGGAATACAAGGCGACCCACTAAAGAGCGAATGGGAGATTGAGCAAATCACCAATAGATACGGTCAGCAGTCGAGGCTTAAAAAAGCTCACTTTAGATTGAAGGAGAACCTTTGGGCGGCTTCGTTCCTACGGGACACTACCGACACTACGGTTACTAACCCGATAGTCAACGGGCGCAATCTAAGGGGAGAAGAATTGGTGTTAAAGTTCGTTAATTCTAGTCCACTATTTGCGTCAATTCAAACAATATTCACTACTATTGTGAAGTCGTTTAGATAAAGCGAAGGCAAAACGGGGTGAGGCGATACCAAACCGAGAGTAGGGTAACAAGAAAGGCGTTCTTAGAGATGGTATTAATCTAGGATATATGTTATTCGTCCCCATTTGCCCTTCGTTTTATTTGTCCGTAATTTCATACATCAAAAAATAAATTCTATTGCTAACCGAAAAAATAAAGTATGAATACTCCTACAACAGAAACCCCAAAAAAGCTAGTTAATCTTCGTGCGTGTATGTACGAAACCTATCAGCAAGTAACCAAAGAAGGTGCTAAGTATTTCATCGTGTGGCAAGTAGTCCACGAGGACGGGGTGCTAAAGGGATACGAACTACTTAGGCTATTCAAAGACCAACAATTTAAGTTTGTAGAAGCAGAAACTTTTGATAGACTACTTACAAGTGGAGTTATCAGAAAATGGGATGTATAGTCTTTTGTACATAATTTGAAATTAGTTATATTTGTGGTATGAAAAATCTGTTCCACAATATACTATCAATAGCTCATTTACGCTCAATAGAGGAATTTTTTTTTAACTTAATTATAACTTCATTTTCATTTATATTAGGGTATAGTCAGTTGATTGTACTAGACAACTCAAATCTATTTATGGGAGTTGTTGTTGTGGTAGTTTCAGATTGGGTTATGGGAACGATACTTGCTTTAAAGAATAAAGTGTGGCACACGAGAAAAGCAATAAAAATTGTTTATTACATATTTGCATATTCGGCTATTTTATTTACGGTGTTGGCGGTAGAAAAAGCGCATCCATCAGCCTTCTTTTTAAGTGAAACTATAATCATGCCTATTTTGGTGTTTCAGATAATCTCCACATTAAAGAACGCAAGTTTGATAGGGTTTATCCCGCAAGGATTGTTGCTGAATATTTTGAACAATATTGATAGCTACAAAAACGCATCAATTAAAAATGAAAACGCATGAGGGATATAAATAAAATTGTCGTTCATTGTACAGCAGGCGGGGCGCAACAAAAGACTTCTGATATAATCAACTATTGGAAGTATAAGCTAGGTTGGAAGTCTTACGGCTACCATTGGATAGTAGATGCAGACGGAACGGCAACAAGATTGACCGAAGATGAGAAACCAACCAACGGAGTAAAAGGTCATAACGCTAATTCAATTCACTTGTGCTACAAGGGCGGATGGGACGGTACAGACACACGGACACCGCAACAAAAGGAAACCCTACTTAATTTGGTTAATCAGTACAAGAAGAAATACCCAAAAGCAAATGTTTGCGGACACCGAGATTTATCACCCGACCTAAATAAAGACGGAAAGATTAGTCCTAACGAATGGGTAAAAAAATGTCCTTGTTTTAACGCTATGTCAGAGTATAAATAAAGCTATGAAAAGATTTTTAGAACTATATTGGAAGCCTATTGCGATTGTACTTGTGGTATTTTTTGGGTACACGCTAATCTTGTTATCGGTTGGCAAGTCAAGAAAGCAAGTTGAACTTGATTTGCTATCCAAGCAGTACGAGATTAAGTTGGCGGAGCAGGAGAAGCGGTTATCAGCTTTGAAAGTGGAATACGATGGCGCACAAGAGAAAGTCACAGAAGGAATTTACAAACTTGAAATCTTAACCTACAAATATGATAGTATCACCAATGTACTTAAAACCAAAAAAAGGAAACCTAGTCGCCCTAATTATGCTAATATCTCTGCTGATAGCCTATCGAAGTTATGGTCAAAGCACACAAAAAGATAGCACCGTAGTAGCCATTAAGGACATGATTACAGTCGTTGAGAAATTGGACGAGTGTGAAGAAATCAAGGACTACAACAAGACGCTAGAGAAAAAAATAGAAATATGTGACGAATTTGTGCGCACGTCAAAAGCTAGCATAATTGATATGAACAACTTTATCGCCAAGTCAAACGAAACCATCTTTGCTCAAGACAGCGTGATAATGACGCTAAAGACGCAGAAGAACAATATGATTGGGCAAATAAAATTTCAAAGGGCGCAAACCATTAAAAAGTCTTTTGGGTTCGGAGTAGGCGGATTGCTTGTGGGATTTGGGTTAGGGGTAATATTAGGAATATTTGCAAATTAAAATTGTCACAAAAGTTTACTATATTTGTGACATTAATTAACGCCTAAAACTTAGGAAACTATGGCAGCACCATTTATAGCAACGTCCACCGCAGGTTGGATTGACGTTTTCCCGAACACGCCCGTGCGCTTCGAGGACTTAAACATTGAGAACATTTTGCTTGTTCTTGAAAAAACTTGGATTAATCCTGACACTCAAGCAAATTTGGAAGTATTCCAAGTTGAAGTATGCGAGGGCGGAGTGAGCCACTTAAACTTACGCAGAACAACTTACTTGTTCCCGACTAACGGAGCGACCTTAGACCAATTTAAGGCTATCTTGGACGCACAGAGCGCAGGGAATAAGGTAGTGAAGTACACCGACTTAATTGCGATTGGCAACATTGAGAACACAATTACTAGCCGTCCTGTGTTGATTAACGAACACAAGATTATTCGCAAGGTGTATCTACCGAGTGAAGACGTAACCGACATTTATTGCGATGCGTTTGAACTACAAGCGAAGCAGTTGTTTGTTGATGGCGACCAAACCACAGCAGTAGATTACTACTACGAGTATTACGACTAGGCTATTACCTTTGAACTAATCAACGCCTCGCCTAAAAACGGGGCGTTGTCTTTTAACATACTTTGTGTTTTATGTTTGTGTAACTTGGAGTACATTTGCGGTATAAAATACAACTATGAATTACAAAGAATACATTAAGCTAGGGTTTAAGAGAACCGATATGTCTGATAGCCTTGAATTTAATCGTAGTGGCTATTACGGCTTTTGTTTAACCAAGCACATAAGCGATAAAATGATGGTCGAAGTTTCAAGCGAAGACTTGGGTAAGCCAAAACTTTACATCAAAAAAAGAGGTAGTGAAACGTATCACATTGTACTAATTCCAACAGAGGCGGTCATTGATTTGTTTACCAACGATGAAACTTTTGAATACACTTATACCGCTTGTTAATGACACCCGAACAAATTGAAATCTTAGAAAAAGCTATATCAAGATACGGCACTAGGTCGCAGTTAGATATGGTAGTTGAAGAAAGTGCAGAACTTATCCAAGCTATCAATAAATTGAAGCGAAGTGGACTTGTTGAGCATACTATCACGAAACCTAGTTGGTGGATGGAGTTAAAGGAAATCCGTGCTTACAACGATTTGTGTTCGGAAGTCGCTGATGTAAAGATAATGTTGGCGCAGATGGAGTTGATGCTTTGTAAGGAAAGAATACAGATTAGCGTTGACCGAAAGATAAACCGATTGGAAAGAAGATTAATGAAAAAATAAATCCCTATTTTTGTGATACCTAGAAAGAAAAAAATATGTGTGTCTTGCGAGAAAGAAAAGTACATATACGCAAAGAAAATGTGTATGGGGTGCTATGGTCGGGCGCAAAAGGGGAAAACAAATGAAACGAAGAAAAACAAGAGAGTTGGTTTACTCAACAACGAACTATCCGAAATCGCAGTCTATAACGAAATATGGTCAGAGCGAGTACACCGAAGTGAAGTTAGCGGAGAACCCTTACTCCCAAAAGGACACCCAATGTGGCATTGGTGCTTTAGCCATTGTATCGGAAAAAAAACTTTCCCGAAATTCAAATACGACAAACGAAACATAATACTAAAAACTCCCGATGCACACATACTTTGGGAGAATTATAAGCACAAGATACGGGACAACCCGAAATGGAAATGGGTATTTGAGTTAGAAGAAGCATTAAAGCAAGAGTATTTTCAAGGTAAATAGTTATCTTTGTAGTGTTTAAATTACATTATGAAGTTTACTGATTACAAGGACTACAACCCTCACGTTGCGTTGTGCGACAACATACCCGAAATAGAAACATATTTCATTACATTACAAACTACCCCGCAACCTATTGAGAAGATCAAAAATTATGGCAAAGAGGTAATGAAGCAAATCTATTACCGAGATAGAGTTCCCGACAAGCTAATGAAGCTAAACAGATTGGATAGGGACGAAGCGTTTGCAATAGCAATGAAAGACAAGGAGTGCGCTGACTTCATAGCGATGGCGTGGGATAAAAGGTTAAACGGGGAGTGTGTATTGATTAACGGAAATCCTACTTACATAACGGGCAGTTACTATTTTTACCTTAACTTCTACCAACTAGATATTGGCTTCCCTGCATTTAGGTACAACGACTTGAAGCAATTTTGGTTATGGGATTTTGAAGTAGTAAAGAATAACAGAGTGTACGGTCTTTGTGATTTGAACCGAAGAAGAAGTGGCAAGACATACAAAGCGGGGAGTATCTTATTGGAGTATGTGACTAGAAATGAGAACGCTTTTGCGGGGGCGCAGTCCAAGTCCGATGCCGATGCCGAAAGTCTATTCCATAAAGCCATTGTAAGCCCATTTAGAAAGTTGCCTTTCTTCTTTAAGCCTACCTATGACAAGGCGGGTAAAATGAAGAAAGACATAGCTTTTACGGACAACGGTGTGACAGAAGGAACGCTAGAGAGTTGGATTGATTATAGGTCGTCAACCGATACGGCTTATGACGGAGAGAAACTACACAGATACTTTATGGATGAGGGCGGTAAGATGAAGCCACCCGCAGACCCCGTGAAAATGTGGGACAAAGTGAAGCCGTGCTTAATTGAAGATGATAAGATTATAGGCAAATGTATTATCTCAACAACAATCGAGGAGATGGAGAAAGGTGGGCTAGAGAAGTTTATCAAATTGTGGGCGGATAGTTCTAGGTTGGAGGCGGATGGAAAGATAAACGAATTGGGCGAAACCTTATCGGGGCTTATCCCCTACTTCACTCCGTCCTATGAGTGTTATTTGTGGGACAGATTTGGCTATCCGATAATAGATAACCCTAGTGGTTATCAATTAGAGGACAGAAAGAAACAATGTTCGGAAGAAGATTTCAAACTAGGCTTGGATAAGCTAGGCGCAAAAGAATATTTGGATTTGAAGTTTAGGTCAATCAAAGACCAACGTAAGAAGCAAGACGAGATACGAAAATTTCCTAGAACAGTTACGGAAGCATTTAGAAGTTCAGCAACGCATTGTCACTTTAACTTAGGGATAATCAATGACCGAATGAGCGAGTATTTGTTTGACAAAGAAAAGGGCAAGGTTCGTGGCAACTTCGAGTGGAAAGACGGTCAAGAAGATACAGAAGTGATTTGGCGACCAACCCCTAACGGGCGATGGCTTATGGCTTATGTGCTAGACCAAGAACAATCAAATAGGCGAGGGGAGAACGGGGGGAAAAGGATACCATTAAACTTCGATAAGTTTGTGATTGGCTGTGACCCCTTTAAGTACAATGTAACCACTTCCAACAAACCCTCGCACGGTGCAGGGTATCAATGGATGTACTTTGACCAATCAATAGACGGTATGAAAGAAGAAAAGGATTGGCTTACAGATGACTTTGTAGGGGAGTACCTTTATCGCCCCGCCACTACCGACCTATTCGCAGAGGATATGTTAATGTGGGCTATCTATTCTTCGTGCAAGGTCAACCCCGAAATGAACGCAGATATTATCTCCAAGCACTTCGTCCGCAGAGGGTACGAGAAGTATTTGCACTATGGAAAGAAATTGGTGAAGAAAGATGGCGTGGTACAGATTAAAGAGAACATCAATTCGGGGGCGACCACGCTAGGCGGGGCGATGAAGGACAGCTTATTTGCGAGTGTGGATTGGTACATTGAAACACACGGTAATAGATGCAAGTTCCCTAACTTCTTGACGGACTGCCGTGAAGTGGGTTATGATAATATCAGTCCTTTCGATAGCTTTGTAGCAGGTGCATACACCTTGATGCCTGTTAGAGAGTTAAAGACTAGGACTAAAAAAGAGCCTGTTTCATTTAGGTCGTTTATGCAGATGCGGAAGTATTAACATTATTTGGCTATTTATATTGGTGTAATCGAACTACATTTGTGTCAAACAAAAACAAAAAAATATGGAATTAAAGGGAATTATTACACAAGGCGAAAGCAAATGGTTAACGTGCTGTCAAAGCGTAACGGATATACTAATTGGAGGTGTATCACTTTATGATAAATTAGAAGAACTATTTAACCAAGATAGTGAAGGTTATTTTGAAGATGGCAACAAGCAAAGCCCACGTTACGGAGTTAGATATGTCATATTAGAAGAACAACCAATAGAGGACAAAACCTTTGAACAACAATCTGCCGAAGTTGTAACTCAAATGTTATACGCAGACTACGTTAGCGGTTGCTATTCAGAATGGACTTGTGGCTATGGTGGATTTGATTATGCTATTGACAATGGTGGTCATTCAATATTCAAAGAACTTGAAAGCTATGTTGGCAAATACGTTCATTTTGCTATTTAGTAATTTATGGGAATATCAACACAAGAGTATCAGAAGCTACTAGAGAACTTGAGCAAAACTAAGAAGCCTACCAAGAAACCGAGTGCGCCAAAGAAGAAAACACCAAACTCGAAAGCGGACTATAAAGACCGTATGTGGACGGTGATGAACAAAGTGGTTAAAGGATGGCAAACCGAGTTTAAATTCCACCCAAAGCGCAAATGGAGAGCAGACTATTACCACGAAGGATTGAAAGTCCTAATCGAATACGAGGGCATATACGGTGGCGCATCAAGGCACACTAACGTAACGGGGTACACAAAAGACGCAGAGAAATACAACCAAGCGCAAATATTGGGGTATAAAGTATTGAGATATACAGCGTCTAATTTCACACAACTTGAAGAAGATTTAAAGAAATTGGTTATATAGAAATCGGATAACTTTAGTATCTTTGTAGCAAAAATACAGTATGTTCATTCCTCAATTAGCGGCTTCGGGCTTAGGTTTATTAGCACAAATTCCTTCGATGGTTAATCAGTTTCAAGTAGCAAAGGAACAGAAGAAACGTGCGGGTGAGTTGCAGACGGAAGCCAAGAACGTAAAAAAGAGAGAGATACGCCCCGAATATATGACGGCTTTAAACGAAGCGGAGTTATTAGCGCAGAGTGGTATGCCCACCTACGGGGCGGCAAAGGCAAATATAGACGCTAATTCAGCCAATGCACTACGTTCAATTAGGGAAGGTGGAGTTAATGGAGTTTTAGCTGCAAACGCTATTTCTGCTGTATTGGCAAATCAAAACAAAGAATTGACGAACCTAGATGCAACGCAAGGTGAGTTTAAATTGGGCAACCGAAAAAACGCTATCCAAGAATTGAAAGGAGTAGGGGCGGAACAAGAGAGATTGACCCAAGAACAATTAGACGAAAAGCGTAAAATTATGGCTAGTGCGGAAGCGTTATTACAATCTAGCACAGCCAACAAGCAAACAGCACTAGAGAATGTAGGTTCAACGGTTACGGGCTTGGGAACGGCTTTAGGCAAGGGAATTAGTGCGGGTGCGGATATTGGTACGGCAAAAGCTAAGATTGGTCAAAATGGTTACACCACACAAGACTTCGAGAACGCTAGACGCAATACCTTATTTGGCACTAACGCAACGGGCGGTGGTGCGAATATAAGTGCTATCTTAGCAAGTATGACACCCGAACAACAATTAGCATATTTAAAGACAATAAACCGAATACAATAATATGCAGATAGTACAGCCAAGTGGAAGTATGTTACCTAACCAAGCAAGTGCGGGGGTAGGGGCAGTTATATTTGACAAGCCAACCCTTGATGCGGCACAAGTTCAGCGTAACGTAGATGCAGATTTAGATAACTTTGCTAGAAAGAAAGCGGCTGACAATGCAAAGGTTGTGGCGGAGAAGAACGCTTTAATCGCTGATTTGAAGTTTGACGACAAAGGGGTGTTCCCCGATGACAAAGGGTACTTTCAAGGTGGTAAGGAAGAATTAATTAAAGCCAATGAAAGACTTTATTCGCTAGAACCCAATACCCAAGCATTTAGAGAAGCCGAAAAGGAAGCCAAAAGACTTCAAGGGTACTTTTCTTCGGAAGCGGTACAGAGTGCGGAACAATGGAAGCAATTTCAAGAAATAGACAAAGACTTTAATGCTAACCCCGACAAGTACGACCAAAAGGTCTATAAAGAGTGGTTGGGCAGAGTGAGGACTAATCAAAACCCCGAAAAGAGAAACGCATTATTTCAAGAGAACCCTTTAGTGCCTAAGGTTGGTAACTTTCAACAAATGTTAGGTGAGCGACTTACTAAAGGTTTGTATAAGCCACAAGAAACAGAGGACGAAATTAGAACAAAGGGTGGGAGAACAGGGGTTCAGAAAATAGTTCAATATACAGACGAGAATATTAAAGACTATTCAAGGGCTATTATGAGTGGCGATGAAGATATGACCGAGAGTGCATCAAAAGGACTTGATGACTTAAAGGCTAATCACAGACTTTTATATGATAAAATAAATGATGAAGCTAATCAATTAGGTGTTGACGTATTAGAGTTGTACATAAGAAAGCAACTAAAAAACTCTTTTACTAAACAACAAGGATTATCAAACCTTGCATTTGACCCTAAAGAAACAGCCGCATTTAGCTTTGGGTTGAGCGAAGAAAAAGAAGATGGCGGTATGCGTTTTACGGTTGAGCAATTAGGCAACTTATTTAATGGCGCAGAAGGTTCATATACTGTTGGTGGTGAAGATTTTTCTTTGAGTTTACCTTCAAATGTTACTATAAGTGGTCAAATGCCAAAGTATTCAGACCAATTTCAAGGTGGTTCGATGGGTAAATATGTAGTAGATGAGATTGTTAGAGACCCCGAAGGTAATCCCGTTAAAGACCCAACCACAAATGAATATGTATCTAAGAAAGTAACTAAGGATAACATAGTATTAGGGTGGAAATTTATGAATGGCAAACCTTATATTCAGACAGAAGAAACCCTTTATAATGCAGGTAAAAAAATTGGCGGTGTGTCTATAAGTCAAGATGGTTGGAAACAAGCAAATCAAACCGATGGTGAGCGATTTATTATTGCCAATGTAGCACCTAGTAAAAGACTTGAGGCTTTGGATAGTTATAGACGTATGCTTTCTCAAGGAGGGGGTTATGACCAATTTAAAGCTACTCCACAAAAAATAACAGAAGGGGCGCAACCTAAAGTTGAAAGCGGCAAATTGACGGTAACTAAGCCACAACCTAAGCAAGAAGCTACAAAAATGTCGTTCCCCGAATGGAAAGCAAAGAACCCTAATGGAACTTCGGCAGAATACTTAACATACAAAAACGCTAAATAATGGCAGATAAGGTATCAGATGTTTACGGATTAATTGAAGATAAGGGATACTTTAAGGACGAGAAAGAGTTTCGTTCTTATGTATCAGACCCTAATAAGGTAAAAGAAGTTTTCTCTTTAATTAAGGACGATGGCTTTTTTAAGGACGAAAATGAGTTCAACTCATATTTTCAAGACAGTCAAAAAAAAAACTCAAGCGCACCTACAAGTGGCGCAAAAGAAGTTACATCGAAAGATGGAGAGCCTCAATTAGAGCTTTCTACCGTGAGTGGAACAAAGGGTGATGTAGAAGTAGATAAAGAAGTTATCGCCCCTATTGAACTTCCTACTTCCTATACTAACGACAGAAATAATAAAAAGGATTTGCAAGATGGCGGCAAGTATAACTTGCTTCGTGGCGGTAAGCCAATCCTCTTTT
>Ga0181352_1000919_pt1 | contig 11904 bp, 25 predicted proteins | sample Fa13VDMLBSN_FD_130103 | JGI IMG/M metagenome (GOLD analysis project Ga0181352, IMG submission 130103) | Freshwater viral communities from Lake Michigan, USA - Fa13.VD.MLB.S.N | ecosystem: Environmental > Aquatic > Freshwater > Lake | place: USA: Michigan | collected 2013-09-23 | reverse complement strand
CTCCGCCGAGGATGAAGCCCGCATCGTCCACTTCCGCGTGTCCAACATCTGCGCGGAGGCGGACGTTAGCCTGCCGTCGCTGCGTGACCAGTTGATCTGCTACGACATGACCGCTCTTGACTGCACGCTCTGGCGCGAGGGGGCGACGGATCGCATGCAATGGCTGGCCGACATCGTGCGCCAGCATCGCGTGGGCGCTGTGATCATCGACAACGCCTCGGACGTTTACGCCAGCAACGAGAATGACCGCTCGCAGGTTCGCGGGTTCCTGCGCTGCCTCAACATGATTGCGGCGGCGACGGACTGCGCTATCCTGCTTCTGGCGCACGTTGACAAGGCATCCGTCCGCATGGGCGCGGGTAACGACACGGATTCCACGTTCTCCGGCTCGACCGCATGGAACAACAGCGTGCGTTCCCGCTGGGCCATGACGCGGGACAAGGATCGCGTCGTGCTGGCGCACCAGAAATCCAACCTCGGCCCGCAGCAACCCGCCATTGAGGTTGAGTTCGACAACACGGCGAAAGTGTTCCGCCGCTTTGGCGACGTTCCTGGCACCGCCGCTGCTCGCAATGCGCTACGCAAAACCCACCGCACGCAGATTCTGCGGGCGTTCGCGGAGGCTGACTCTCAGGGCGTCCGGGTGGCTACATCAGACCGCGCGCGCATGAACGCAAGGCGGTGGATGGAGCAGGTCGGGATGCTGCCCGACTGTGGCAAGGAAGAGTTGGAATCCTTGCTTGCCTGGTGCCGTCGAGATGGGCTGCTGGCAACCGTTGCGTACCAGCAACGCAACGGGGCCAGCAACATGCATCTTGCGATTACAGACGCTGGGCGGGCAGTTCTCGCGCTTGGGTGAGGATTTCGCGCTCGCGTTCAAGCTCCTGCCGCGCCCAGCGGCTTACGATCAAAGCCTCGTAGATGATCTGCTCTGCGACCGTAGTCGCGTGTTCGTAATCCTTCGCCAGCAGCGTGCGATACAATTCCCGCACGTTGCGGCGGAGGGCTTCGTAGTGTCCAGAGTAGTCGTCCATTATGCCACCTTGTTGAACAGGGTTTGTACAGAAGAAATCCGCTCCTGCTGAAGCGGGCCATACTCGGGGTTAAGTTCACATCCTAGATACTTTCGGTCGTGCTGTAACGCAACCTGCGCCGTCGTGCCGCTGCCCATAAAGGGGTCAAGCACAACGTCGCCAGGACGGCTTCCTGCAAGGATGCACGGTTCAATCAGCGCGGGAGGGAACGTGGCGAAGTGGGCGCCTTTGTAGGGTCGGGTGGCGACCGTCCAGACGCTGCGCTTGTTGGCTTTGTCGTATTCCTTGCTGACGTTGCCTGACTTGGTGGCGTGCTTTGAATCGTCGCTGTCCCCATACTTTTTGCCGCCAAAACGAATGCCCTCGCTGCTGACTTTTGCCGGTTCCTTGATCGCCTCGCTGTTGAAGAAATACCGTTCCGACTTGCTCAATAGGAAGATGTACTCATGCGCCTTGGTGCAGCGGTCGCGCACCGACTCGGGCATCGGGTTCGGCTTGTGCCAGATGATGTCCTGGCGCAGATACCAGCCGTCGGCGCGGAGGGCGAAGGCCAGTAGCCAAGGGATGCCGATCAGGTCTTTTGGTTTGAGTCCATCCGGCACACTGCTTCCTTTCCCGCCAACAGATTGTCCGGGACCGTGCTTCGCGCCGCCTTTTGTACTTTCCACCTGATAGCTTCTGTTTGCAGCGTAGCTATCCCCGATATTCAGCCACAGCGTTCCGTCGTCAGCCAGCACATCCCGCACGCATCTGAACACCTCGACCATCGCGGCGATGTACTGCTCGGGCGTTTGCTCCAGCCCGATCTGCCCTTCGTGCCCGTAATCACGCAGGCCAAAGTACGGCGGGCTTGTGACGCACATTTGCGCCTTGACGCCTTCGGCAGCCCATTGGCGCATTGTCTGCCTGCAATCTCCAAAGACGATCATAGGTTACCCACGTTGTAGGGAATCGGCGCACAAGCCGCGACGTTGAACGCGGTCTGCACGTTGGGGGCGGGCTGGAAGTGATACACCATCCAGACCAATGCGGCTTTGAACCCGATAAAGGGCAGCCAGCCGTGCTTCATCAAGCCCGCCATGAGCGGGTTTAGTTCGGTGCCTCCTTTGCTGACGATTGCATAGGTCGTGACCGCATCAACAGCCTGGCACAAGGCGAAAGTCTCCTTGCTGCTGGCGGCTTGCGGCAGGCTGGCGCAGCCGGTGAGGGCGGCGCATAGGGCTAGGGCGGCTAGGGGGCGGGTCATGCTTTGCTCCTTGCGCGGATGGCCTCGCAAATCTCCCGCGCGTTGTTGTCTGAGATGCACAGGCCGGTGACGATGCGGCAGGATTGCTCGCGCTCGGCTTGCGCGACAAGGGCGGCGAAGCGTTGAAGTTCCTTCCAGCACTCGCCGTCGTCATGTTCAACAAAAGGAATGCCGTCGCGGTCAATCGGGAATCCGGATTTCTTCGCCATGCGGATGATCTCGTCTCGGTCGGTCATTTCATCGCCCTCCCAATCTCAGCCGCAGCGCGCACGATGGCTCGGCGGGTGGCGTAACAGTGATCGTTGAGTGAGCCACCTTGCGTCGTCATTGCGATCAACCATCGGCGCATGAACGTCTTCCATCCGAAAAACTGAGCGCAGCGCACCGCCAGCCGCAGCGCATCGCCGTCGTCGGTGAGGGGGTTCCACCATCCATTCCCCCACGACAAGCCTTTGCTGTCGTCTTGCATCATTGGCGCAGGTTTGCCCACCGCCTTCGCGGCGAGTTCCAGCAGTTCGCGGTCGGTCATTTCTTCCTCCTATCAGCCAACCAACACACAGTCCAGAAAGCCGCGAACCCGACATAGGTCGCGCCCAGCGCCGCGCCTAGGGCGGCGTGCTTCAGTCGGTCACGCATGGTCTTGCTCCTTTCGGGCGAGGGCGGTGCGGGCGATTGGTATCGCTTGGGCTGCACGTTGCTCACACCACGCAACATCATCTCCGGGTTCGCGATCAGCGTCTCCAATGTCGGAAAGCGCAGCCTCGGCAATTCTCAGCGCCGCCAGCAACTCCGCATTGACCTCTCGCAACCTGTCGCGCTCGGCTGCGGTTTCTGGAGCGGCGGCGATCAGGCGGGCGTTGGCTTTTGCTACGTCATCAAGACCAGCCGACAGCGTTGACCTGCGAATGGTTGCCACTAGCGTTGCAGCATCGGCGCTGAATACGTCAAGCCTTGAGATGTTCCAGTCGATAATCCACGGCCCAGGCGTATGCTTGCTCATAGCCATTCTCCCAACTCAATGTGATTCAACACTTGGCAAACAGCCGCGTTCCATTTTTCGCCCAGAATGTCGCTGTCGGGGTCTTCGTAAGCCGCTTTCAGCAGATCAAACAACCTCGGGCTGGCTGCGATCAAGCGGGCGTTGGCTTCCGTCCCCCCGTACGCTTCGGCCCAGGTGTGTTCGTCCAACGGAATCAAAACGCGAGCGCGATCCAACCTCCACGGCCCCGGTGTGTGCTTGCTCATTCTCTGTCCTCCAGTTGTGCGCGGCCAAATACGCCGACGACAAGTCGACTTGGCTCGCGTTCCTCGTCTGCAATAGCTTCGGCTAGCAAGTCCATCGGGGTCAGCGTCGGGTGGTCCGACCATCCGCGACTGGTGACGATCATGCCGAGCGAGTAGAAATACGGGGCCATCGGCTCGCTCATGTCTTGGCTTCCGATTTCAACATCTCCGAGTAGAACAGCAGCGCGATCACGCGCCAGTTTTGCAGTTCTTCCTCGGTTGCAGCCCAGTCATCCGCTAGGGCGGAATGGTCGAGCCAGAGTATGCGGGCAAAGGGACTATCACAGAGGTTTGGATGCGCGAACAAGTCACGATACTCATAGCGCAGCCCACCGTGTGGCACCGGATCACGCTGTCGCTCGGCCACAGTTCCTATAGCTATGCATGAGAGTTCATCGTGCTCGGCCACGTGCTTCGCTGCCAAACGGATCAGTTTCGAGGGTTTCATGCTTGCCTCCCTGTGGCTTTTGCAATTGCTTGCCGTGCCGCTTCGTAACGACGCAGATACCCGTCGCCAAGCGCCCCCGTAGTCGGCGCATAACGGGGGAGGTACCCCATAGCCCAGGTCAGCGCATCCAGCAGTTCCGGGACGGAGGCCATACAGCCCTTCACCGCCTCCACAGCATCGTGGTGAGTCATTGACTCGCTGCCTCCGTCGATCACACTCCGTAACTGCTCGTAAAGACGGGCGGTTTCACGCAACCGCTCGACCTCACGCTCCAGCACGCAGGAATGCGCCCCCAACTGACTTAGCACATAGGCAGCGTTGTCTTCGCCACCATCAAGTTGCTCGCAGATACGTTTCAGTTCCGCATCCGTCCTCGGTGTGTCTCTCATCTCATCCTCCACAAGTGACGCGAATCGGGCAGTCCCCGCGTGTGCAGGCATAGTTTGTCACCGTGCCGGGTTGACTGCCGAGTCCGCACACAGGGCATCCTTTGGCTACCAGCGGCGGGGGCGGAAACTTCTTCATCTGTGTGATCTCCTCCCGCAGCCGCTCAACCTCGGCCCGGAGGTTGGCAATCTCGGACTCGGCGGCGCTAATAACCAATCGGACAGAACTGTCCGCATCAGCCCGCAACCTCTCGACCTCGGCCCGAAGGGCGGTGGTCTCAGCGTCATCCTGCTCGCGGCGGGGTGGGTGGGCGTAGAGGTGGCCGGTGTACCCCGGCGGCAGGTTGCTACGGACGAGCGTGCCGTTCTCCACCGTCGCCACCGGCTCGGCCTGCTCCTGCTCGGCCAGCGCGGCGCGGAGGGCGGTGATGGCGGCACCGTATTGCTCGGTGTGGTGCAAGTACGCGCAACCGTGCCGTTCCAACGCCTCCAGCGCCTGCTCTGCCGCCTTTCTCAGCGCGTCCATTAGTATCCCCTCCCACGCGACCAGGAATCCTCGGCGCGGCTGGCATAGTAGTCGTCATCCGCACCGCCTTCGTCGTCGTCCTGCGTGATGCGGGCGCTGCTCCTGCCTGACTCAATCGCCTCAAGGCACGCGGACTGGATCTCCTCGTCGTCGTCATCGTCTAGGCAGTCTGCAAGCTCCGGCGCAGGATCGCCGCCAAGCGTGAGAACCCGATACTCGACCCATCCCGGTTCGGGCGGGTAGCAGTCCTCCGGACGCCCGCTGGTGCGGCCAGGATCGCCTAGTTCGTAGTCCGTCACTTCAATCAAGCACGGCACCTCGTCAATCTCCCATTCGATACGCATGGACAGCCCTCCTGTGATAGTCATCGCGGCAATCGGCACCGCAAAACAGCCCCTTGTCCACTTCCTCGTCGCAGTTGTAGCACCTTCCCACGGGGATCAGCGTGGGCTTGCGGCGCAGGCGGGCTGCGGCGAGGTGGAGTTCCTCGACTTCCTTTGCTTTGTCGGCTTCGTCGCTCACTTGTCGCGCTCCTTCAGCATGGCGTCGGCAACGAGGTATGCGGTTTGTGCGACCCACGAATCTGTAGGATCACTTTTGTCAGCAGGCCCGCGTGGGCTTGCAATCAAACCCTGCATCGCCAACCCTGCGAAATAGTCGCGCAGGGTCATTCCACATTCGTCAAGGCGTGCGGTGTCTCCAATAGGAAACGCAGGCCCGCCTGTCTTGTTAAAATCATTCATTTCAATGACTCCTCAACGTTGACGTTCATCATCCGCAGCCGCGCCCGCATCGCACGCCAGTTGCGTCGCCCTATTTCACTCTGCATCTTGGGGTTCCCCTCCACCAGCGCGCGCCGAATGTCGCGTGGGTCTGCGCCGATGAACTCCGCGTAAAGGGGGAACACACTACGTTTGCCAAACAGGAAACGCAAGGCGGAGAAGGCGTCGGCATCCATCGTGATCTCGTTCGCTTCGCCCGCCTTCTCTGCCGCGTTTGGTGCTTTTGTCGCGTCCCAAATGGCTTGGGCAATGACTGCGGCGAACAGGCGGCTACAGGCTGCGTCGTCGGCGTTCGTCGTCGGTCTAGTGCTGAGAAAGTCAATCATGCCAGCCGCCACACGCGCACCACGCTATCCCCAGTCGCGCGGACGCTATACCGCCAGCCATGCACCTTGCGAAGCGTGGCGGCGGTCTGGATGAGCTTGCGAGACTCGTAACCCGAGAAAATCCTGCTCTCGCCGGGTTCCAGTTCCTCCATTGCCACGCGGATCTCGGACGGTTTGTGCCCGCTAGGCTTGGGCGCGACGGGGATGCCTTGCTGGACGGGGCCGATGCTCTCGAAACGGCGGAGCATTTTTAGGTTGGTCGACACTCTAGCCCCCCACCAGCACGCCAAGCATGACAAGGGCGGCGAACGCCAGCGCGATGCCGACTGCGTAGTCGCCGGGGCAATAGTCCCTCTCTGCCGCGCGCGGAAGGCGCTGCATCTGACGCGCAAAGCGGTAGTGCGCGGGGTTGTGATCGTAGGTGCGGCTGATGATGGGTTTCATGGGTTCTCCTCAGTACGTTACGATGATCGCCACGATGGCGAACAGGGACAGCGACAGCATGATGATCGCCGCGCCCGCGAGCGCCATGAAGTAGCGCTCCCACCAGGTTTCGCGCGGAAGGTAGCGGTAAGGGCAGTCGCGCCCCTGTTGGCAATCGCCATTGCAGCAAATCATGTCTTAATGCTCCCATCTGGGTTGAGCGCGCCGGGGGCGAACAGGTGCCTCAGTTCGTCCGGTACGCGGTAGGTGTACGACCGCACCTTGCGCGGTTGTACGGGTTTGCTTGGCACTTCCACGGCGCGGGGGCCGGGGAAGGGCCAGGATGAGGGGGTGGGGATGGGGCGCATGCTAGTTGAAGTACCGCGATGCGATGCCGCGTCCGAATCGCTGCCGCATGGCGTAGCGCAGTTCATGGCCGGTATAGTGACTGCCCGCGCAGTCGTCGCGCGTGACGGCCCACAGGACATCCGCGAGCCAGCGTGCGACCGCGCCACGATACTCGGTCGGGTAATACTGCCCCGGCGTGTAGTCGATGCGCGAGCCATCGTCGCACACGGCAAGGCGCGAGTGCAGCGCGGCCAGCATGGCGTCCAGCGTGCAGGTATGCCGAGACTCGACCGCGTCCAGCAAGCGCAGCGCATCCGCACGCCCCCGCGCTGCCGTGCGGATGTCGGCACGGTAGGCGGCCGCGTTGTCGTAGTTGCGCCAATCAAAGCCGGGGCGCGTGCGAATGAAACGGCGGATGGCGTCGCAGAGTTGTTGTTTGTCCATGATGTCTCCCGAGGGTGATAGGCGCAACGCGCGCCCCATAGCCCGCCATGCGACGGGCTACAGGTCGGGCGCTGTTAGTCAGCGTATGCGGATTCGATGCGCTCGCCGCAATGGCAGCAGCAGAGCTCCGAATCTTCCCAGTTGATATCCACGCCCTCCGGTCGCCAGCCATCGCGCAGGTTGCCCCGGTTCGCGCGGGCGATTTGCCGGTACTCTACGCGAGCGCAGTCCATGCACAGCGCCTCGCCGTCAATCATTGTGACAAACATGGGGTAACCGCCAGGCCATGCAAACTTGCTGCGAATCGCGTTGCGAAGTTCAATGCTGTTCATGTCAGTCTCCCGAGTGTGGCGCACATGCGCCGGTAGTAGAGTACAGGGTTGCGGGTGGGTTGTGTTAGCCGCCCCCGGAGGGGCGGCGAAAGCGTTACTGCTCGCGGCAGTACGAGTACGACACCATGAGGATCGACTGATCCTCGAACTGCCATTGCTCGTCGGGGCTAAACGAATAGCCCCCATTGCCGACCCCGTCGTTCGACGAGGAAAGGCACTTTCCTCCCTGCTCGCGCAGGTAGCGGCCGCTGGGGCGGGCGTACCGCCCTTCGGCCTCGCACTCGAGCTCGATGCGGGCGGCGGTGGTGGTGATCGTGGTCATGTCAGTCCACCTCCACGCGCACCCAATCAAATCCGAAACCCTCGGGCAACGTTGTGCATCCCTCGGGCAGGCGACCGCCGCGCAGTTGCGCGACGTACAGGGTGTCGCCCCGTGCCAGCGTCACGCTGGCCCGGTTAAACGGCACGCCCAGCACCGCCGCCGTGTCGGCGTGGCCGACGACCGAGGTGAGGCCCGAAACGTCCGGGGCCTCGCAGGGGGACAGGCGAACCTGCCCAAGCAAGTCGCGGGGCACCATGCCCAGCGAGAATGCGTTGCCGACGTAGATCATGTCAGTCTCCCGTTAGCACGCTGCGACCGCAGCGCATGGACGAATCATGCACCTATTCGGGCCGCTTGTGTCTACCGTTCGTCGGCGATTTCCTACCGTTCGTCGGTCGGCGAGTGGCATCCGCCCCCTGCTAGGTTGGACAAAACTTGACATAAACTGTCCGCCAGCGTGCAGAATATGGGCTTCACGCAGTCACGCAGTGGCACGCAGTCACTGCGTGGGCACTGCGTGTGACTGTGTGACTGAGTGGGAATTTGTCACTTGTATGTCATTGCCATCCGCCCCTCGCCACGCAGTTATGAGCTGACTGCGTGAACTGTCAGAATGTCGTCAGAATTGATATTTCCTTTATGCGCCAATGGGTTAGCGCGCATGGCGTTGCGGGTTGCTGTTGCGAAAACTTGCGTTTCACGCAGTCACACGCAGTGCGTTTGAAATGACTGTGTGTGACTGTGTGACTGAGTGTGTGTCACCACACACAGTCCCCCCCCTAAAGGGGGGGACAGTGTGTGGTGACACTAGCCCACTGCGTTTGACAAGGTGAAAAGGCGTGCTAGGCTAGCGGCGTCAGCAGCGAGGATAGGTGATTGCATGACCGCTAGCGTAGCGACTGCGAGCGCAGAAAAAAAACCTGCGCTGAAAGAGCGGCCGCGATCGCCCATCACCGGGCACCCAGTCCCGAACGGGCGACCGAAAGGCGTGCCGAACAAGCTCACGCAGTCCCTGCGGGCGGCAATCGAATACGCGGCTCAGCCAGGACAATGCCACCCGCAGGGGCTGGCTGGCTGGCTGGTGGAGCGGGCACGCGGATCTATCGGCGACCGGCAAATCTTTGCCGGTCTGGTCGGCAAGGTCATCCCGCTACAGGTCAACCAGCAGGTCAGCGGCGGCATCGCCATTCAACTTGGCTGGCTGCAACAGCGCGGAATTGGCGCGGTAGCGACACAATCCGCCGAGCGCGTGCCGCAGGTCATTGACCAGCAAGGCAAAGCCGCCACCGCTCAGATGATTGCTAATCAGATTGACGACCGCACCATCGTCCTATCGCCCGTGCTGCCTGACGCGGTAGCCGTCGAGACGGGCCAGCAGGACGGCCAGGACGCGCTACAGGACACGCGCGAGGCGGACAAGCCCGCAGGTACGGGGCGCTAGCGCGGGCCTGCCTGCGCGCTCGCAGCGGGCTGGCTGGCGACCCCCTACCCCCCTCGAACCCGGATAGGGGGGGCGGGTAAAAATGTAGTCCCTACCCTCCCCCTTAGCATCCCCAAAAAAGGTTTTGCGCCAACCGCATGAGCCGTCATTACCAGCAGCACTTAAGCGAAGTCGAGTGCATTGAACTGTCTGAGGAGTTTGACTTCTGCATCGGCAACGCGATCAAGTACATCTGGCGTGCGGGGCACAAGACTGTGGGTGTGCGGCCAGACCTGGAAAAGGCGGAATGGTATTTGCTGCGGGCGGATAGGGCGGCAAAGCAGCGATTACCGGCGCACAAGGCGGAGCGTCTGTCAGCCTATCTTGCCCATGAGGGCGATGACTGGCGGCGGATGGCGATCTACAGCGTATGTACGGGTGACGTACAGAAGGCGCTTGAGGTGATCCGGGAGGCGATGGAGTGAAGCTCCAGGATTACCAGCCGCGCAATGTGTTTTTGCCCTTGCACAATCGCAGCAAGCGGTGGGCGTGCGTGGTGGCGCACCGGCGGGCGGGCAAGACAGTGGCGATGTGCGCGGATCTGGTGATCGGGGCGCTGGAGACGGCGTTGCCGCGCCCGCAGTTTGCGTATTTGGCCCCGTTTCGGGATCAGGCGAAGCGGGTGGCGTGGAACTACCTCAAGGAACTGACGCGGGATTTCTGGATCAAGGAGCCGAACGAATCGGAATTGCGGATTGACATGAAGAACGGGCACGGCAACGAGAGCCGGATTTACGTGGCCGGTGCTGACAATCCGGATGCGTTGCGAGGGATGTACTTTGACGGCGTGGTGATGGACGAGGTTGGGCAGATGCGCCCGAGCGCGTGGTATAGCGTGCTGCGTCCTGCGTTGTCGGATCGGAAGGGCTGGGCCATTTGGGCGGGGACTCCGGCTGGAAAGAACTTCTTTTGGCAGTTGCGGGAGGAGGCGCGGCTGAATCCGGAGACGCACATCCTGATGGAGTTGCCTGCGAGCCGTACGGGCATCCTAGATCAGGAGGAATTGCGGGACGCGAAGGCGCAGATGACCGAGGAGGCGTATGCGACCGAGTACGAGATCAGTTTTGATGCGGCGATTCCGGGCGCGTACTATGCCAAGATCATTGGGGAGTTGTACGAAAAGGGGCAGATTGGGGACATGAGCCTTGACCCCACGCTGCCGGTGGATTACGCGGCTGACCTGGGGTACACGGATTCGTGCAGTTGGTGGGGTTGGCAGGCGACGGTCGATGGGTATCGGGTGGTGGACTTCTACGAGGCGGATGGACAGCCGATCCAGCACTACATTGACTGGCTGAAGGCGCGACCGCACAAGGTGGGCGAGGTGTATTTGCCGCATGATGCGCGGGCAAAGAGCTTGCAGACTGGCAAATCGATCATTGAGCAGTTCCTGTCGGCGGGAATCCGGCCCAAGATGGCACCGGAACTGTCGTTGCAAGATGGGATTGAGGCGGCGCGGGTGGTGCTGCCGCTATGCTGGTTCGATGAGAAGGCGACGTACGACGGGGTTGACCATTTGCGCGGGTATATGCGCGAGTGGGATGAGAAAACGCAGACGTTTCGCAACCGGCCCAAGCATGACCAGCACTCTCACGCGGCGGATGCGTTCAGGTACATGGCTCTTTCGGTGAGGAAGGTATTGCCGAAAGGGGCGGGCGGTGACAGAATTGCACGGCGGCAGGGTGTTTCGCAGGGGCTGAATTACGCCTTTTCGTTGGATGACCTGTGGACGACCGCGCCCAAACAAACGACGAGGGTGGGTTGATGGAAACGTCCGCCAGGATTGAGAAATCGACCGATTTTGCGGCGACCCCGGCAGGAATGGCGCAGCGGTGGGGCACGGAGATTGCGGCGGCTGAGCAGGAAATCGAGCCGTTTCACCGCGATGCGCGAAAGATCATCAAGCGGTACCTTGACCGGCGTGATGCGTGGGAAGAGGACGAGAGCCGTGTCAACCTGTTCTGGTCTACGGTCAAGGTTTTGCTGTCAATGCTGTATGCGCGTCCGCCGAAAGCGGACGTTAGCCGTGCTTGGCAGGACGCGGAGGACGATCAGGCGCGTGTTGCGGGTACGATGCTGCAACGGCTGCTGAACAAGGACTTTGAGGAACAGGTATCCAGTTGGGACAGCACGATCCGGCAGGGGATTGAGGATTGGCTGGTCGTTGGCATGGGCCAATGCTGGATGCGCTACGAGGTCGAGACGGAAGAAGTCGAGATTCCGGCTGTGATTGACCCCATGACGGGCATGGAAATCCAGCCCGCGCAGATGGTCGAGCGGATTGTCGAGGAAGAAGCCGAACTCGACTATGTGCATTACCAGGACTTCTTCTGGTCGCCTGCCCGGACATGGCGGGAGGTGCGTTGGGTCGCGCGTCGGGTGCATATGACGCGTGAGCAACTGGAGGCGCGGTTTGGCGAGGCGATTGCCAAGTCGGTGCCGATGATCCAGCCCAAGCGCGAGAATGACGAGCAGACGACCAAGCACGACCCGTGGGCGCGTGCCGAGGTTTTCGAGATCTGG
>Ga0181352_1000917_pt1 | contig 11929 bp, 9 predicted proteins | sample Fa13VDMLBSN_FD_130103 | JGI IMG/M metagenome (GOLD analysis project Ga0181352, IMG submission 130103) | Freshwater viral communities from Lake Michigan, USA - Fa13.VD.MLB.S.N | ecosystem: Environmental > Aquatic > Freshwater > Lake | place: USA: Michigan | collected 2013-09-23 | reverse complement strand
GTCAAATAGCTTACCAATCATGGGCGCAAGTGAGCCTAAGTCATTGGCAACATTAGCCGCCTTCTTGACCATGCTGATTGCTGACTGTATGCCAGCTAGAGCCGTTATCGGATCAATCACTTCTTTCTCTCCCATTTAATGCAAACAACCTTTCGGTTGTAAACATCACCAGTCCAAGTCCATTTAATACATCGGTACTCTATGGTTGCCGCCAAGAGAAAGGCGATCATGGAAATGCCCAGATAACAATATAACTACAATAAATGACAAAACAAACAAGAAAGAATGCCGCAACAAATGCTTCGGCAAAGTCTCTCATTGCTGTGGAGGATTCATCATGGTGCTTAACAGACCACGAGTGTAATAAGATGGTTGAGGGCCAGGTGTTGTGCCTGTCAATAAACCACTCATTGCTTTTTCAGCAGATTGTCTACGAATCATTGCTTGCAATTTGTCTGCACCATAACCTGCGGCAGCAATTGGTATTGAATACTTCAAAGTCTCTGGACTACCAACACCAAAACCAACCGCACCACCAGTAATCAATTGACTACGTTGTGGATTGAATTTAGCCATTAGAGTCAATAAAGGGTCTAAAGAACTTCCTTTTGCAACTGCTTTAATGGCATTTTGCTCATCTTTGCTAAACAAATTCATCTTGTTTTTGTTGGCGGCAAGACCAATAAACCCTTGGCGAATCAACTCACTCTCAGATGCGCTTGGATTCAAGGCTTTTGTCTCTGCAACATTTAAGATGTTATCAAGAGTTGAGGCACGACTTAGGTTTCTAAAGTCTTTACGGGCTTCCATGATTGTCTTAACGGCAACATCAATTCCACCCGCACCAGACACTACATCTTTGGGAGACAAGGCGGCAACGTGTTCATCAATGCTATCAACCATTTCACTTGCAAGTCTACGAATGTTTTTATCTGGATTGCCTTTTAAGTTATTTGCCAATCTACGCATCTGCTCAACATTGTCAAAAGTAATGTTTCCACGCTGAAGTATGCTTTCATATTTGTTCAGAATGTTAGCAACAGGCGCAGCATTCTCTGGGATGTAATCAACAGCGTCTAAACGAGTTTTTATTTTGTCAACAAGACTTGTGGCGTTTTGACCAGATATTTCAATTCCCTGATCGCTAACCTTTGTATAAGCACGAGTAGCCTTTTGTTGAACATCTGCCATCGTAGTAGTAGGTTGTTTTCCTGTGGCAATTCGACCAGAAATATCTCCAGTAGTCTTGCCAACAGCACCAGAGACACCTAAAGCGGCAATCGTAGCTGCCATGTCGCTACCAGTAATTTCTTTGGTAGCCTCTGCAACAGGTTGTGCAACCATTGGAGCAGCAGTAGCCGCAGGAAGTTGACGAACTAAATCAGCACCAAAGATTGATTTTGGAGCAGTAGCTGCCATTCCACCCGCAGATACTAAACCTTGCATACCCGCTTGTGCGGCTCTTTCAATACCAGTTTCAGGCTCAGGAACACCCAATTGAGTCAAACCTTTGCTTTGCTCTTTAGACAAATAAGGCATTCTCTTTTCTGATCCAACAATGTTTGCGCCAACATTGACTGCACCACTTAAAAAATCAGCAACAATATTTGCTGGCGCAGAAACACCAGTAACTACAGCACGAGTAGCCAAACCAAGTTGTCGTCTAAGTAAATCACCTAAACCTTGCTCCTTGGGAGCTTGAGCAGTAGGTGGAGTTGCAGGTTGAGCAGTAGGTTGTCCATCTGCCTCACCTAAACTAGTCTTAATCTTTGCTAAAGCGGCTTCATTTGATAAGCCATCAGGTAGCTCATAAGATGCGCCTTTGTATTCATAAACAGTCGCCATGATGCTTACCTTTAGTCAAGTTTAATAGGGTTTTGTGCAGTACCAGCTTTAGGGCCGTAGTAAGGTTCTATACCTTGTGATATACGACGACTATCAATGCGTTTTTGAGCATTTTCTTTAGCTTTACCAGTAGATTTGGAGAAGTTACTAAGAGCTTCCAATGTGGTTTTTGTATCGTTACCACCAAAAGCCGCGATAAGTTCATTAGCAAAGCGCAAAACGTCTTTGTCAGTCTGAACACCTTTAGCCGCATCTGTTTTCAAGTTGGTAGCCTCTTGAACAGCACGTTGCAAAGCCGCATAGTTTCGGCTCTCAACACTAGAATTACCTGCGGCATTCTGTGCTTGATAACGCAGATTGTTCACAGGGCCAAGTTCCAAAGGCGGTTTACCCGTCCTAGGATCAGGAGTCAATGTTGCAATAGCGGGAGCTAATGAAGTCTCACGAGCAGTTAATGAATCAACCAACTCTAATTCTTTGTCTTCCTCTTTTTGTAGAGAAGGAGCAAGAACTTTCGGGCCTTTAAGTGAAGCCGTTAGTTCACGTAATTCTCTTGCAGAATCAGCTCTCAATTGAGCAATTTGTAAAGCAGTAGCACCAGCCACACGAGCCGCTTCAATCCTAGCATCAGCCGCAACCTTAGCCGCATCAATCCTTGCTTGGTTAGCCAATTGTGCAGATTCAGTTCTTGCTACATTAGCTGCAGCTTTGTCTGCTGAAGCCTGTAAAGCCGCTAAAACTTTATCTGGTGAACCATACTTGGTAACAATAGCAAGAACATCATCTTGTGAAGCACCTTGTGGAAGTTTAGATAACTCATCACGAAGTTGCTCTTCTTGTTTAATAGACAATTGAGTTTTAGCCACTTGAGCCAAAGATGCTTGTTCTGCTGCTCGTCTTTGTTGGACAAGAGCCATCTCACTTTGAGATTGACGAGCATATTGAGCTAAAGCCATAGCACCTTGTTGGTCACCCGCTTGTGCCAACATCTGAGCACCTTTTAAGATTGACTCAGGGTTAGTTTGGTCTATCTGTTTAGCAATAGCATTTCTAGCACTAATCATCTTCAGTTGTGGGTCTTCAATGCCCATAGCACCCGCGATGCCACGACCTAGTTGACCAACACTAGCCTGAAGTCCCGCTTGAGCCGCAGCACCAGGCGATAGTTGAGCCAATGCAATGCCACGATTTAAGTCTTGCCCATATTGTTGGTTTTGATACATTTGTGGAGTCATACCAAACAGACCCGCTACGATATTTTCTGCCATGATAAATCCTTAAAAAGTTGGCTGTATGTTTATACGTATAAACCTGTACTAGATTTCATCATATTTATCATGTCTTGAGGACTACCATAATTTGTAGGTACTTGAAGAGCATTTAGAGCAGTGGCCCTTGTAAGTGCATCTATCGTTTCTTGTGAAATTGCTCTATTTGCCATAGGGCGTTCACCATAAATATCGTTAAGCATATTTTGGAATCCATCATTACCTGGCCCGTATGCAGAGGGACTTAATGCGTTAACTGGCGTACTACCAAACAATCCACCAAGTAAACCACTAATAGACTGACCAAATTGAGCATTAGGATTACCTGCCGCAATCAGACTTTGAGCGCCTAGATTTCTAGTTGCATCTGCACTTGTTGCCAAGGCGGTACTCAATTGTGCGCCAGTGAGTCCAAGTTTCCCAACATTTGCACCTGCTGTAGAACTAATCTGACCTAAGTTAATGCCTGTGGTCAATGGTTGTTGACCTAAAGCCTCAAGAGACTGAACCTGACCCATTGCAGTAGTGTAAGGAGCATAAGCGGCTTGTTGACCACCATAGTACTGACCCATAGTCTGAGCGCCTTGACCAAGCAATCCCGCACCAAAGGCAACTTGTTGTTGACCAGCTTGTTGAGCTTGAGCCGCCAATTGAGCCTCTTGTTGCGCTCTAGCGTTGTACAAAGCCTGTAGTTCAGGAGTTGTAGCACCCAAAGTACCGCCTTGAGCAACAGCCAAACCGCCACGACCTTGTTGTTGGAGTCTGTTTTGCAGATTAGCTAACTCTAACTCTCTGCCTGGTTGCAAGAGAGCCATCTGTTGATTGAGATAGTTCTGTGCAACTGCTTCAGGAGATTGAGCCAAGTATTGATTACCAAGACCAAACAACCTTTGAGCACCTGTTTGCAAAGGAGCAAATTGAGCTTGAGCTTGTTCAGCTTGAGTCAAACCTTGTTGAGACAAAGCCATGAACCTATCTTGTTGTGCTTTGGCTTCAGGACTTAGTGTGTACCCTGCGCTTGTCAGTTGACCTGTTACTGGATCGACTTGGAATTGTGAAGTACCAAAGCGAGTAGTCATGCCAACAGGTCTAAAAGCCGCAGATGCTTTAGCAGCCGCAGTCTCAGCATCAATACGGGCTTGTGCTCTTTGAGCCGCTTCCCTAGACTCTTGCATCTGAAGCAGATTACCCGCTGTTCCTAGTCCACCAGAAAACAGATTGCTTAGGTTTGAGCTTGTAGCTCCACCACCACCAAGAAGACTATTTACTGCGGTTGATACACCTGCATTGGTAAGTGCTGATGTAACTCCTGCGGGGAGAGCAGATGTTAATGCACCAGTAGCAGCGCCTCCTAAACCAGAACCAACGGCAGAACCTAATGCACCTGCACCGATACCTGTTGCTAGACCACCCAATGTTGAGCCTAAAGCACTTGCACCGACACCAGTACTTAAACCCGCCAATGTAGAACCAAGAGCCGCATTGCCAAACAAAGAATTAGCCGCAGCCATCCCGCCAACACCTGCACCAACTCCAGTACCTAAAGCACCACCAAAACCTACCGCACCTGTTGCACCACCCAAGCCACCAGCACCTGCCGCAGTTAAACCTGTTCCTAATGAGCCGCCAAGACTAGGTATACCTGTTGCGCCACCAAGACCACCCGCACCAGAAAGTGTTAATCCTGTACCTGCACCCATCCCTGCAACAGCACCACCCGCTGCCGCAAACTCTGCCGCTGACAAACCTAAACTAGCTGCTTCTGCTGCCGTTAGACCTAATCCTGCGGCTTCTGCGGCTGTTAGACCTGCTGTAGTTGCACCAGCACCACCACCTAATAATCCTTCGGAAAGACCAGGTATTCCAAAAGCTAATCCTGCTATTGCCAATGCACCTAAAATAGCTTTGCTATCATTTGTGCTTTTACCCCATGTAGAGATGACAGGATTTCCTGCATCATCTTTTTTAATCTCATAAATAGTACCGCCACTACCTGTATAGGTAGAACCAAAGCGTCTATTTGTAGTAGATGCATCTACTTGGCTAAGATCAGTAACACCTTCTTTTGCCAAATGACGAGCCATATCCAAAACAACTTGTTCTGCCGCAGTTGGGGCTTTACCAAGAATCTTAGAGGCTTCATCATAATTAAAACCGATACTTTCTCCAGAAGTTTTAAAAGCACCACCTCTGACAGCATTAGGGTCAATAGCAGGAGTAATCTGTTGAGCTAACTTAACAATAGTTGCAGTATCGTATTCTGTACCTTGATAGTCAGTGACAGTTGGAGCTACTGCCGCAGCATATCGAACGGCAACTTCTGCAGCAGGTGTGCCAGTTACCTGCGCTAGACGAGTAGGAGATACCCCTGCTTCTTGCATTGTTTTAGCAATAAGTTCATCACTTGCATTTGGATTAGCGTTAAACCATCCAAGAATGTCAGCGTTAGTTACAGTCGGCACTGGAGGGGGCATTTGTACAGGGCCACCAAGCAATCTCTCTGGAGGAGGAGGGGCAACAGAAGGCGCAACAGTTGGAGCAACAGGAGCAGCAATTGCCGCTTCATAACGATTGACAACCTCTGCAACAGGCGCACCAGTTACCTCTGCTAGACGAGTGGGAGATACTCCCGCCTCTTGCATTGTTCTGGCGATCAGCTCATCACTTGCGCCAGGATTCGCATTGAACCATCCCAGAATATCTGCATTAGTTACAGCCATGATTTTTCCATCCTTAATTCATATTATCGTTTATTGGGCTACCAAGACCAAATAAATACTGCGCCACCACCACCTTGGCCGCCACCAGTAAGAGAGTCTTCTCCAGCGCCACCGCCACCGCATCCAATACCGCCACGACCACCAGCAGTTCCAACAGACGTGGATGTTGAACCACCAGCACCTCCACAGCCAACTAAAATAGGTTGGGTAATAAAATAACCATTAGCACCAGCAACAGTACCACCAGCAGTTGTTGCGGGTAAGGCGGTATAGCCATAATTAGGTGTTACTGATCCGCCAGTATTGGCCGCACCGCCAGAGCCACCAGCCCCGCCAGAAAGAAATGTAGTCGTGGAAGCGGTTTGGTTTGTTCCTGCGCCTGTTGTGCCTCCAGCTGCACCAGTTTGTCCTGCAATAGAAGTAAAAATTCCACAGGCTGTAAATTGATTTGCGGTCATTGCCACCCCGCCAGCTCCACTACCACCAGCACCTCGGCCAGCCGCTGCTGACAATACGTTTGAACTAAAAGTCCCCAACCTAAATGCGACTGTTGTTGCTACACCATCATTATTTGCAGTTCCACCAGCACCAGCAAAAATAATTAACTCATCAGGAATAAATATAGCAGGGCCAATCCATGAAGTGACCGCCCCAGAGCCACCACCCCTACCACCAGTAGTACTTGCACCATTATCCCCGCCACCGCCAGCACCGATAAGCATAATCCGCACCATTGATGCGCCACGGGGCTTCATCCAAGACATAGGAGTTCTTGGAGAGCCACTTCCAGTGTATGAACCACCACTACCAAAAAATTCTTGGTAGTTAGCCGTTTGCGGTGTTGGGATATTGAATAAATCTAGCATCTTGTCACCATGTAACGATTATTGCAAGGCCATCACCGCCACGACCGCCATTGCTATAAATCCCAGAGTTATTACCACCGCCATTACCGCCGCAGCCAAAACTGTTGGCTCCGCCTTTAACTACTGTGGTATCAGTCGCTCTTGGAATAGCCAATGGAATTGGGCTTAATTGTGAGTAGCCACTTTTTTCTGTTGCGGTATATCCATAGTATCCAGTAATTACATTAGCAATATCATATTCTCCACTGCCTCCCATAACAAATGTTAGGCCGTTTGTTGTAATTACAGTACCACCATTAGCGCCATTTTGACCGCCAGTAGCGTTATAAAAACCCGCTGCTGTCATTGGGCCACCTCCATCAGCCGAAGATGCTGTACCACCACTTGCCCCAATACCTGATGAACCAACTCCACCGCCACCGCCAGAGGCCTGTAAAAGTGTATAACCAGAAGCGTCTTTTTGTTGGTATCTTATTTCAGTTACACCACCATCATTGCCACTTGCTGCTTGAACATCAGTAGCATTAGCACTTCCATCCCCGCCATTACCAATACGAACTTGTAATTCATCAGGCAATAAAAACGCTGGACACATAAAGTTCGTCACATTTCCAGATGCTCCACCACCACCGGGATAATATGTTGGGCCTCCAGAATCTAAATACCCGCCGCCACCACCACCGCCACCGCCAATTAGCGTAAACCAAACAAAGGATGCACCTTGAGGTTTAACCCATGTTCGATTCATAATGTGGGCATTTAAATTCTGAATCCCACCCCGAAAGATTTGAACATTTGCGCCTTGAGGCGTTGGATAATTTATAGGATATGACATATTACCAACTCGCAATCAAAACAAGGCCGGGGCCGCCAGCCGCAGAAATTCCACCCCCAGCACCGCCACCACAACCAATAGCACCCGCTAAACCAGCACCTGAACCACTAACACTACCACTTCCAACACCAACAATAATTGGTTGCATTTGGAAAAATCCTTGGGCTACAAGTCCATCAGCACCAGCGACATAACCATAATTTCCAGTCATTGTATTTTGCGCTCTTTGACCGCCGCCAAGAAAAGTAGTTGATGAAGGGCCTGGGTCTGAACCATTACCACCAGCTTGCCCCGCAACAGAATTAAAAAATCCGCTAGATGCAAATGCATTAGGAGTTGAAGCACTACCAGCCGAAGGCGTTCCACCACCAAGCGCACTTAACAAGGTTACTATTGAAGTTCCTCTATATCGTACGTTAGTTGTTGCTGCTGCTCTTGCTGGCTGAATTACCAAACTATCTGGAACGTGTTGAGCCGCACCATACCAAACAGTCACCGCACCTGACCCCCCGCCAATGCTAACATTATCACCATTTCCACCGCCACCAATCAACATCATATAAACATGACTAACCCCAACAGGTTTATTCCATGTAAATTCAGGCACTACTACAGTAGTAGTTCTAGGCCCATAAAACGTCTGGATGTTGCAACCCTGCGGTGTGGCTATTGGGAATGGAAACATTATTTAGCCCCAAGTAGGTGCTGTAGCGTTGTCGTTTGTGCAGGTGTATTCAACGTGTTCATCAGGAGCAATAGCAGTTCCATCGGCACGATAAACGCCAATAGTATAGCCGTCTTCCATCTTCTGATAGCCAGTTGAATTATCTGTAAACGTAATTTCAAACCATGTAATCATTTTAGTAATCTCCAGCAATTGTGACGATGGAATAACCAGTACCAGCAGAGCCAGTAGAAGTTCCAAATGTCACATATAGTAAATAGCTTGCTTCAATAGCAAAGTTAAGTGGCAACTCAAACACGCTAGATGCGGCAGTCTGAGATAGCGTTACTGCGGGCAATGTAATCTCATCAAACAACCATGTATTTGTTGTGCTTGTTGAGGTGCTAGTTGAAACAAACACACGACATACAGTAGCCGCAGGAGAACCTACAGGGCGAAAGCGCATCTTCTGAATGTAAGAGCCATTAGCGCCAGCAGTAAATGCTTTGGTTAAAGTTCCTGAACCATCAAGTGCAGTGTTGGCTGTTGGGCCAACAACAAGACCTGAGTTATTGGATGCGACTGAATCGACATTACCAACGATGGAATAAATGGGAGAGGTATTTGCGGGCATGATTTTCCTTTAGCAAAGAATGCAGTTGATAGCGATGGCCCGAACTAGGCCGAGTGATGTTCCACCACCACCAGAAGCAGCGATAGTAATTGAACCTGATGCGTTTGTCACAGTAATACCCGTACCAGCAGTCAATGTGGCTTTAGTCAATGTGTTACCAGTAGTATTACTAATTAACAATTGACCATCTGTGTAAGATGTTTGTCCAGTACCACCATTAGCTACAGGCAAAGCAGTACCCGAATAGGTAATTGCCAATGTGCCAGATGTTGTAATTGGACTACCTGTAATACTAAAAACGCTAGGGACAGAGGCCGCAACACTTGTAACAGTTCCAGAACCACCGCCACCGCCAGAAGCATCAATAGTTTGATTAGGCCATGTGCCAGTAATCGTGACATTTGTACCAGCCACCAAGCTAGGTGTTGCTGTTCCTGTACCGCCATTGGCGACAGGAAGTTGTCCTGTTACACCAGTAGACAAAGGCAAACCAGTTAAATTGGTTGCAGTACCGCTAGATGGAGTACCAAGTACACCACCATTGACCAAAGGTGCGCCAGAAGAGCCTACATTGACCGCTAGAGCCGTTGCTACGCCAGTTCCTAGACCTGATACACCTGTAGAGATTGGCAGCCCTGTAGCATTTGTTAATGTTGCGCTAGTAGGTGTTCCAAGAATAGGAGTTACTAGGGTAGGCGAAGTAGCAAATACGGCAGAGCCTGTTCCTGTTTCATCAGTCAAAGCACCAAGCAAATTAGCAGAACTAAATGAACCAAGAGAAGTCGCATTGCCTACAGAAGTAACTGCACCTGTCAGATTGGCATTTGTCGTAACAGTACCCGCCGTCAAACCAGAGGCAGTTCCTGTAATATTTGTGCCAACTAAAGCAGATGGTGTTCCAAGAGCAGGTGTAACCAAGGTTGGGCTATTGGCAAACACCAAAGCACCCGATCCTGTTTCGTCTGTAACGGCAGATGCCAAGTTAGCAGATGATGGAGTCCCCAAAAATGTAGCGATACCAGTACCTAAACCACTAACACCAGTTGAGATCGGTAGTCCTGTTAAGTTTGTAGCTACACCAGAAGCGGGAGTTCCCAATGCGGGAGTCACAAGTGTTGGCGAGTTTGACAACACTACAGAGCCTGTGCCTGTAGAAGAAGTTACACCTGTACCACCATTTGCTACAGGAAGAGTTCCTGTAATGTCGCCAGTAGAGATGCTAATTGCATCCCAAGAGGCGTTAGTTCCATCAGTCTGAAGGTACTTGTTAGCGTTGCTTGTTTGGCTCGGCAGAAGGTTATTCAAAGCAGCAGTAGCCGTAGAAGCACCCGTACCGCCATCAGCAATGGCTAAATCTGTAATGCCAGTAATTGAACCACCAGTGATTGCGGCAGAAGCATTGTCTGTTTTAGTGCCAACAGCAGTTTGAATATTGTTAAACTCTGTATCAATCTCAGTACCTTTGACAATCTTTAAAGGATTGCCAGGTGATAGATTATCTTTTGATGCAAAGTTTGTAGTCTTGGTGTAATTTGACATGATTTACCTCTTAGCCCATTTTGCCATCTTTGGCTTGAATTTCAATCTTTTGCAATGAAAAAGAAACACCTTTAATGGTTGTTTCATACCCTGTCTGGACAATCTTTCCAAAACCAGAAGCATTTGCTGTTAACGTCTTAATTGGCACACCACTTGTGTATTCAGCAATGTTGTATTCAGCAGTTCCATACTCATAACTTGTCTGTGAAGGAATATAGACATTTTCTGCACGATAAGCGCCTGAATAATCAAAGCCCCAATTGATAGTCAAAAACTGATCTGAACCGCCAATGACAATAGCAGTAACATTTTTCAAAATAGAAATCTGATTAGGGTTTCCTAAGTCAGCATTGTTTGTGTAGTACGCAAATCGATAAGTAGATGCGTCATCAAGATAAGTTCCATACTTACCGATATACCCATTCTTACCAATATATAAGTCGCCATTACGCAAAGAACGTAATGCTGTTGGAGCAATAGAGTCCCACTTAGTGACCCTAGATGCACCATCTTGCAATGATTGCTTCGTATCGAAACAGTAAACTTGGAATGTTGCAGGTAAAACAAGTAAATAAAAGGCTTCTTTTTCTGAGTAAACAGACTTTAGATTAGCCAATGTCTCGCTTGCCAATGATGAATTTAGGTCAAAACGAACATTCTTAGACAAGTCTCTCAAAGGAGCAGACTTCTCTTGGATAGTCCTCATCAACGAGCGAACACCTGAGTCTGACAAGAAAATAACATCAGAGCCAACGCTTTGAATAGTATCCCTTGCGATACACCCAATAGAGCCAATTGTGTCGCTCAGAACCAAGGATGCGGGTGTAGAAGCACCAGAATAGACAAGAATTTGTCGTTTACCAAAGATAAACAAGAAATCATTGTGTGCTGCCAAGCCCATGACTTCATCTGCACCATTAGGCCACACACGGGAGACATCTAATGAGCCTGAAGTGCCACCACCCCATACATGACCTGCAATTAGATCAGAGAAGGTAACAGTCACTTTGTCTGTAGCAGTATTTGCCACCCACAAGCGACCAAATGCTGAAATAGCAATATTGGCTTGGGGAACTGTAGCTACATAGCCAGACTTCTCAGAAACTCTGCGATAAGTAGTTGTACTTACGGCAGGATCATAAATCAAAGGATCGTGACCAGTTTGGAAGAAGTATGCAATGCCATTCAAGGATGCAGTTTGCCAGTTACTTGCTGTGATGGTAGGAGCAGAACCGCCACCACCATAGGTCAACTCAGTCACCGCATTAGCAGTACCAAGTTTAAATATCTTGTTGTTGCCAGCAAACAGAACTGTAAGAGTTCCGTCAGTCTGAACTAACTCATGGATAACACCAACATCATTAGCACCCAAAGCACCAGAAGATGAGTTAACCCTTGACCAACCTTTTCTAGCACCAATACGACCATATTGATCCAAGATGCAGTTAGTTGCAACCAAAGCAAAGCCAGCCCCTAAATCAAGGGGAGAATCTTCAGTATTCAGACCATAAAAGCCTGGTGCTGAGAGACTGTAACTTTGGAGTTGTGCTGCCATTAG
>Ga0181352_1000915_pt1 | contig 11941 bp, 5 predicted proteins | sample Fa13VDMLBSN_FD_130103 | JGI IMG/M metagenome (GOLD analysis project Ga0181352, IMG submission 130103) | Freshwater viral communities from Lake Michigan, USA - Fa13.VD.MLB.S.N | ecosystem: Environmental > Aquatic > Freshwater > Lake | place: USA: Michigan | collected 2013-09-23 | reverse complement strand
AGAAGAGTTAGATGCGTTTGCTGCAACACCAGCTAAATAAGTTGATGCAGTATTAGCAGAGTTAGAAGCATTGTTTGCAAAATTACTTGAGTTAGATGCGTGATTAGCAGATGCGTTAGCTGAATTAGATGAGTTGTTAGCAAAATTAGAACTGTTAGCTGCAGAGTTCGCAGCTGAGTTTGCACTGTTAGTAGCAGATTGTGCATCAACAATTAAATCCCATTTAGCTACATCAGCATTAGAACTGATTGGAGTTGTACCTGTAGATGTGTGAGTTGTGTTACAAAGATATACGTTATTGTTAGAACCATCTTTTACAATATCTCTACCATTGTATGTAACTCCAGCACTCCATGAACCTCTGTTAGTTCCAAGCTCTTGTGTAACTGATATTTCTCCATTAGTATCAAATGCTAGAATTTTATTAGCACGATCTGCAGCACCCACAGTAAATTCTGTAGATGTCATTGTATTTGTTTTAGATAATTTAATTGCTCTTCCTAATTCTTCCTGAATTTCTTGAGCTATCATTGTAACTCTATCCAGAGCTTCTTCATGTGAATTAGCTGGGAATGGATCGTTAGCTACGTAATCTGTTTCTTGTGTTTTAGTTGTATTTCTTTTTAAAACTACTGTTTCAGTTGATCCAGGAGCTGTTAAAAATGTGATATTACCACCTCCAGCAACACCTACACCAGATACTGTATAATGAGTTGTTTTTGTTTTTATAGTTTCAGTTCCTGTTGAAGATCGGATAATAACCTGAATTTCATCATCATCTAAGATTTTAAATGTATATGCGAAAACTGTAGTTGATCCATTGCCTGAATAACTATTTCTAACTGTAGTTGATGATATTGTCATAATTCCCTATATTAAATTCAATCGTTAATGTCTATCCTATTTATTCAAATATATTAATTTTTGGTGATCTTTCAGGGTAGCTTTCTCCTGGTTTCCAAAAATATTCTTTATTGTATTCATCCCTATATTTATTAATTCGTCTAATAATTCTATCATTAAATTTAGGATCTATCATTTTTTGTATGTTATCAAAGATAAGTCTTTCCAAAGCTAATCTTGCATACCATAAACTAGCTCCAGGAGTATATTGTCTTAAAAAATCGCTTACATCTCTTCCATAAGTAGTTTCTTCTCCTGATGCTAAATTAATTAAATTACCAAATGTAAGTTTAGCAACATCTTCAAAGAAACCTGCAGGCGCGCCAAGTATTGTTCCTGATAAATTTCTTCCATATTGATTTTGTGATGCAGTTAAGAAATCTCCAAAGATACCAAGTCCACCGCCTTTAATCATTGCTCTAATCCAATATTTAGGATCTTTTATTGATTCTGCAGAAGTAACATCTCTACCTTTTGTTATTTCTCCAAGCTCATAAGCTAAAGCTCCAAATAAAGTTCCTGAAATAACTAAAGGAACTACATATTTCATTTTGCCAGTTAAATTAGTTTGAGTAAAACCTCTTCTTAAATGAGTATAAACAAATGTAATTGGAAAGTTTTTATACATTGCAACAGAATTAATTAATTCTCCACCGATTGTTCCTGATCTTTGATTACCAAATAATGCAACTTTACCTCTTGCTGAAGTTGCAGGAATTGCAAATTCTGTTTCATTATAAACTAATTCCATTAATTTTGTTGTTAAGTCTTCTCTTAAACTTTCGGTTAAATCAGTTCTTGATCTAATATCATCGGGTCTTAAAAATGTTGCACCTTTATTTGCATAATTAACATCATCAATACCAGCATCATATAATTTTGTTTGACGAATAATATCCCAAGATCCATCATTTATTCCATAACGTAAAAATGTTTTTTGCATTGCTTCTGGTAATTCATTAAATTTTTTACCAACATTCTCAGCCCAGAACCCCATTAACTCCATTCCAAAGCTCCATCTACCAGCTTGAGTTAAATGTGATAAACCAGATATTCTTAAAACTGAATCTGATATTCTTTTTGCAACTTGTGGAGCTTCTATTTCTCCAAGATATCTAGCAGACGCAGATGCAACTGTACTCCAGTGTTCAGCAACTAAACCAAGTCTAATTGCAAGTTTTGATCTTTGACTACTGTTTAAAGGATCAAATAATAATTTTAAACTATTCTGCGCTGTTCTCCATTGTGGCAAACCAACATGAGCTGAAGTAGCTCTACTCCAGTTAAAATCTGTTAGTGCAAGAACTGATGCAGATCCTAATTGAGCTGATGTTAATAAATGTCTTAATCCAGCTAAAGATCTTGCTACAAACCCATCAACTGGGTTTGTTAAAGCACCTTTATGATAACCATATAAATTTTTAATTAATTCTATTTTTTTACTAGCTCTATCTTCTTCTAATGAACCAAAAAATTGAGCTATTGATTTTCTATTAAATTTTTCAGCATCAGCAATATCTTGAGCATATTGACTTACTTGTCTATTTAGTTTTTCAATTTCAACAGGATCAGTAGATTTAGCTAATAATGCTTTTGCTTCTTCTAATTGTTGTTTAGCAACAGGAAGTCTTACTTGTTTAGTAACATCTATTTGAGCTTGTTTTTTAATAAGAGTAGTCATGTAGGCAACAGTTGCATCTTCATTGGGTCCAAGAATTTTCATGCGAGCAATATCTCTAGACATTTTATTAATATGATCCATCATCACTTGAAATGCATTATTATTTCCAAATTTGTTTTGATATTCAATCCAAGACTGTGCGTTTTTAAAAACTAAAAATCTATGATCTGTATAGCGAGATGAAACATTACTTCCAAAAAATCTTTGATTTGGTTTTACTTTATTAAAACCTTCATTAACTATTGTTTCATAAACATCGGATAATGCTAATCTTAAAGTTTTTTCATTAAAAGGAAGATTGGTTTTTTCATTAATCATTTTAACCATATCTAATCTATCAATAGTAAAATTAATCCAATCTTCTTTATTTGTTTTTCTAATTGCTAATGTGTCGTGAATTTGTGGTAAACCCCAATCTTTTCTAGATGGTATTGATCCACCATATTTATTAAATTCTAATCTTAAAAATTCTGAAGCTGCTTTCCATGCTTCTGCCATTTCTTTTGCTGCTTGATTTTTAGTAGAACCTGGTTCTATAATTTCTCTAATTAACATATTTAATGTAGCTTTATTTCTTTCATATCCACCAAATCCTGGTTTAAATGTATCTAATACATCCACTAATATTTTATGAGCTTGTCCCTTAACAATCTTAGCTTGGTTTTCTATAGTAATGTGCGGTGAATAATCATCAGGAGAAAAAATAGAAATTCCAGCATTTCCATAATCTATTTCCCCATTCATATTTCTATATGTTTTAAAATGTTTTAATATTTTTTGTTGAGCTTTAAGAGTTTGTAACTCTATACGTTTTTTTTTTGCTGTTTCGTATTTAAAAATATCAAAAGAATCTTTGGCTGCTTGTTTTTCAGCGTCGGCTTGCGACATGCCTTTAGCTAAATATTCTTCTATTTTTTCATCAAATAATTTTATCTGTTCATCAGCTTGATTTTTGGTAACATTACCTTCTGCAATACCATTAGTAATACAATCTTTATAACTCATATACAGTCTTTCAGTCTTTCAATAAATAAATTAGTTTGGTTTTCTTCATCAAGAATTTGTCTCATAGTTTTAAGTTCTGGAACAATTTCATTAACGTCATCTAATTTTGTGTTTAATGAAAATTCTTGATCTAGAATATTTGCAGTATCATCACCTAAAGCAACTATTGGCTCTTCTCTAGCAATAGTTCTTGCTCCAACTCCCTCAGGAGCTTCAGCTCGTAATTCTCTCCATCTTCGTAAATTTTGTTCAATTTCTTCTTTTGATCCACTAATGTACCTGATGGTGTCTTCAACTGTGCCATCAATCTCAGCTCTGACATTTATTTGCTCCTTTGTTAGTTTATTGTAAATTGTTTTAATATTATTATCAACTTCTTTTGTTATAATTTCTCCATCAACATATCTGCCTGTTTTTATAGCTCTTTTAATATTTCTTAATTCAGCAACAGTTAATGGAACATCAACTCTAATCATTGCTATACCATATCCTTTGCTTTTTAAACTATTAATTATTTTAACCAAAGGTTCTTCGTTTCTTCCAAGTGTTGGAATAATAATATTATCTCCATTAGTAATTGTTTTTTTTAACATTCTTTTAAAAAACTCTTTACTTTCATTATGAGTTGATGAAGTACCAATACCATTTTTATATTCAGGTATTAATTTTTTATAATCATCAGAATCTACTACCATTCCTTTAATTACATTTTTAATTTCATTTGTAAGTTTTGATTTTCCAGCTGCTGGTAAACCTGTTACGATTACTGCAATGCGATCTTTGTTTTCAGATCCTGTTTTATATACAGCATTTAATACAGCATCTATTCCTTTATGTTTTTCTTTACCAAGAACATAAACTTTATTATTTAAGTATTCTTCTGTAAATCTTCCATCAACAAAATTAGGTTCAATATCAGTACGATTAATTTCATAATAAGCATCTTGATCTTCTATTATTTTTTTAATTAAAGTAGTATTTTCAATATCAACAACATCTTGTTTTGTTGCAGCGCCTGAATTTATTTTTTCATCAATAATATCTATTATTCTTTTTTCTTCAGCATTAAAAACTTTAGTTTCTGAATTTAAAGAATTAGTTAAATCTGTTTGTGTTGGTTTAGCAGGAGGAACTTCTGTGCCTACTAATATTTCATTTTTTAAAGATTGACTTTGATCAACTGAACCCTTGCCACCAGGTTGATCAAATAATTTATTACTTATGTTTTCTGATTCTGGTCTGCTTCCTGCAGTGCTTGTTTGTATCTCAGTTTTAATTGCATTATTGTCTGGTGATCCGCTAACATTGATCCCATCAAAATCGCCTCTTTCTGCTGCTCTATTGACAGCGTCTGAGAAGTATTTTCTTGCTTCTGTTTTTCTTCCTGCTTGGTAGAGCTTGGCTGCTTCTGTGAGATCTGTAGAGAGTTGTCCAACTCTGGTTGCAAGGATTTCAACTTTTTCTTGGATTTTCGCATTTTGAGTTAATATTTTTTCGTTATTAATATTATCTAACTTATTACCTACAGAAGTCAATAATTCATCTTCTCTTAATACAAGTGAGAATAACTTTTTCTTGTCTTTTGTAGATTTTGTGAATTGTGATAATAATGCTGCTTTTTCAACAATTAAAGATTGTTTAAATTCTTCAACTCCAAATAATGTTTGTTCCTTCATTTTAACAGAAGGGGTTTCTCTTATTTGTTTTAAGATTAAATCTACTTGTTGCATATTATCAATTTTTTGTTTTTTTAATATTGCAAGCGCAGATACATGTAATTCTTTATCAGGTAATAATTCACCAACTCTTGATGCTATTTTGTAATCAATAAATTTATTAACTATCATTGAAAAAGATTCATTTGATAATTTTGTTAAACCTTGAGCAACTTTAACTATTTCTGTTTTAATAGGCATGCTTGCCATGATTGCATTAATATCAAAATTTTTAACACGCATCATTTTAGCAGCATCAATAGCAGTTCCTGTGCCTTGTCTTAAATTAATTGCTACACCCTGAAGCATTGCATGATCAGGAGAATATCCATCTGCTTCTTTAATTCTATATCCATAAAGTTTAGGATTTTGATCTTTAAGTTTTTTAGCTAACCCAAATCGTTGATGTCCATCAACGACTGCTAATCTACCATCTTTAAATTCATATACCAAAATAGAACCAAAACTTGTTTGATCCCATTTTGTAACATCCATAAGTTTTTGTGATATTCCAAATTCATTTGTTTCTGATTTATATTGAAAAGTCTTTGCATCTGTTGTTAATTTATTAATATCAAATTCTTCTATACTTGCTCCTTTAGCAACGTTTTCAAATTTTAATTTTTGCGGCAAAGCATCAGGAATAGTAATTGGTTCATCATTTAATAAATTTGCAGTTACCTCTGCTGCTCTTTCATTATGTAAATCTCTACTTCTAACATTATCCACCATTGGATTTTGTTTATCTTCAAATACTCTATCTTCTACAAATTGAGCTGCAGCATCAGTATCTTTTGTTTTAAATTGTTCTGGAAAGTTTTCTTTATAAATTTTTAATACTTGTTCGTCAGTTAAGTTTTCAATATTGTTTTGAATTTTTGCAATCATCTTAACTTGCATATCAGGAGTAGCATTTGCAAATAATTTAGATATTCCATAAACACCTGTATTTAAAACACCACCAATACCTCCAGCAAGAACTGCACTCCAAAATACTTCTTTAGCTCCTTCTTCAAAACCAGCTCCTTCATAACCTAAAGATTGTCTGTAAGGTTGAACATTTAATTGTCTTGATGCTTCTGCTCCTCCACCAAGAACTGTTTCAATATATGCTGTTTTTAAAAATGTTCGTAATGCTGTTGTTCCAAAACCATAAGCAAAACCAGCTGGTAAACTAACTAATACACTTGGTTCTTTTAAATAACTTACAGCTGTTCCAGCAATATTTCCTATTTTACCTGAAAAGTTTGTATTTTGATAAAGTTCATTTGCATAAGTATCTGCGTCTCTTGCTTCAACACCAATTTTTTTTAGAATAGCATTCATGTTGTTTAATGATTTGCTTTCTAATTCTCTTTTTAAATCTTGATTTTTATTTTGTTCTTCTTCTAAAATTTTTAAAGCATCAATAACTCTATCTTCTCTTGATTTATAATCTGATGGTAATCCAAATTCTGTAGTATATAAATCTACATCTGGCATTGGATTGTAAAAATTAATATTATTTTTAAGCATAATGTCTGTAACTTCACCCCATGCTTCTGTAAGATTTCTATATTCAGATACTTCAGATTTAGACGTATCAAATTGTTTTCTTGATGCGTTATAATTTTCTAAATAAGAATTAGCTGTTAATTCTTCTTCTGCAAGTTTTCTTCTTCCTTCTAAACCGCTTGTTGGTGGCTTAGGTTCAATCGTAGTTTCTTTTTTAGTATAAAAATTTTCTTGAGGTTCTAATAACGTATTTAAGGATTTTTCTTCTTCAAAAAAAAATGACATTATTTATTTACTGTTCCTAGATCTCCTTTAATCTTATTAAGATCTACGATAAAGTAACCACCATTTTTATTTAATAAATATTCAGGTTGTGTATTTTTGCCATAAGGTTTTGATAATGATATTTTATACTTTCCTGGACCCACTGTAACAAAGTAAGGATCACCAAAAAACTTTTCTGAGAATATTTTAATTTCTTTTCCATTTTTATCTAATGGTAATGTTTCAACTACATTACCTTGAGGATCGGTGTAAGATCCAGATTTTTTAAAAATGTTTTCATTTTTTTCTAAATAATCAATAATAGAATTAAAATTACCTTTTCTTACATAAGCAGGAATAATAACATCCAAACCATTATATTTATCAAATCCACCATATTCTTTACCATTAACCTTTAATGCACCAACTGCTTCATTCATTGCTTCTTGATATCTTGATGAGCTAAATGATTTTTCTAATTCATTAACATCGTAAGTTCTTTTTAAATAAATATTATCAGCTGTTTCAATAACTCTATTTAATGTTTCAGCTGGAACACTTGTAAATGCATTTCTATAAGATGAAATAATAGATCCTTTGTCTGTATCTCTAAAATTTAATAATTTAATATTTTTATTTTTGCTTAATATATATCCATCAATAGCATCGGCAGCTCCTTTAGTTGGAGTTCCACCATTAAACATTGTAATTCCACCTACATGAGCTAACAATGCATTCTCTTTAGAAATTTCTGAAAATGCTGCAGGAGCATCAGCACCAAAACCATTAGTAATATTTTGAGTTAAATCTAATAACATTTTGCTATCGGTTGTTTTATCAACAATAGATTTTAATTGTTTAGATTCTGCTTCAGTAAAAAATCTAGCTGGTAAATTATAATATTTTGCAGCAGCTGCAGCTGAATTTTTTCTAGCAGCTAAACTTTCTATAAATATTTTTTTATTTTCTTGAGACGGATTAACCATTACATCATTAAAATTAAGATTATTTAATGAAACAATATTTCTTTCAGATGCTGTTCTTAATAAATCTTTTTCTAAATCTGTTTGTAAATCTGCTTTAAATTTTTTAACAATTTCATATTTTTTAAGTTCAGCAATAGGAATGTCTTGATTGCTAGCTCTTGCAGTTGTAAATGCAGATTCCATTTTACTAATTTCTGCATCCATTTCTGGAAGTGATTTACTTCTAATACCTACAATAATATTTCTTTTTTCAATTAAACCTTCTATTTTCTTGGCTGCTTCAAAATTATCAACTGCAACAGCTCTTTCTCTTAATGCTAAAATAGAATTTATTCCTGGATCATTACCTTTGTTAAGTTGATCATCATAATCTTTTAAATTATTGCCTGTAGTTTCATCTATTTTAATTGCAGATAATTTTGCGTGAGATCTTAATTTTTCAATTTTTTCTATAGGCAAATTAGAATTTGCAATAACATCATTAATTTTCATTGGATCACGATCTAATGTTCTTAAACCTTTATAATAATCTATATCTTCTCTAACTTTGTTTTTTTCATCTGCTGCTTTTTTTCCATAAATTCTATTATAAGCATCAGATTCTAAAACAGTATTAAGTTCATTTGTTGCATTAGATATTTCAAGATCAGTCTTTCCATAGACAATAGATTTTTTTAAACGATCAGTATTTGCTTCTAATGCTAATCTACTTCTTTCTAATAAATTATTAGTAGCTGAATTTCTAATATTAATAGAATCTTCAACTGATTGTTTTTGTAAAAAAGTATTTAATACTCTTTTAGTAAAAAAACTTTTTGTATCTTTAGTATGATAGTCTTGAATTGTTTTTAATTGTTCTTTGTAATATTTGTCTGCTTGATCAGGATCTTCCATTTTAGATGCTTCATCTTTAACTTTAGATAAACCTGGAACATTTTCATCTCCATTATATATTTTTTCTTTTTTTTCTAAAACTTCTGTTTCTGCTTTAAGTTTTTCTTGTTCAACATAAAAATCTTTTACTGATCCTAAAAATTCAGAAGAAGCTCTACCTATGGCTGCTGGAATTTCTTGACTAATACGCAATCCAGGAGTTGTAGGAACAGCAGTTATTTCTTCTGTGGGTCTAATTTGAGATTGATAAATTTTAATTGCCATTAACTCATTCCTTTATAAATTTTTTGTCCAGTGCTAATATCACCAAGTAAACTAGAACCAGCTCTAAAATAACTAATTGTTTCGGCAACTTGTCCACGATATCTTTCAACTCTTGCTTCAGCTCTTTTCATAACAGCTTCATTTTCTAATTGTTCTTTTTTAACAAGAGCATTATATTTTAACATGTCTCTATCTCTTGCAAAGTTTAAAGCATTATCCATTAAAACTCTAAATCCAGTTCCTGATTCTTCAACACCTCTTACTGCATAACCAGTTCTAATATCTCCAACTGATTTTGTTTCTAATGCATAAATTTGTGGTAAATCAAATTTTTCATAAACTTTATATCCTTGTTGAGCTTGTTGTTCTTTTACAAGTGCATCTCTTTCTAATAAAGACGCATTATATTTGGATATCTGTTTCTGCGATTGTCCAGTTATTAGATCACCTACAAATGACATATCAATAAATCTTTGCGAACCTTATGTAATCAGCACCATCTGGTCCATAATGTTTCATTAAACCCTCTGATTTCAAACCTAACCATTCAGCAAATTTTATCCCTAAAACAAAATCTGATTTTACAGCGGTTTGTAATCTTTTCACTTTATAAGTTTTTGTTAAAATATCTAGTTTTTTTTTAACGTGTCTAGCAACAGATATAGGATTTTTCCATACATCGTTGGTTGCTAAAACCCATCCTTCGGCAACATTATCCCATAATATGCCAATACCACCTGATACTACAATTTTACCATCTTTTACAGCAGTAAATGACATTCCTGGTATTTCTAAAAATAATGCATATTTTTTAAATTGCGGTGCAATTTGAATAGCAGGATCATTCATCGGATTATTTATAATGTGATGAGCATGTTCCTTTTTAAAAGGAATAATATCAATGTTATCCATCATTAGTAATTAATCTTGGGTATAATGATAATAATGTCATAGGCAATGCTTGATCCTGAACTACAAATAAATAACCATCAGTTTCAAAGTTACCTCTAAACTCAATTTTTTTATCTCCAGTAAAAAGAGGAACAGCAGCATCCATAGATGCGGCAGAAGATCTAAATGGTATTTCTTCAAGATTGTTTAGATCTGGACCCACTTTAGCTCCTACTGTTTCATAAAACCTTAATGTAACATCAAATATTCTTTTTGTTTTTCCTTGTGAAGTTCCATCTTGCGATCCAACATCTAATCTCATTGTTTGTAATGTTGATGTATATGCTAAACCAACTTTTGCAGCAGTTGTTGTTCTGTCTAATGTAATAGATCCTGAAGATACTGTTTTATCAGGATGTGTTGCACCATTAGCAATTATTCTAACTGTTGATGCGTTTAAATGATCTAATCCTGTAAGGGTAGATATTGCAGATCCAGAATATGATAAAGCACTATCTACAAATTGAAATTGTGTAAGTGAACTATCAAATTGAAATGGTGTAAAATATTCTACATATCTTCTTGTTACTCCATTAATTGTTCTTTTAACAATAACCCAAACTTGATCTTCATCAGTTCTGTTATAAGAATTTCCAGAAATTGAAATAACACTTTCAACAATACCATAAGCGGTAGCTCCAAAAGATCCTCCTAATTTATGTTGATGCCAAGCAACAACTTGTTCTGATCTTTGATATGTTAAACCAACTAATATTCCATCTCCACGAACACCCCAAACAATACTATGTGGTTCTTGTTGATAAGTTGTTTCATTAATTCCATTTAATGTAATATCCTCAGCTAAGATTGTCATGTCTGGAGCGACATATCCATCTGTGTCAAAATTATAAGCAAGTTCTCTTAATTTTCTTTTTGCTCTTTGAATAAATAAAGTTGCATTACCAACAGATAAAGCATCTAAATTTGCAGCGCCATAATTAGATTGTTTTTTAATATTAATATTTGTTGGTGATACAGCAGTTCCTGTAGAATCTGAGTTTAATGTAAATTCACCACCAGATGTTAATATAATTAATGTTCTTGTTGCTTTTAAAGATTGAATTACGTTTACTTGATTAGATGCAATCGTATAAGTTATTGCATCATCTGCTGCTATAGTGCCATGATAATTTTCATCAAAGTTTTCATAATCACCAGATCTAGAAAAAAATATTGTTTGTGGTTGATCATTAGTTCCTGCAAATACTAATCTTTGTTCAAAGAAAGATACGCAAGAAGGATAACCTGTTGTTTTACTCCAAGCTCCTAATGCCCAGTCGGTTGTTGCAGAAGTTGTAGATAATGTTTCAATAACATCAGCTACAACAATTAATGTACTTGATACAGAAATAATTTCAACATGTCCCTTATTAGTTCCTAAATGAATTAATCTACCAACGTCTGTTGATTGAAATCCAGAACCACCATTAATACCGACAATATCAGATGCGGTGATTGTAATACCATCTCCTGTTGTTGCTGATGCAGTTAAAGTAGTTGCTGTAATATTGTGATCTAAAAAGGGACCATTAGTAAATAAAACTTCTTCTATTGTCCAGGATGTGTGTCCAGTTCTTGATAACTTATGAATAGCATAATCAGGATGACAAATGTACATAACGTCAGCTGATTGAGCAAATTTTAAGTCAGCTAGATCTGCAGTTTCAAATGGAGTTGCTAAAGTATAAACTCTATTAAATACTCCACCTGATGTGTAAGTTGTATAAGAAGTTGTATTAACATTATTTCCATCAATATCTTGTAATTCAAATGTAGTTAAAGTT
>Ga0181352_1000914_pt1 | contig 11951 bp, 16 predicted proteins | sample Fa13VDMLBSN_FD_130103 | JGI IMG/M metagenome (GOLD analysis project Ga0181352, IMG submission 130103) | Freshwater viral communities from Lake Michigan, USA - Fa13.VD.MLB.S.N | ecosystem: Environmental > Aquatic > Freshwater > Lake | place: USA: Michigan | collected 2013-09-23 | reverse complement strand
GTTGATGATGCGCCGTGGCTTGGAAAAGACCATGGAAGGCGACTTTGAGACCGACTCAATGCGTTATAAGGCCACCGAGCGTTATGACATTGGTTGGACTGACTGGCGCTCAATGTACGGTACTCCCGGCGTCTAAACCCAAGTGGGGGCTTCGGCCCCTACGTATTAAGGAGAAAAGACAATGGCATACAACAATGCAGTAACTAACTCGGCAGGTCAACTGTCCGCAATCACCACAACGATTGCGTACACTGATACAGCTGCAGTCATCATTGGTACTATTCCCGCAGGTTCGCAAATCATTGACATCAACATTGATGTTACGACTGCGTTTAATGCGGTTACTACCAATACCGTGACTGTAGGCAAAACTGGTTCTGCCGCAGCTTACGTCACAACTACTTCAGTTGGCTCAGCCGGTCGTGCATCAGTAGCTACTACTGGTGTGTATAGTGCTTGGGCTAACGTAGGTACAAGTGATGTTGACTACGCAACGGTAACGTTCTCACAAACTGGAACTGCAGCTTCTGCAGGTGCAGCTCGTGTGACTATCGTTTACAAAGCTTTTGCTTAAAAGGGGATCATCATGGGTCAATTTAAACCAATGCCTAAGATGAAAACCACTGAGCCTTCAGTTGAACTGAAGCTTAAAAAAGGCGGCACAGTGAAGAAAGCTAAAGGGGGTATTATCCCTGAAAGCGCATCTGCACGTGGTGCTCCTATGGCTGCTCGCCGTGGTATGGCTCCTGCCATGCCTAAGCGCGGTATCGGTATGGGTGGTATTCCTACTCGTATGGAAACCGGCCCAATGCCCATGGCCCGTAAAAAGGGTGGTGAGGTAGAGTCTCCTAAGATGCATAAGGCTGAGATGTCAGCTATTAAAGGCATTAAAGGCGATCTCAAAGCTCATGCTGATAAGTCTGCTTCCAAAGCGCATAAAGGTCTGAAAACTGGCGGTGTTATTGAAAAATACGCTACCGGCGGTGTTATTCAGAAATTTAAGTCTGGCGGTAAGATGAAAAAAGCTTACGGCGGTTCTTGCTAATCAAGGTCGGGGCTTCGGCCCCTTCCTTTTAAGGATTTATTATGAGCACACTAACGAATGTATTCTCTGCGCATAGAGATGCGACGGGGACAATTTATGCTGGCGCAACCAACCTTGCAGGCTATCAGTTATTGACAGGCGGAACGGCTGGTGAAATTGTGTTTCGCGATGGGGGTTCAGGTGGCACTGTTCTTTTGAGAGTTAATATTGCCGCTACACCAACTAATCCATTCTCAACGCTGTTGCCCGGCAATGGTATTCGCTTTAACACTGATATTCATGTCACATTGCCTGCAAGCGCGGCAGTGACTATTTTCTGTGGCTAATCATGCCTTTGATTAAAAGCAAATCAGATAAAGCTTTTAAGAAGAACATCTCAGCTGAGGTGAAGGCAGGCAAGCCTGTTAAGCAAGCAGTTGCAATTGCGTACTCTGTTAAACGAGGCGCGCAAAAGATGAAAGATGGCGGTGACCCTAGACTGTCGGTCTCACGTGGTGAGAAGCTACCCACAAGTCAAGGCGCAGGATTAACGCAAAAAGGCCGCGATAAGTTTAATAAAGCAACCGGCGCTAACCTTAAAGCACCTGCACCGCACCCAAAAACAAAAGCTGATGCTGGAAGAAAAGCATCATTTTGCGCTAGAATGTCGGGAATGCCCGGGCCTAAGCGCGATGAAAAAGGCGAGCTTACTAGAAAAGCCGCATCTCTTAAACGTTGGAATTGTCCTGGGTGGTAATGTATGAGCACTAGCGGAACAGTTGGCCAAACAACAATCACGGTTCAGAATCTGATTGACCATGGCGCGCGTCGTGCTGGAAAGCTGGCTGAAGAATTAACGGTAGAACAAGTAGCATCGGCTAAAGATAGTCTATACTACGTTTTGTCCAATCTTGCTAATCGAGGCATTCAGTATTGGTGCATCGACAAGACTGTTATTGGTCTTAACCCTGATAAGTACGTGTATTACTTGCCTGTTGGCACTGTGGACGTGCTAAACTCTAACTACAGAACAGTTACGGCTAACAACAATGGGGCGAATAGCTCTTCAGGCAATGCAGCCAATGCTTTTGATGGTCAATACACCAACATTTGTCAATTAACCAACAACACGGGTTATATTGGCATCAATAATGGGTCTGGAAATGACATCTACATGGGGACCGTGGGTATACTACCAGCAATAACTGGCTCAGTGACCCTCTCAATTCAGTCTTCTACAGATGGGACCACTTGGACAACAGTTTATAGCCCTGGAGCGGTTACTTGGACTGCCGGCACGTGGCTTTACTACGACTTGGAGCCTTCTGCAAGCACACCATATTGGAGAATCTTGCAAACAGCAGGCGCCAATATGGGTGTCTACCAAGTAGTTTTTGGTTCAAACGCCAATGAAATTCCACTGGCTCGTTTGAATCGTGATGACTACACCAACTTGCCAAATAAGAACTTCACAAGTCTTTACCCGCTGCAATTTTGGTTTGATCGTAACATTCCCCAGCCTGCGATGTACTTGTGGCCTGCGCCTTCATCATTCGCGCCACAACTCGTGGTCTGGAGACATCGCCAGATTCAGGATGTAGGTGACTTATCAGGTGAGATCGAAATCCCTCAGCGATGGTATCTTGCTGTTCAGAATATGCTTGCGCACCAGATGGCTATGGAGCTACCTACAGTCCCGGGTGAGCGTATTCAGTATCTTGAAGCTCAAGCTGAAAAGTATTGGAATATTGCCGAACAGGAAGAAAGAGACAAATCTCCTATTTACTGGGCGCCAAATATTAGTTACTATACAAGGTAAGTATGCCACGTACGCTTGACACTCTTGGCAATACTGTATTAAGTATTGCAATTTGTGACAGATGTCACATGAAGAGAGCGTATGTTGACTTGGGACCTGACCCTAACTTTCCGGGCTTAAAAGTCTGTGGTTATGGGTGTAAAGACCAATTTGACCCATACCGTTTACCAGCGCGGCAGCCTGAAAAGATTGCACTCAGATTTCCTAGGCCTGATGTCAATATAGCGGCAAACCAAGACTCGCTAATTACTGGGCCTTATAATACGTATAACATCTCTCCGGAGCAGAATACTGATGATCCAGAGACTAATGGCAACCTTGATAACCTGAGTCCGTAATATGGCCAATATACAAATTACGCAATTGCCAACAGCAGGTAGCATTACAGGCACCGAGGCAGTGCCTATTGTGCAAAATGGTGTGACGGTTCAGACGACGACAGGTGCCATTGCTGCGTCGCCAAGTCAGACGCAAACATTTTTAACTAAAAACCAAGAACCTACATTACCTAATAGCCGCGCGCTATCAGGTGGCACAGGTGTAGGGTTGGTTGATGGTGGTGCGCAGTCAACACTACAAATAACGTTGAATGGCGCATCAGGAAGTTTAGAAGCTGCAGGCACAGGCATTATTGCTAAAACAGGTGGCTCAACTGTTACCCCTAGAACGTTGTCAACTTCAGGCAATGGCATTACTGTTGCTGATGGCAGCGGAGTATCTGGTGATCCTACATTCTCGTTAACAGGCTTGGCAGCTGCGCTTGCAAATGCTTCCGGCACTGGAATGTTGGCAGTTGTTGGTGGATCCACAATTGCAGGTCGACAAATTACAGGTACAGCAGCGCAAATTGATGTTGCAAGTGGCAACGGTTCAGGCAACCCCACGTTAAGTATTTCAGACAACGCGCAGTTCCCAGGGACTGAAGGCGTTACCATTCCTGCAGGAACAACCGCGCAACGACCTGCTTCACCTAATAATGGTGAGTTAAGATACAACACTAGCTTACAACGCTTTGAAGCATACGTTAATGGCGGGTGGCAAACTGTAGGCAGCGGTGATGGCAACATTACATCTGTTGCAGGAACAATAGGCCAGATCTCTGTTGCCAACCCTACAACGATGCCTACAGTTAGTATTTATACTAACCCAACATTGCCCGGCACCGAGTATGTAAAGATGCCTGCAGGTACTACTGCGCAACGACCTGATACTCCTGTAAATGGCATGATGCGCTACAACACCGACTCATTGGTGTTTGAAGGCTATATCAACGGCGCGTGGACTTCATTTGCTTCTACAGGTGTAGGTGTTATTTCAGTTAATACCGGCACAGGCTTGACAGGTGGCCCAATCACCTCATCAGGCACAATTTCAATTGACAACACTGGTGTTACTGCAGGTAGTTATACTGCTGCAAACATTACAGTTAACGCCCAAGGCCAGCTTACTTCAGCAAGTAGCAACACGTCTTTGGTAAATACCTTCAGTGGTGGGACTACAGGCCTTACACCTGCAACAGCTACAACAGGCGCAGTTACTCTTGCAGGAACGTTGAACGTTGCAAATGGCGGAACTGGTGCAAATACACTAACAGGCTATGTAAAAGGCACGGGCACTACAGCTATGACTGCCAGCCCAACTGTGCCTGTAGGCGATTTGACAGGCACACTACCTCCGGCAAATGGCGGTACAGGGGCAACTACATTAACTGGCTATGTAAAAGGTACTGGCACAACAGCCATGACCGCCAGCGCGACAATCCCAACTACTGACTTGAGCGGTACAGTTACCAACGCGCAGTTGGCAAACAGTTCTGTCACTGTCGGTACAACAAACATTGCGCTTGGTGCTACATCACTCACTTTGGGCGGTTTGACTTCTGTAGCAGTTACGCAAGATCCAACAACAAACTTACAGGTCGCCACAAAGCAATACGTTGACGGCTTGGTTACGCAAGGTATTTCATACCATGAACCAGTTTACGTTGAGTCACCAAATACCGCGGGTAATTTAAATGCAACATACAATCAGCCCGGCGGCGCGGGCGATGGCGTAGGTGCTACGCTAACTAATGCAGGCACGCAAGCAGCATTGACCATTGACGGCGTTTTAACAACCGTTGGTATGCGTGTGTTGATTTACAATCAGACTAACCAAGCTGAAAATGGCGTGTATACCGTTACAACTGTAGGTACAGTTTCAACAAATTGGGTGCTTACTCGTGCAACTGATGCCGATACGTATGGTTTACGTGACCCTAACGCGCTAGGTTACAACGATGCTTTCTTTGTTACGGCTGGAGCAACTGGTGCTGGCGAGACGTATGTTGTTACAACAAGTAGCGTTATTGTTTTTGGCACAACGCCTATTACATTTGCTCAGATCTCTGCCGCTCAAGTCTACACAGCAGGCAACGGCTTAACGCTGACAGGAACTCAATTTGCTTTGACGGCTCCAGTGACCGCTGTAAATGGTGGATCTGGTCAGACTTCGTACACTACTGGTGACCTGCTCTATGCGTCAAACTCTACAACGTTGTCTAAACGTGCTATTGGCACTGAAGGTTACGCATTACGGGTAACCAGCGGTGTGCCAGATTGGCAATTGCTTGCCACGGGATTCCCAGTCACGTTGCATTCTGGTACAACAGTAGTCGACGTCCCAATTACAAATGGCTACTTTCCAGTGCTTCTGCATAATGGGGTCACCAGCGTCAACGTAACTTGCTTCTGAGGATTAAAAGATGGCATCAAAATATTCACTTGTTATCAGCGGAACATCCGTTCAGGAGCTCCAGATTGGCGACACGTTAAACTTGTCTCAAGCGGACAGCTTATCGTTGACCACGGGCGTAACGGGAATTCTACCAACCGCCAATGGCGGAACTAATTTGTCTTCGTTTACCGCCAACGGAGTCATATATGCCTCAAGTACTTCTGCGTTAGCACAATCTGCTAATCTTAGTTATAATTCGTCAACAAGTGTGTTGACTGTTGGAACAGGCACAACTGGCGGCATTTCTGGAGGAACCTTCTAATGGCGGCAACGAATTTCACCCCTATTTCGCTGTACTACAGCACTACAGCGACGACAGTCCCGTCTTCTGGCAATTTGGTCAGTGGTGAGCTTGCGCTCAACATTGCCAATGCGGACATGAGTGTTTACACAAAAAATGCTTCTGGCACGGTCAAGCTTTTGTTCAATAACCCAGCGGCGTTGAAGTATCCAATAACGGACGGTTCAGCAGGTCAAGCAGTGGTGACAAACGGTTCAGGTGTTCTGACGTTTGGTGCCGCAGGTGTTTCAACAGGTAAAGCCATCGCAATGGCGATGATCTTCGGGTTCTAAGGAGTAATAAATGGCAAATCCAAATATTGTTAACGTAACCGCCATTTATGGCTCAACAGCTTACGTAATCCCACCAACAAGCGCCACAGTTTCTGTTGCGTGGACATACGCTGACGTAAGCACCAGTGGTTCTGTTTCTTTGACAGGTTTAACACCTGCCTCTGGAACCGTGATTAAAGTGGGCAACATTGTGGCGTCTAACGTGACAAGCTCCGCTGTTACTGTGACTTTGGGTATCTCAAACAACCCAACTTACGCAAGCGGCACGGCGTACTACATTGCATACCAAGTTAGCGTCCCGCCAAATGCATCTGTAATTTTGGTTGACAAGACAACAGCTTTCTATGTGACGCAGTTTCAATCTGTTGGCGCTATTGCAAGCACTGGAGCCGCAATTCACTTTACAGCCGCTATCGAATCAATCACTTCACCGTAATAGGAGGCTTCTATGTCTCTTAATAAAGTTGGCGGCGTTTTATCTGCTGGTCTTACAGGGATTAGCATACCTACAACTCCACTTGTAGAGTATCTTGTCGTCGGTGGCGGTGGTGGTGGTGGTGGAGGGTTAGGCGGCGGTGCTGGAGCCGGTGGCTTTTTGACAGCTATTGGCTACCCTGTTACTGCGGGGTCAGCTATTACTGTAACAATCGGCGCTGGCGGTACAGGCGGCGTTTCTTTGAGTGACGGTACCGCAGGTTCTAATACTGTTTTTGGTAACGTAAAAGCTTTAGGCGGTTCTCAAGGCGGCGCTAATGCGGGTATATCAGGCGGCGGTTCTGGAGGCGGTGGAGGACGTAACGGTTCTTCAACGGGGACGGGAACTCCCGGTCAAGGTAACAACAGTGGCCCACACACTGCTGATGACGCATCTGGCTCTGGCGGCGGCGGAGCAGGGAGTGTAGGCACTACTAACGTATCGAGTATTGCCGCTGGTCATGGCGGGGCAGGAGTTTGTTCTGTTATTACTGGATCACCCGTTCAATATGCTGGGGGTGGCGGTGGCGGAACTCGTAATGATGGTAATGGGAATAGAATTGGATATGGCGCTGGTGGTGGTGGCAACGGTGGTGGCAACAACCCTGTACTTTGGGCTGGTTACTTTTGGCAATTAGGCGCTCAGGATGGGCTTGCAAATACTGGAGGCGGCGGTGGCGGCGGTCAAGCCACATCGCCTTACACAGATGGCGGTGGCGGTGGTTCTGGCGTTGTAATTCTCAGATACCCATCATATTTAGCGCCAGCCGCATCAACAACAGGTTATCCCGAAGTGTACATTGCTGGTGGCTACCGCGTGTACAAGTTTGTGGCTTCAGGAACAATAACATTTTGAGGTTTTATGGCACAAGGTTTATTTAATCTCAAGCAAGTCGTTCAAGCTGTTCAACAAGGCGGCTGGTCTGCCCAAAAACCTCCACAGGTTGAATACTTGGTGGTTGCTGGCGGTGGTTCAGGTGCTGGTGGCGCTGGGTATGCTGGTGGGGGTGGTGGCGCAGGTGGCTTATTAGCTGGTATGGATATAGTACCTAATGGGCAATCGTTGGTAGTAACTATTGGCGGTGGCGGTGTTGCTGACGCTGGTACAGGAAATGGAACTTCAGGCAATAACTCTGTTTTTGGTTCAGTAATTGCTACTGGTGGTGGCTACGGGTCAGTGGGACAAGGCTCTTCCGCTGCATCCGGCGGTTCTGGAGGCGGCAATGGGTGTAATGGCGGACGATATGGTCAAGGCCTTCCCGGACAAGGTAATATTGGCGGTCTAGGCTATGGCGCTGCATCTGGCTGCGCTGGTGGTGGCGGTGGCGCAGGCGCTGTCGGAGCACCCGTTGGCGTTCATTATTTCTATGGGGGTAATGGTGGTGTAGGCGCTGCATCCGCCATTACAGGAACTGTAACTACTTACGCAGGCGGTGGTGGTGGCTCTGCAACTAATGGGGCTGTAAACGGTAAAGGTGGGTTGGGTGGCGGTGGAGATGGCGCTCTCTCTGGAAACGGTACAGCAGGTACTGCTAACACTGGTGGTGGGGGCGGGGGCGCAGGAAACTTTAGCACTCGCGTTGGCGGTAACGGCGGCTCTGGTTTTGTAGCCATTTCCTACCCTGACACTTATGCGGCGGCGGTATCTACAACGGGTTCGCCAACAGTAAGTACAAGCGGATCGGGTAGTTTGAGTTTTGATGGAAGTTCCCAATATCTTACGTACGCTAGTAATGCGGCTTGGGCTTTAGGCTCGACATTTACGCTTGAATTTTGGACGTACCCAACTGCTTTTTCTAGCAATAATAAAAGATTTTTTGACACCAGCAATAATGGTGCTGGGGGCTTTAGCCTTCGGACTACAAATACTGGAGTAGTTGCACTTGATGTTGCCGCTACAGGTCAAACAAACACCACTTTGTCGTTAAATACATGGACGCACGTTGCTGTTGTTGTAACTTCAGGAGTGCTAACTATTTATTTTAATGGCGTATCTCAAGGATTAACAGGAACTACAACAGGCATTAACGTAACAGGTACGCTTGGACTTACTGTTTGTAACTTTGGAACAGCGTCAACATACGCTTATCAAGGCTATATGACCAACATCCGTGTTGTAAAAGGTGTGGCTGTTTACACAGGTAACTTTACGCCCTCTATTGTTCCGTTGCAAGCAACGCAACCTGCTGGAACAAACATTGCGGCAATCACAGGAACTTCTACAGGTTTGTTGTTAAATTCTGTATCTGGTTCATCATGTGCGGATATATCGACTAATGGATTTGGTGCTTCATCATCTCCAACAATAGCCCCAACTTGGAACGCTTTATCGCCATTCACGGTAACTGGCTACAAAAACCGTGTGTACACTTGGACATCCAGTGGTTCAATCACCTTCTAAGGAATTAACATGAGTAATAGATTAGGTGGTTTTATTGCAGGTCAGAACGTCGCTGCCCCTATTGGTACATTCACGGCTGTAACTTCACCAACTTTTACGTTTGCTTCAACAGACGCTACTCCTGTTGTGGGTACGCCCGTGCAGTTCACAACCACTGGCACTTTGCCAACGGGCTTGTCTACAAACACAACGTACTACGTCATTAGCACAAGCACAAACACTTGCCAATTTTCTACAGCGGTAGGCGGCTCTGCTGTTACGTTTACAAATAGTTCAGGTTCTGGCACTCACACTGCTTCAACCCAACGCGCATTTAACCCGCTATTTACCACTACAAGCACGGTAGAGTATCTTGTCGTCGCAGGTGGTGGCGCAGGCGCTGGCTCGTACCAGCCCGGCGATGGAGGTGGAGGCGCTGGTGGGTTGTTGCAAGGTGCTGGGTATTCCGTAACCCCCGGAATCGTAAACACGATCACTATAGGCTCTGGTGGTGTAGGAGTTAACGGTTTTTACAATGTTGGTGCAAACGGCGGCAATTCTGTATTTGGTGCTAACACAGCAATAGGCGGTGGCGGCGGGGGGTCTAATCAGGCAGGTTACGCTGGTGCTAATGGGGGTTCTGGAGGCGGTGGTGGTGTTTCAGTAGGCACTGGAACCGCAGGGCAAGGTTTTAATGGCGGCGCAGTAAATGGCGGTGCGGGCGGTGGAGGTGGAGGCGCAGGCAGTATAGGTCAAGCCGCCGTTACTAGTGCGGTTAATGGCTGTGGCGGTTGCGGCATTTGCTCAACCATTACAGGTGACGCTGTATATTACGCAGGTGGTGGTGGCGGAGGCAGTGAAAGTGGGGGTAATGCTGGTTATGCTTCTGCTGGCGGCGGTCAAGGCGGTCTTCCAACTAATGACAATTTTAGGGGTAACGGTGTTGATGGACTTGCTGGTACTGGCGGTGGTGGAGGCGGTGGTGCTAAATCTGCTGGCGGTAGCCCAATTGGCGGCTCAGGCGGTTCTGGAATAGTTGTGATTCGGTATCCTCAAGAGTTTGCGCCTCCTGTTATGGTTACTGGCTCACCTCAAGTAGAGTACGCCCACGGCTATCAAATTTATATCTGGACTTCTTCAGGTTCAGTCATCTTTTAAGGAGCAACAATGAGTCATTTTGCAAAAGTAGAAAACGGTATCGTAACGCAAGTCATTGTGATTGAAGCCGATGTGTTGGCAACAGGACACTGGGGTGATCCAGCTTCTTGGATTCAGACTTCGTATAATACAAGGGCTGGGGTTCACACTAATGGCGGAACACCGTTGCGTAAAAACTATGCAGGAGTTGGCTATACGTATGACGCAGAGCGAGATGCATTTATTCCACCTAAGCCTTACGAGTCATGGACACTGAACGAAGAGTCCTGCACATGGAGCCCTCCAACACCAATGCCTACAGACTTAAAAGCGTATGAGTGGCGCGAGTCTGACTTGTCTTGGGTTGAAATAACTGCTTATCCTAATGATGGTAAAACTTACCGATGGGATATTGAATCAGGTTCATGGGTTGATGTGGCTGCGGCTTAATTGGAGTAAAAAATGCCTTCATACAGCGGAATGTGGACATTAGGACAAGTTGCCCAAGCGGTGCAAAACCAGACTTGGTCAGGCGGTTTTGCCCCATCCGTCGTTGAGTACTTTATGGTCGCGGGTGGCGGTGGTACAGGCGCTGGCTCTGCAAGTACAAGTGGTGGCGGTGGCGCTGGTGGAGTACGCGCAGGTTATGCAGGTGTTGTGTCTGGTACGCAACTTTGGATTACTGTTGGCGCTTCGGGTGCTGGCAGTGCTAGTGCTACTGCACAAGGCGGAGATGGCGGCAAATCTGTTATAGAAGCTACTAGTTCTGGCGCAGTTACTGGGGTTATTGTTGCCCTTGGGGGCGGCGGGGGCGGCGCGGCTAACACTACTCCTGCTGGGAGAAACGGCGGTTCGGGGGGCGGCGGGGGGTCTAATGGCGGCTCTAGTGTTATTTACGGTCTTGGTACAACACCGCAAGGCAACAAAGGTGGCACTGGAGAAACTGGCGGTGGCGGCAGTAACTCTACAAGCGGTGGAGGTGGTGGCGCAGGGACAGCAGGCTACGGTAATGTTGGTGGATACGCCAACGGAGGCATGGGTATTGCGTCTGCAATCAGTGGAACCATAACCACTTATGCTGGTGGTGGCGCAGGCGGTCGATATGATGGCGGCGCAGGACTTCCCGGCACTGGGGGTGGAGGCGAGTGCAATAATACTGGCGGCAATGGCACAGTAAATACCGGCGGCGGCGCTGGCGGGGCAAAATTTGGAAGTGGTGGCAATGGTGGCTCAGGCATTGTGATCCTTCGGTACCCAGACTCTTTTAATGCCGCAACAAGTACAACAGGTTCTCCAACCATCACCGTTGCTGGGGGTTATAGGGTTTACAGATTTACAGCGTCTGGTTCTATTACTTTCTAACCATGTGGGACTGGGCTGAAGCATTCATTGCCGCAGCCTGTCTTGTGGCCTTTGTTATTTTTGGCACGTACATAATTGCATGGACTTTGGTGTGATGAATGCGATGGCTCATACTGTTACTGCTGTTGGGGCTAGTTGGAGCCGTAGCCAAGAATGGTTGCCATGTGCGCGAGTTCTATGGCATAGGTTACACAATTCACAACCCATCCGAGCGCCATCAGCAAATGGTTGCGTGGCTAAAGAACAATGCACAGTATTGCAAACCAGAAGACTATGTAGTGATCTGGAACAACCTGCCTATGTGGGCGGGTACAGCAGATTCGGCAGAAGCCCGATCTTTAATTTTGCGTGGTTATGAAGAAGCGATTAAACGTGAAAAGAAATGATTCAGCTTCGCAAATGGTATC
>Ga0181352_1000913_pt1 | contig 11958 bp, 17 predicted proteins | sample Fa13VDMLBSN_FD_130103 | JGI IMG/M metagenome (GOLD analysis project Ga0181352, IMG submission 130103) | Freshwater viral communities from Lake Michigan, USA - Fa13.VD.MLB.S.N | ecosystem: Environmental > Aquatic > Freshwater > Lake | place: USA: Michigan | collected 2013-09-23 | reverse complement strand
TGCCTTGTATGATCGTCATCTCTTGCACTACGTCTACTATGTCCTGCGCTGACATACCTTTAGTCTTGACCACGCCTAGCATCTGCTTCTGCCACGCTTGCTCAAGGTGCTTCAGTTCATGCGACACAATCATCAGTGCGCCTACGTTTGGTTTGTCACTCGTCTTCATGTTGCATCTCCTCTGCTAGTCGTTTAACTTCCTCGGCTATGGTGTTGACCAGTACGTACAGCGCCGTGTACGCAGCACCTCTGTAGCTAGCGGGTATAGCCTCGATGACTGTGTGTGCGTAGTGGAATGCGTCCTCGATTGTGTCGCGGGTTGCGAACAGCGGGGATTGTAGGTTTGTTGCTAGTTCGTTAAGCTTGTTCATGTTGTCCTCTTTGGGTTGAGTTGTTTCAGTTGTGATAAGTCGCTGATATACATATAGTTGGACTTGTTAATAGGTGCGATGGTGTGGTTGACCTGCCTTGCTGCTGCCTCACCGCACTGGGCACAGGTGATTGCCACCTTATCTTTTATGCACCGCATAGCCCTCGCGTAGGGAACCTGCTCCCCGTAGCACATCTGGCACAGGTATTTGCTATCTTCATCTGTCATGGTTTATCTCCTTCTCTACCTCGTACCAGAGCTGCTTGTACTCAGCCTCTTTGATGTCGTCGTTCATTATCCCTGCCCATATACTCTGCATCTTCTCCGCGTCCTGCGGGTCTAGGGTTGGGGCGATGCCTAGCTTCTTGGCTAGGATAAAGTGGCGGATGTTGTGCTTTGTGTAGGCTGCATCCTCGTTCGATATGCTTAAGAACCTAGCTTTGTCCTCGTCCTTATCCTCGCTCATAGCATCCCCGCGTATACAAGTACCAACAGCGCAGCCAGCAGCAGCGCACAGACCACACCTATCCAGTCGTCAATGTCCATAATGTAAGACTCCTTAGGCTCGTTTACCCTTAACTGTTTTGCTCATACTATAATAGTCGTAAGCTTCCAGCTCGTTAGCTTTACACATCATCAGCCATTCTGCCTCGAGCTTATCAAGCACTGCTTCTTCTGCTTCGGTTACGCAGTTCTCAAATTCACGGGCGAGTAATTCGTTTGCTTGTTCTTGTGTCATGTCAGCCTCCTAGTTGTAGTTAAACAGCTCGTGCAGTCCTGCGAACACCAGACCTGCGCCACCAAAGCACAGGATTCCAGAGAACAAAAGCGGTGTGCTTGCAATGGTGAGCACGCATAGATATATGCCGCCGAGTAGCAGCAGTGTCGATGTTTTCATTGGGTTTACCCTTCCAAGTTAGTGGGTACTTACGCGGAAAGCGTTGATGGCACAGCTTTGTTAGAAAAAACTGTAATGTTAGAAAAAAAAAGGTAATGTTAGAGGAATTTTTCTAACAAAAGAAAAGCCTTTAGAATCAAAGACTTAGCGGCGTAAGATTGTAAAAAAAGCTTATATATATATAATGTTAGAGAAAAATATATGTATGTCCACGTGAGAGATTGTCCGACAATGCACAAATAATAGGCACTTGCTTAGATGCCTTTTGTCCGACAATCTGCAACCTGCTTATATACCTTAAAAAAAGTCTTACAAAGCTACATTGCAGTGTACATCACGTTTTTTTTCTTACAAAGCACCAAACAATTGTTCTTACAATAACACTTTTTCTTACAATACACGGACTCGTCAGTAGGTGCATGACACCTAGACCCGCCGAAGCGGGTTTCGTCCTTACTTTGCTACTACCAGCGAACGCAGTGGCTCGAGCAACTCGAGATGCGATACTGTGACTGACTCTTGTTGCGCCATGCTTTCGCATTGCTTGACGAGTGCTGCGATTTTTGCCGATAGATCGTACATGCTGACGGGTTCTTTTTCCTTGAGTGCTTCATACCAAGGATTGTCAGCCAGATTCAGGAACAGCTCGAGAACATCCGTGAGAACATCGTCACGCTTGCGATAGATGAAATTCTTTGCATCCTTAGAATATTCCAGCTTGCCATGAGTTTCCAGATAAGCAACAAACGACTTGACTCGCAAGCCCTTGTTATCAGCCAGAACAGCATAGATACCCTGCGCGACAGTTACGTCACCATGAATATTTGCGTATCCAATAGCAGTCGCAGCGAGTTTCTGAATATCTTTGTTCAGGGATTTGCCGCGAGTCGCGACAGACTTAGCCAGATCAGATGCTTCCTCGCGAGTGAGAAGGTTTGCCATGATAATTTCCTTTGACGTTATTTGATTGATAAAAGGAAAAGTACTCAGCAAGTAGCCGTGACTTTTCCCGTTATCCAGCCGATTTGCTAGACCGGCTGAAAATAACGTCAGCTTTGCATGTTACCGGCGCGACTCCAAATCGCTAACCGGTGGCACGATATTGCCTGAACTACACTCAGCCCGAGAGACTGAGCGCAAGCAATATGCACCATGCGAGCGCGCACCATACCGAATGAGTCTATGCTCATCTAATTCCAGTATGCTAAGTCATAAGCCACTACCCACAAACCCCAAACCGCAAGCCCGCAGACGTTTCGCCCATGCCGTGTGTCAGCACCAGTAGCCTTACTCTCGCCCATTACAGACGCGCTACCCTGACAGCCCCGATTCGCCGGACTGACTCACGCTACACCACCTATGCACTAGCGGGTGATTCGCCTTTTTTGCTGCCATGCTTCGATTATATCTAAATCGCCTTACATTGTCGGACAAATCCGTGAGCGATAATTAGCCGAGTCAAAAGCGGAAAAGCGAAAAGCGAAAAGCGGATTGTGGCGTCGAGGCTTCGCGTATAGCCAGCCGTGCGCGGACTCAGCCGGTGGACACCACGGCGGCTGGTGGTATGCGGCGAGACAGCGTGGACACCACGCAGCGTCTGCCAGAGTGAAGGCAGGGGGGCAAAATCATATAGCGGCGGCATAACGACCCCCCACACCCCAACGTGGGCAAGTAGGAGTCCCATGTGTACCCTACACACTAATTTGCACGTTACATCACCATCATCACAACTCCATAATCATTTTGACAACACCCCACCCCCACTATAAAGTTATTCTGACCCCACTGTAAACTTAACCAGCGAAACCCCCCCCGGTAGGAGTCCCAACCTCCTTTACAAAACAACACTACGGTGCTATAACCCGCGCATGGTTAATATTGAGCCAACAGAGGGGCACCCTATACCCTACGCAACCGCGCCTGAGGAAGCCAAAAACTTCCACGACAGCGTCGTTGTCGCCGCAAATACAGCGGACCTGCTCTCTGAGCTTGGTGCTTCTATAGAAGTAGACACAGACGACATAGACAAAACGGTCGAGCTGTTTAAATCTAGGAAGAAAGCCACTAAAGAATTGCAGCAGCCCAACACGGCTTTCGCTGCATCGTTGTTCCTAAAGACCTACGCCAACCGGGTTGCCGCCGACGCGGCAGAGGTGCGCAGTGCTGTGACGGCCAAACTGATGGAGATTGCCAACTGTGGCGACCCACGCTACGAGCTAAAAGCCTTGGAGTTGCTAGGCAAGCACAGCGACATCGGCCTCTTCACCGAGCGCAGCGAGATCACAATCACCCATAAATCGTCCGACGACCTAGAGTCAGCCATCAAGGAGCGCATCAAACGCATCCTGAATGCCGAGATCGTGGACGTGACTCCTATTGCAGATAGCCTAGAAGATGAGCTGGGCGTAGCTGACCCTGATCCACGTGAAACATTGAGTATCGAGCTTGATCCAAACCCAAGCACAGATGACGACACCGAACCTACTTGATAACGTCTCGTTAAAAGACATCCCGAAAATCCTGCCGCTATTGTCTGAGCAGGAGCAACGGCAGCTTTTGTACGAACTGGATGCTTTGCAAGCCCTAAGGCGTAAAGAGCAGGCTCAAGAAAAGTTCTTAAACTTCGTTAATGAGGTCTGGCCGACATTTATTGGGGGTAGACACCACGCAATCATGGCTAATGCGTTCGAGCGGGTGGCCAACGGCGAGCTAAAACGGCTCATAATCAACATGCCACCCCGCCATACCAAGTCAGAATTCGCGTCTTATCTGCTTCCGGCGTGGTTTTTGGGTAGATTCCCGCACAAAAAGGTCATTCAGACTGCCCATACGGCTGAATTGTCGGTCGGATTCGGTCGAAAAGTGCGAAATTTGGTCGATTCTGACGTGTATCACAACATTTTCCCGAATCTTGGGCTGTCTGCGGACTCAAAAGCAGCTGGACGGTGGAACACTAGTAAGGGTGGCGACTACTTCGCTATCGGTGTGGGGGGCGCGGTGACCGGTAAAGGTGCTGACCTGCTGATAATTGACGACCCGCACAGTGAACAGGAAGCTGCATTGGCTCAGGTGAACCCTGACATCTACGACAAGACGTACGAGTGGTATACATCAGGTCCACGTCAGCGTCTCCAGCCGGGCGGGGCCATTATTATTGTGATGACCCGGTGGTCATTGCGTGATCTTACCGGGCAGGTGATAAAGAGCGCGGCGTCACGGGGTGGGGATGACTGGGAGGTCATTGAGTTTCCGGCAATTATGCCTAGTGGCAACCCGCTCTGGCCTGAGTTCTGGAGTCTGACTGAGCTTGAGAAGTTAAGGGCCGAACTACCTAACGGCAAGTGGATGGCTCAGTACCAGCAGCAGCCGACATCGGACAACTCGGCTATTGTGAAGCGGGAGTGGTGGAAGGTCTGGGAGAAAGAAGACCCGCCGCCTTGTGACTACATCCTGCAGACGTGGGATACGGCGTTCGAGAAGAACACACGGGCTGACTATTCGGCGTGCACGACGTGGGGAGTCTGGTACAACCCGGACGACAACGACCAGCCTAATATCATCCTGCTAAATGCGTTCAAGGAGCGCATGGAGTGGATAGAGCTAAAAAAGACAGCGTTCGAACACTATAAAGACTGGCAACCTGATAGCATCTTGATCGAGAAAAAGGCTACAGGCGCCCCTCTTATATATGAGTTCAGGGCTATGGGCATACCTGTGCAGGAGTACACCCCGAGCAAGGGTAACGACAAGATAAGTAGGTTGAACTCGGTGTCGGACCTGATAGCTTCAGGTAAGGTCTGGGTGCCTGAGACTAGGTGGGCTGAGGAGCTGGTAGACGAGATAGCAAGTTTCCCGGCGGGCGAGCATGATGACTTGGTCGATGCGACAACACTTGCATTGATGCGGTTCCGTGCTGGTGGGTTTATACGGCTGGACTCTGACGAGCCAGACGAGCCGAAGTTCTTCAAGTCTCATAGAAAAGCGGCATATTACTAAGGACATATTATGGCAATCGACAAAGGCTTATACGCAGCACCTGCGGGGATCGAGCAGGCCGCGATGGACGAACCGGACATGGAGATCACCATTGAGGACCCGGAGTCCGTGGAGATCGATGTTGATGGTCTACAGATAGAAATAGAGAAAGCAAAACCGTCCGACGAGGACTTCGATGCAAACCTCGCTGAGTTCATGGACGAGAACGAGTTGTCGCTTCTGGCGTCTGAGCTGATCGAAGCGGTTGAGGATGACCTCGCATCCCGCAAAGACTGGATACAGACATACGTCGATGGTCTTGACCTATTGGGGATGAAACTTGAAGAACGGACAGAACCTTGGGCAGGTGCTTGCGGAGTTACACACCCTCTTCTCTCAGAAGCAATCGTCAAGTTCCAGTCGGAAACGATCATGGAAACTTTCCCGGCTGCTGGGCCGGTTAAGACGAAAATTATCGGTAAGGAGACTCCTGAAAAGAAAGAAGCATCTGAGCGAGTCAAAGATGATATGAACTATCGCCTGACGGAAGAGATGCCTGAGTTCCGTCCTGAGCATGAGCGCATGTTGTGGGGCTTGGGCCTTGCTGGTAATGCGTTCAAAAAGGTGTATTTCGACCCTTCTTTAGGTCGTCAAACCTCTATTTTCGTACCCGCAGAAGATATAGTGGTGCCGTACGGTGCGTCGTCGCTTAAGACTTCTGAGCGAATCACACACGTGATGCGTAAGAAAGAAAATGAGATCAGAAAGCTGCAAGTTGATGGCTTTTATCGTGACATTGATCTGGGCGAACCTACTAATACTCTAGATGATGTAGAGAAGAAGATTGCGGAGAAGATGGGCTTCCGCGCAACGACCGACAGCCGCTATCGCCTGTATGAGATCAACGTAGACTTGGACTTGCCCGGCTATGAGGACGAGAACAAGAAAGGCGAGCCAACAGGTATAGCATTGCCTTACATCGTCACAGTAGACAAGGCTAGTCAGAAAGTTCTGGCGATACGTCGCAACTGGGAGCCAGACGACAAACTAAAAGAAAAGCGCAATCACTTTGTCCACTATGGCTACATCCCCGGCTTTGGCTTCTATTGCTTTGGTCTGATCCACTTAATCGGTGCATTCGCTAAGAGCGGCACTTCAATCCTACGACAGCTTGTCGATGCAGGCACTCTGTCAAATCTCCCCGGCGGTCTCAAATCTCGTGGGCTTCGTGTCAAGGGTGACGATACACCTATCACTCCGGCGAGTTCCGTGATGTTGATGTGCCGTCCGGTTCTATTCGAGACAATATCCTACCTCTGCCATATAAAGAGCCAAGCCAAGTTCTTGCCGGTCTGATGAATCAGATCATTGAGGAAGGCCGCAGGTTTGCTTCTGCTGCGGATATGAAGGTGGCGGATATGTCGGCAAACTCGCCAGTGGGTACTACGCTGGCTATTCTTGAGCGCACACTTAAAGTGATGTCAGCAGTTCAAGCTCGCGTGCACTACGCACTACATGAAGAGCTGCGTCTGTTAAAGGCAATTATTCGTGACTACACACCAGAAGAGTATAGCTACGAGCCAGTGCAAGGCAACCGTCGTGCTAAGCAGTCTGACTACGACCAAGTAGATGTGATTCCTGTTTCTGACCCTAACGCAGCAACAATGAGTCAGAAGGTTGTGCAGTATCAGGCAGCACTACAACTCGCACAGACAGCACCACAGCTTTACGACCTGCCTTTACTTCACCGTCAGATGTTAGATGTGCTCGGCATCAAGAACTATGCAAAGCTTGTACCGATGCAAGACGACATTCGCCCACGTGACCCAGTCACTGAAAATCAAAACATTCTGAAGGGCAAGCCGGTCAAGGCGTTCATGTATCAGGACCACCAAGCACACATCACGGTTCACATGTCCGCGATGCAGGACCCCAAGGTGCAATCTATCGTAGGCCAAGACCCTCAACAAGCTCAGATGTTGCAAGCTGCAATGATGGCGCACATCAACGAGCACGTGGGTTATGAGTATCGTCGTCAGATTGAGCAGACTATTGGTATGCAGTTGCCTAACCCTGACATGCTGGAAGAGGAAGATCAGGTCATTCCGAAAGAGCTGGAGATCATGATCTCCCAACGCGCAGCTCAGGCAAGCCAGATGATTTTGCAGCAGAACATGCAACAAGCACAGCAGCATCAGGCTCAGCAGCAGATGCAAGACCCAGTTGTGCAAATGCAGATGCAAGAGCTTCAGATCAAACAGGCCGAACAGCAACGCAAGACTGCAAAAGACGCAGCAGATGTGGCAGCAAAGATGGCTCAGATCGAGGTCGAGAAAGAACGCATCGACGCACAGAAAGAAATCGCTGGTGCAAACATGGCTATGAAGCGCCTGAGCGACCAAGAGAAGATGGAACGCCAGCAGGAGTCAGAAGGCTTCAAGGCCGGTATGGCTGCTATGCAGAATAGGAATAAGCAACAGAACTCACAACAGAAGCCACCTACCAAAAAAGGTGAATGATGAATGACAAGATTATTGGTGTAATCCTGAAAGAATTACGTGACCGTCGGACTCAACTATCCGATGCAATCGCTAGTAACGGGGCCAAAACCTTCGAGGACTATAAGTATATGTGCGGTGAAATTCGAGGTCTCACCGCCGTAGAGATGTATCTGCTAGACCTCGCAAAATCTATGGAGCAATTTGATGACTGAAATCCTGATCGGCACAAACCCCGATTCACTGGATGCAACCGTTCTGCCACAAGACGCAGACGACAAAGCTAAACAGCTACCTGAGCCGTCGGGGTATCACATGCTTGTAGCGATCCCTGAGATTGACGACAAGTATGAAAGCGGACTGATAAAGGCAGACTCGACCATGCACTTTGAGGAAGTGCTGAGTACGGTCTTCTTTGTTGTGAAACTAGGGCCTGATTGTTACAAAGATGAAAAGAGGTTCCCCAGCGGACCTTGGTGCAAGGAAGGTGATTTCATCTTGGCTCGCCCGAACAGTGGCACCCGCCTGAAGATTCACGGGCGTGAGTTCCGGTTGATTAACGACGACACTGTAGAAGCCGTGGTTCAAGACCCACGCGGTATTTCTAGGGTGTAAGGAGATAGCAAATGGCTAACAGAATGGACGCGCACGAGTTCAAGTTCCCAGACGAGGCGGACGATGACACTACTGTCACAGCCCGGCAGGATGATGACGAGCTGCAGATCGAGATCGAAGACGACACCCCCGAGCAGGACCGTGGCCACAAGCCCATGCCCAAGGAAGTAGTCCAGCAGATCGAGGCTGACGAGCTGGAGGAGTATTCCGAGAAGGCAAAAGAACGCTTAAAGCAGCTCAAGAAGGTTTACCACGACGAGCGTAGGGAGAAGGAAGCTGCGCTCCGGGAGCAGCAGGAAGCTATTAGGATCGCCCAGCAGGTTCTGGAGGAGAATAAGAAGCTTCGGGCCACCATGGTCACCGGTGAAAAAGAGTACATCTCTACCATGCAGTACGCGGCTGAGACTGACCTTGAGATGGCTAAACGGAAATACCGGGAAGCTTATGACTCAGGAGATGCTGAGCAGATAGCCGAAGCGCAGCAGGGGTTGACCGAAGCTACGCTTAGGATGGATAAGGCTAAAAACTTTAGACCTACTATACAAATCGAAGAAAATGATGTAAAACTGCCACAAATTCAGGAGCAGCCCAAACCTGCGCCGGATGTGAAATTCATAGATTTTGCTGAGCGTAATAGTGCGTGGTTCCGAAAAGACCCCGAAATGACGCAAGCGGCCTATGGCCTTCACGATAAATTAGCTCAACAGTACGGCCAACAATATATTGGTACTGATGACTACTACCAGCGGATCGAAAATACGATTCGTAAAAGATTTCCTGAGGCGTTCCCAAATAGCGCCGACGACGAAGATTCTGCTGAATCCAAACCTCAGCGTAAGGCCACGACAGTCGTGGCGTCAGCCAAGCGCAGTACTGCTCCGAAGCAGATTAAGCTGACAGCGTCCCAAATCGCGCTGGCTAAGAAGCTGAAACTCACCCCCGAGCAATACGCGAAAGAAGTACTCAAACTGGAGAACAGATAATGGCTGACAAAGATACAAACCGACTGACACGTGAGCTTGAAACCCGTACAACGCTGGAGCGTCCTAAGCAGTGGGCACCGGCGGAACTGCTGCCAGAACCTGACAAGCAGGCGGGGTTTACGTACAGGTGGATTCGTACTTCCACTCTGAACACGGCTGACCCACGAAACATCTCCGCAAAACTGCGTGAGGGTTGGGAGCCTGTGAAGATTTCGGAACAACCGAAATTCCAACTGCTAATCGATCCGGGCAGTCGCTTTAAGGACAATATCGAGATCGGTGGGTTGTTGCTCTGCAAGACACCGTCGGAGTTCGTGGAACAGCGCAATGAGTATTACCAGCGCCAGACCGAAGCTCAGACAGTGGCGGTAGACAACCACCTGATGCGTGAGAACGATCCGAGGATGCCGCTCTTCCAAGAACGTAAGTCTTCGATATCGTTCGGTAAAGGTAAATAACTTTTTCTGGAGCTTAATATGGCTTATCCGACTGTAAATGCCCCCTACGGGCTAGTACCGATCAATTTGATCGGCGGTCAGGTGTTTGCTGGTGCAACCCGGCAACTCCCGATTGCAAGCGGCTACGGCACTGCTATTTATTACGGTGACGTTGTCAAATTTAACACTTCCGACGGTACTATCGTCAAAGAAGCAGGTACTGCTACTGTTTCCGCAAACGGCGTTGTAGGCGTTTTCCTTGGCTGCACTTACACCAACCCCTCGACTGGTCAGAAGCTGTTTGCTCAGTCGTATCCTTCGGGCGGTGTAGTAGCTTCGGATATCGAGGCTTACGTTGCTGACGATCCCGATCAACTGTTCAAGGTTGCTGTGACTGGCGGCTCTACTTCGAGCACCATCACCCCGATTTCGGGCGCAATTCTTGGCAGCAACATGGGCATTTCTCAGCCCGCTTCTAACACTACTATTTCGGGTAACTCGAATATTGGTGCGTATAACGCAGCAGACAGCACTGTATTTACGCTGCCACTGCGTGTCGTTGGCCTCATTCCTGAAACAACCAACTCGTCTGGCAACTACAGCGAAGTCATTGTTAAGTGGAATGTCCCGTATATCACCCTGACTGATGGCACTCCTAACGTCGTGGCGTATAACGGTGGTCATTCGTACCTGAACCCGAACGGCCAGTTCAACGTATAAGGGAGTAAATCATGGCTATTTCACGCGCACAACTACTGAAAGAGCTTCTCCCCGGCTTGAACGCATTGTTCGGTCTGGAGTACGCTCGTTATGGCGAAGAGCACAAGGAAATCTACGAAACAGAGACTTCCGAGCGTTCATTCGAAGAAGAAACCAAGCTGTCTGGCTTCTCGGCTGCTCCAGTCAAGAACGAAGGCTCTGCGATTGCTTATGACAACGCGCAGGAAGCTTGGACTGCTCGATACAACCACGAAACCATTGCTCTGGGTTTCTCGCTGACCGAAGAGGCCATCGAGGACAACCTGTACGACAGCTTGTCTGCTCGTTACACCAAAGCTCTGGCTCGTGCTATGGCTTATACCAAGCAGGTTAAAGCAGCAAACGTGCTGAATAACGGCTTCTCGGCTTCATATCCGGGCGGTGACGGTAAGGCTCTGTTTGCAAACAACCACCCACTCGTTTCTGGCGGCGTCAACTCGAACATCCCTTCGACTGCTGCTGACCTGAACGAAACTTCGCTGGAAAACGCTGTGATTCAGATCGCTGCGTGGACCGACGAACGTGGTCTGCTGATCGCTGCTAAGCCTAAAAAGCTGATCGTTCCTCCTGCTCTGCAGTTCGTTGCTACTCGTCTGTTGGAAACCGAACTCCGCGTCGGCACTAACGACAACGATGTCAACGCAATCAAGAACAACGGTTCGATCCCAGAAGGCTATACGATCAACCACTTCCTGACCGACACAAACGCATGGTTCCTGACCACTGACGTTCCTAACGGCATGAAGCACTTTGTTCGTACGCCTCTGGCAAACTCGATGGACGGTGACTTTGATACCGGTAACGTCCGTTACAAGTCTCGTGAGCGTTACTCGTTCGGCTGGTCTGACCCGCTGGGCATGTTTGGTTCGCAAGGCGCGTAAGACTGAGGGGGGCTTTACGGCCCCCCTTTTTAGGTATATAAAGCAGTAAACCGGGTGTACCCGGTATGTCGAACAGTCCCGGCTGACTTCATGCAGATCGACATACCTAACCGCATGAGGAAAAATTCAAATGGCACTTTCTACCACCCAAAGTATTTGGCGTTCGGGCGGCGGCGACACGACTCGCACCGCATATTGTGGCTCCGGCGTTATGGCCGCTCAGTTCTACATCCCCGACGCATCTGAAGCCGCTAATGTTGTGGTCTCTTCGGCTGCTGGCGCTCCTAATCTTATTTTGCCCGCTGGCGCTGTTGTCATTTCGGTAAACATCACTACCGCTGGTGCTGGCTCGGTTGACATCGGTACTACTGGCGTGAATTCGGGTACAGCTACACCTGCGGCTATTGCTAACAACCTGTCTGTGGCTACGGCTGGCTTGGTTACATCGGGTCTGACCCTGACTGCAATCAGCGAACTGTCATATGTGACTTCGCGTATCGACACCTCGGGTAATAACCCCGTCGCTGGTTACATCACTTACT
>Ga0181352_1000911_pt1 | contig 11968 bp, 20 predicted proteins | sample Fa13VDMLBSN_FD_130103 | JGI IMG/M metagenome (GOLD analysis project Ga0181352, IMG submission 130103) | Freshwater viral communities from Lake Michigan, USA - Fa13.VD.MLB.S.N | ecosystem: Environmental > Aquatic > Freshwater > Lake | place: USA: Michigan | collected 2013-09-23 | reverse complement strand
TTGTTGACTGCCGCTGAGCTCAACGCCGCAATGGGTGAGACCCCCCCCCCTGCCGCCCCGGCCGCCCCGCCCGCCCCGGTAAAGGCCCCCCCCAAAGCTTCCCGCATTGCCGACTTGGAAGCCCTTGACGATAGCAAGGTGATCGGGCCTTGGAAAGAGAAGAATGCCAAGGGGGAGACCGTCTTCGTTACCCGCCCGACCTACCTGTCCGACACTACCCGTGGCATTGTCCGGCGACTTCTACCCGGTAGTGTCTCCCTACGCTTAGAGACCGCCGACGGCCCGACCGATCAGGTGATCGTGCTCACACTCCAGCAAACTGCCGGGGAAAGCCTTGCCTATGTCGGCGACTTTGGTCTCAACTTCCAGATTGCCGACGATAGCGGGACCGCTGTCGTTTCGGCGTCCACCGGGGCGGGGAAAATCTATGTTATGGTAGACTCGGTGGAGCAATTGCTTGTTAACGGCCAGATTGTCCCCGATGGAGCGAAGGTATCCAAGCGAGTGAAGTCGGGCGGAGTGAAGCGGGAGCGTGCTACCCAAGCGGAATTGGAAGCCTATAAGGCAGCCAAGGAAGCCGCCGGCGAATAGCCGACCGACCGACCGACCGACCAACCTGCCGGGGAAGCAATTCCCCGGCAGGTTTTTTTGTGTCCCTACCGGCCGCACAGGCCCGGTCTTTCCACTGGAAAGACCGGGCCTGTCTCGCTAGTACGGCCTGACAAATTACCCGACCTTTGGTCGCCACGCCTATAGCGTGCCGACCCTTAACCCCTTCGCACAGGACTACCACCCATGCGCCGAAAGCACATCGTCACTGTTCCCGCCCCGCCCATCGGCAATTACCCAAAGCTGCCCCCCAAAGCCACCGCCGATACCGCCCCCACCAATCCCCACACCGTCGGCACGCCGGATTGGTATCGCTGGGATTGGCAGCACCGCATTACCCCGATTGCTGAAGCACAGGCCGCCGCCGCTGCCGCACAGGCCGCCACTGGTCCAGAACGGGCCTTGGAAAGTCTCTTCGCTCCGCCCCCTCGCTCCCCCCGGCGGGGCGGGAAGAAGCCACAAAAGCACTCCCAGCTTGACGAAGCTATCAAGCGGGAAAGCGGGAACAAGCGGAATAGCACGCCGGTGGATACCGACCGCCCCCGGTCCCGGCGGCCACAAGTGCCGCTGGCCTACGCTACCTACCAACGCATCATCCCCGCCGACCGGGAGTGCAACCATGTCCCGGTCTCCTCGTTGGCCTATGCCGACACGCCGGAATACAATGAAGCTTGTCAGGAATGGCACCACCAGCACGACAAGCAGGCCGCCAACGACAAGCAGGGCGGCGAGTATTCCCCAGCCTATGCCGTGCTATGCGATGCACTGGAAATCGCCAACTTCACCCCGCTGGCCGCTACCAACTCACCCCTCACAGCTTACAGCGTGCTTGTGTCGGCACTAGAGACCGTCCGGCAGGGTGACACGCCGGACCCCCGGACCCCCCACGCTCGCCGCTACTCCCGCCGCTGGTATAACGACTAGTCTTTCCAGTGGAAACTAACGCTCCCTCTTTACCCCTCACCCTTCACCCCTAGCATAGGACTACCACCCATGTCAGCCACAATCCCGCCGCCCCTGCACACCAGTCAAGCTTATCTGGAACAACAGGCCCGCCGCCACATCCCCGCCGCCAGCCCTTCCAACCTGCATCCCCGCCGCCGCTTTGAACAGCTACTTATGGCGGTCGGGAACAACACGCTACTTCCCGCTGAGTTTATCACCTTGTTCCCGGGCATGGCGATTGTCGGCGACTTGGTGCAACTGGTCGCCGATGGCCAGCTCCACCCCGCTGAGTTGTACGGTTGCTACACCGGCGTGTTCTAAGACCGGTCACTACTCTCACTCACTACCACCCCTTCACCCCTAGTACAGGACCGCTGCCATGCCGACCATAAGTCGCCCCGCCGCCAGCTACCAGCCTAGCCCACTATCACCCCGCCAGATTATCCGCCGCTGGTGCTCGGACTACATCGACGGCTACCCCTCACGCCGCCGCACCAGAACACGGCAGTGGCTGGCGGCCCGCATTCGGGAATTCCGACAGTGGAACGGCGGGCGGCAGTGGCTGCGGATAATTGCCGACTCAGTGTCCCCGCCGGAGACCGTCGTGCATAGCTAACTAGAACAGCGGTTGATAGCTGGCGGCAGTGGGGGTGGTAGCCCACTGCCGTCAGCGGTCCCGCTATCAACCACCTTTACACTACCACCTACCACCTACCACCTACCACCCCATACTTTCCAGTGGAAACTACCACCATGAAAAACTGGCACATCATCTTGACCGTCGGCCGCGACACCTTCTCCGGCGTGCTCGCAGCCCCCAGCCACAAGGCCGCCGTCAAGCTGGCCCGCACGCTGTCTAACTGTGGACACTTTCAGAACAGCTTCGGCACCAGCCTACAAGAGTACGCCATGCGAGGCCGGGACTACAGTGACCTGGACTTACAGGACGTGCGGTGCAAGGGCGAGGCCAAACGCTTCGTGTCGAACAGTTAGCACGCCACCCCTACCCCACCTACTTTCCAGTGGAAACTCAGGAACCCCTACCATGCCCCGCCCTTCCTTCATCACCAAGCTAAGCTCTTTCCATTACCGCACCGCCCTCGCCCAGTGCCTCTTCCTGCCTATCGGCCGCGTCTGCATTCACGGGGGACAGGTGACCGATGTTCCCGAACCGGGACCGCAAGCGGGCGGCCTGCGGGGCTTCATCATGTCGATAGCCGTGACCGGACGCGCCGAAGACTACTACTGTGCCATCCCCTGCTGCCCGGCTACCGAAGAGGATGACCGGGGTGAGAACCATGACGCCCCGAACACGCCCGACCTGGCCTACGGAGAACACCAGTGGCTGAACCTAGGCTTCGAGGAAGTCTTCGTACCCGAGCTAGGGTTGGACGTGACCTTCGCCTTGTATATGTACTAGCCTACCACCACCTAGAACGGAGTCCCCATGTCCACAGTAACCTATAAGCTGGACCTCACGCCCAGCCAAGCCTTCACCGCCCTGCGTCAGGCCCGCCGCTCTGGCTGTATCCGCCCCGCCTATCGTCCGACCCTCGTCCGCACCTGGGACTTGATGCACTCGCTCCGCTACATGCGGCATGCTTGGCTGTCGATTAACAGAGGGCACACCGAACACCCGCTCCCTATCCGGGACGCCCTCGCTGCCCATCACCGGGCCATGCGGGAGATTGTCGGGGCCAAGGAATGGCGGCGACGGCTGAAGATTTGCTACGGACTGTAAAAGTTTCCACTGGAAACTCGGTCTCCCAATTACCACGTTTCGGAGTTCTACCATGCCCACTGCCACCATCTTCCCACTCTCCCCGGCCTTCTTCGCCTACCTCGAAGGCTTCGTCATCATCTTCGGCCTGCTCGTCCTGAACTGGCTGGCCTATGAGGCCGCTCGCTGCTTCATCGGGGCGTGGCGGGAACAGTGGAAGCTGAACCACCCCACTCCGCCGCCGATCTGTGATCGCCATTGCGAAGAGATGCCCGTGCAGCAACCTACCCACCTTGTTCCCGAGTGTACTCACTCGCAGTTCGAGTGCTTGCACTTGCAACCCGAACTGCACCGCTGTATTGGCCAGTCGTTCTACGACACTCTCTACCGTGACATGCAGCCAGACCTATCATTCACACCAGCCCCTGCCGATAATAAGAACAGCGGCAGGTGATAACAGACGCAACAGATTTACCGCAACTAACCCTACCACCTAGAACCGAGTTCAACATGGCCTCGCTACCTATCCCCACTCCCGAGCAGCCGCACTGCCAGCACTTGATCTCACACTCCACCAAGGCAGCGGTCTTGGAATCCCATCGCCGCAACCTAGCCTACTGTGAAGCCACGGAGAATGACATCCAGCTCACCAACCTGCGGGGCACCAGATCATACGAACAATCGCAAGGCTTCTTCTCCCGCTTTACCCTGACGTGGGTCAACTGGGCCGGCTACCGGGTATACATGATGCACTGCGGCTGCTTGGTCGGGGCTGAATCGCAGTGGCTGGAGCAGCAAGTTTCCAGTGGAAACTCAGGCCATGCTGGCACTCGGGTTACACTGGAACCACCCATAATGGACGGAACGTCCGGTATTTCAGGCAGTGTCGGCTCAGTCGCTGGCAGTAGCTGCGACGGGGCCGCTGTTGGGTCGAACCCAACTGCCCCCGCAGATGGCGTCTACGTTGCCCCCCCTGGCAGTGGCTATAACGGGGCAATTGAACTGCCTCTGTTTGGCCCCGGCGGTGGGGGTGGGGGTGGTAGTGATGGTGCTACGCCCGGTAGTCCGCATCTCCGTGGATACGACATCTCCCCTGAGGATACCGACACTGCTCGCATTGTGATTTCGCAGGGCAGTGTTTGGCGTGGTGGCCCCACTCCCCCGCCCGGTGGCGATGGCAACACTCAACCACCAGACCAGCCGCCAGTACCGCCACCAGAACGGCTCGACCACCCCACCCTAGGAGACCTCTAGCTATGTCTCCACGCTCACGCACCTGCTGCCATCTACACATCTTCGCTCTCGCCCTGTGCTTTGCTGATCCGCAGTTCTACGCCGCCATGCGATTCACTGATCGTGTGACCAACAAGCGGCACTGCAACCCAGCCCGAGTACGGGGCAGATACAGTGGGCACAATGCCACTCGAAACACTAGTCGTACCACACCCCCACTCCCTTACAAGCGGGCTGCCCGCTGGCCGAGTGGATTCCTTTAGGTGCGGCACACCTTGTTGCCGAACTTATAGGCAGAGCTGATTGCCACATGGCGGGAACAGTAGATAAGTGTCCCGCCATGTGGCTGACTTGACACGCCACACCCCATCCCATCCATACCCGTGAGACCTGTCTATGTAGACGCAAAGGAGTGCCGTCAAATGGGCGACGCCAACCCACGGCACTCTACTCTGTCTACCGTGATACTTTCCAGTGGAAACCCAGGAGTTCAACATATGTCCGCTCATCCCAAAACCCTCGCCCAACTAGCCGCCGCTGCCCTCGCTGTCCAAGACGCCTGCAATTTGTCCGGCGTAGTGATTAGCTGGGCAAACGTCATCGCCAACCTACGGGATGTACTGGAAACCAACGACACCGCCGCTATCAACCACCACCCGATCAACATCCTCTGGGCCTTCAAGTGTGCCGACCTAACCGGCCAGAGCGTGGACCTCAGCATCGACAGCAAGTACGGCGATGCCTACACTGCCTGCCGCAGGTTGTCTGAGGCTCAGCACGACGCCGCCCTTTCCACTGGAAACTCAGGAGACACCACCACATGACAATCTCCGAACTGGTAGCTGAGCTGCAACTGCAACAGCTCAAGGGCCACGGCGATGATGAGCTACTGATCGTAGTCAATGACGACTTCGACGACATCCACCGGCCACTCAGCTTAGTAGCCAGCGGTAAGGCTGGCGAGTTTATCCTGCTCACGCAGCCATTGTCAACAGACTAACAACCCTAGCGGTGTACGCCAGCGGCAGGCGAGACGTTTAGCACACGCCAGACACAGGGTTCGACTCCCTGTCACCGCTTTCCTGAATTCCTACCCCCCACCCCAACCTGAAAGGACCGCCGCATGAAACTGAAAGAAGCTGTCATTCGCCTGCAACGCCTCGTCGAGCAAGGCCACGGCGACCGGGACTTGGTTATCACTGACGCCGATGGTATGAACAGCGTCACGCCATGCACCATCGCCTACAATCCTGACGAACAGGAAGTCCTCGTCATCGGCGAAGATCACATCTCCGACAGCGATGAGGAATACGAGGACAGCGACCTCATTGACGACGACGAACTCGATGACCTCGACGAGGATGAAGACGAGGAAGACGAAGACGAGTAACAATCCGACATCAGACACGCCAGAAGTTTGTGGGTGTTAGCGGCGTGGCTGTTTACATCAACCCTCTAAGCTAGCCGCCAGCCCCGTATGTCACAGGTCTGCCCCCTTGTGACAGCGGGTGTTGGCGGCTGGCGTTATTACACTGTGACACCACTGTGACACCATTGCATAGCAATGCCAGTGTTTTCTTCCAACCTTTCCACTGGAAACCACCACTACCATCGGAGTTCAACCATGTCCGAACCAGCCACGCCTACCACGCCCGTCACTCCGCCAGTTAATCTCCCTGTTCCCGCGAAGCACAAGCCCAGCTTCACCTTCAAGCCCAGCCGCAAGGAAATCTTGGCCCTCATTACCGAGCGGGTCAATGACCAGATCGCCAGCATGCGAGAGCAGTACACCGCAGAACTCAACAAGCTGCAAGCCGAGATCAAGGAACGCATCAGGCGCGACACGGCTGCGGCCCTCAAGGACTGCAAGGCCAGCAGCAGCGCCTTGAAGGCTATCCAGAAGGTGGCCGATGACTTTGAGGGCAGCAGCTTCAGCACAACCTTCCACAAGAAGCACGAACGGCAGGCTGGTGGCACATACAAGCAGGTACCCTACCTGCAAGTCACCCTGGTCTGCAATCTGCCGGTACCCAGCGATGTTCAGTTGCATCTGGACATGACCACTCAAGAGACCGAGCGAGTGAACCGCTTGAACACCATCATCTACGGTGGCCGGCGTGGCAAGGGGACGATTGAACCGGACGAGATCGCCTCTTACATTGCCCAGTCTGACCCTGCGATTCGGGAGCAGATCGAACAGACCGCCAGCCTGATAACCGGCGGGATCATGACGGCAGCCGAAGACTTACTTTCCAGTGGAAACTCCTGACCACATCACCACCTTCTAGGCGCACACGAGATAAATACCATGCCCAACAGCAATCACCCCCTTGACATCCACACCTTCTTCCGAGAGGCCATCGGCCTGGACCCCAAGCGGGAGCAGCATCACCTGACCCGCTACGTCCACTCCGCTAGCTGGATCATGGAACTCTTAGACACGGACGAGTGGCGATCCTTCTTCGCTTCCTGCTTTTCCCCCACCGACGACAACACGACTCACATCTTGGATGTCGGCGGGCTGTCCCCCTTCACCGCCTGGCTCAAGACGATCTTCAAGGTGCCCGGCAGCGTGGAGATTACCGGCGGCTATGATCTCCGCTACAGGTTCGAGCTGACCGAGAGCAACCGCTGCCAGCTCATTACTTGCATGGAAGTCATTGAACACATCAAGGATCGAGACGTGAAGCTGGGCGGCATGGACTGGCAGGACCAGCTTGAAGCCCTCGGCATGTACACCGGCGATGGCGTGCGGTCCCTGCTCTCGGAACTCTACCGCATCACCAAGCCCGGCGGCTACCTGTTCCTGACCACCCCGAACGTCTGCTCCTATCGCTCGATAGCCAACATCTTGGCTGGCGTTCACCCCTTCCGCTACCTGCCACACGTCCGGGAGTACACTGCCGGAGAGACCTACCTGTTGGTACAGCAGGCTGGCTGGCAGATACAGAAGTTCAAGACCATTGAAGTCTGGGACCGTATCCCGGAAGAAGTTCGCCAAAGGATCAGTGACGGCCTCTTCGACTTCTTCCGGCCGGAAGGCACGCTCATGCAACTGGAGCGTGAAGACTGCACGTTCCTTCTGGCCCGCAAGCCTAGCTAGCTTTCCAGTGGAAACTAGCACGCCACTATCACCCTGTTCCCGTTTCATAGGAGTTCAACAATAATGATCCAGCCCTACCCAGCCCCCACTCTTCGATACGCCTGCACTTGGATTGACAAGGAAGTCTGCAAGGATTCCTTTGAGCACGGCTGCGAAGTCCAGCGCACTTGTGTTCTGAATGAGGCCACCATCGTCACCGCCCCTACCCTGCGGGAGCTACTGGAAGCGATCAAGGCCCGCTTCTGCCTGCACGGCGACCTCGCTGACTTCAGCTTCGAGGATGCCGACGAGCACAACGCCGCCACTGGCTTAGAGCGGCTGGACTACGGCCAGCTGGAAGATGCCGACGGCGGCGAACCAAGTGATACCGACCTAGCTCGCTGGCGAACAGGCGAACTGGAGTTCTTGTACGCCTGTGACTACACGTTCTCGATTGAACGGCGGCAAGTGACTGGCATCGACGCCAAGGAAGCTGAAGAGCTGATGATCCAGCTCGAAGATGAACGGGAACGGGTACTACTCGCAGCCGAAGCAACCGCCTAGCTGCTAACTTTCCACTGGAAACTTTCACCACCCCTATCCACAGGAGTTCAACCATGCGTGTCGTATCCTCCCTCTACAATCTCCAGCCTCTTGGTATTGAGCCGCTGACTGGCGAAGCCGACGCCCTCTCCTTCCGCATCCTCTGCGACCTGACCGCCGCTGGCCGCAAGGCATTCTTAGAATGCCTTGGTCTGCCCCCGGATACCCAGCTCTCACGCAACTGGAATTCCGGCGGCGACGGTGAAGCCACGAAGCATGTCGCCTCGGTCATGCTGACGAACGACCTCGTGATTCCGCTGGGCCTGATCGGGTTACTACAGCAGGGTTATCACACGGTCCTGCTGACCGAGAAGGGGACCAGCAAAACCCGCACGCTCTTCGGCCTCGGGGAGCACGAGCATTTCCGGCGAGCCACCTATCAGGAAGTCACCGACCCGGCGACTGGTTACTTCAACTACGAAACTACTCGCCCGCCTCAGATCAACTTGTCTGAAGATCAGGCCGAGGACAAGTGGCAGGACTGGCCGACCTGCTACGGTGAGATTCAGCGGGTGTTCTATACCCCGGCTGAAGAGCGACGACTACTGGCCGCCGCTGGCTTTGGTAGCGGAGCCTTGCCGAGAACGGAAGGCTTTCGGAATGTCCACGCCATGACTGGCAGGGCCAGCTAAATACTTTCCAGTGGAAAGTGCGAAGCATCACCATAACGGAGTTCAACCATGCCTACCAAGTCTACCCCGCATGTCGCCACCATTCGCCTGATCTTCGTCAGCCGGGAAGCCGCCGAAGACTATGCCGCCGAGGCCCTGTACCTCGACGGCTTCTTGGATTCAGACGTAGCCCCCGCTACCGAGGCTGACATCCGAGATACCCACCTGAATGCCATCATCCCCGCTGGTTCGCCAGAACTCAGTGAGGAAGAGGATGAGGCAGACTCAGCCGCCATCGCCGCCATCCTCGCTGAGCAGGGCTGCCTGGCCTGCGGGAACAAGGGAGATTCATCTACACCTGTTCCCGGCGGGGGCTTGGACGCCGCCTTCGATGCCGCCTGGGAAGAGGCTGACTTTGACGATGACGTGGACGAGACCTTCGACTTCGATCTCTTGATACCCAAACCCTAGCCACCAACTACCAATGCACCACTCCAGCAAATCCGCCAAGTCACCAGTCCGCCACTTGGAAATCCTTGTGACTTCCTACGGTGGTAGTGGCACCAACCTGCTCGCCCACGCTCTCGACAAGCACCGCTGCTGCATCACTGAGCAGTGGCACTCCAGTCTCTGTCACTCCCTGCTGGACCGGGGCACCATCGAAGTCCTGGAGCTACTAGAACAGCCTCGCCAGATCACGATCCCCATTGTCTGCATCCTCGCCAACCCTATTCTGGCCTTTCAGTCGCAGGTCAACCGGGGCTATGAATTCTGTCGGGTCAATGCCCGCAAGATCAATAGCCGCCTCCCAGCTGAAGTCGTCACCCACGCTGGTGAGGACATCACCTATGCACCGGGCGTGGAACTCATGCTGCTCTTGGAATCCATGCACCGCTACAGTGATGCTGTAGGTCAGGCTATCTGCGGCGACAGCTTTCTAACTGGAAGTGGTGAGACTCGTCGTCCCATCCTGGTGGTTAAGTACGAGCACCTACCAAGATACCTGCCCACGATCTGCAACCTCTTGAAGCTGAAGCGCCAGCTAGCTATTGATTGGCAGGAGCGACGGACCACGGAACTCAAGCTGCCGCCTGATTGTGCGGATCACATTGCATCCCGAGTTCATGAAAACCTGAAGTACATGGCTCGGACTTGGCATCACATGCCGACGTTCATGTCCAACTTCTAACAAGAAATATATTCATGAAGTTCCCGATCAAGCTTTATCTGCCGATCTACTTTTGCGGAATCATTGCATGCAGCGTGACAGCCGCTGGCCTGTCATATCTATTTCCGAAAGAGCGTGGATTGGACTATATGGCGCTCGTAATTATGGCCGCGGCGTTCACAGTTGGATATCAACGCCTCTTCACAGCAGACCCACCCTAACCTCTTTCCACTGGAAACTTCCATGCAACACTCCACCCTAATCTCCTACGCCCAAGCCGAGCGGCAGTACGCCACCGACCCCACCCACTGCCGCCTGCCGGACTGGTACCCACGGTCCAGTGAGCTGGTCTCCCTACAGGTCTACGACAAGCCGAAGCTCAACGACCCGACTCGCCGCCTCATTGGCCAGGTCATCCTGTCTGAGACCCGCTGCTCCGAAAACTGCAAGGACCACGATCACTACTCCGTGCTCGGCGGTGCCAATAGTGCCTACAGGGGTGAGATGCGATGCCTGCTCGACCATGTACGAGTGATTGACCAGCTTCAGCCAGCTCGCTTCTATTGCCGGGTACTGCGGGCCATGCTACCGACCGTGTACTCCGTTCATCATGATGATAAGATTGACTTAATGGTGATGCAGACACCTGAAGCTTTCACCCTCGAAGTCCTGCAATTTGCCGCCGAGTATAAGCTGGAGAAGCACCAAGATCGCGGCTACTGGACCTCAGTCCCGATCCCCAAGTCCTGCCGGGAAGAGGCCGCCGCTTATCGCAGCCAGTGGCTGCACAGTGGCTATGGTGTGTACGATACACGCCAGCCCGACGGCACTGTATCACTGGACATCTTCGACGAGCAGTAGCCACGCCCAACCTACCTGTTCCCGTACACTACCCGCACACCACCAACAGGAATCACCCATGTCCGCTACCCTCTATCTCCCCGCCACCCTGGTCCGCCGTGTCAATGCTTATCTCTCCAGTGAAGAGCGACCGGAAGACCTGACGCCAGAACTACTGAAGAGTTTCCAGTGGAAAATTAACCTGTGCCAGATCAGCGAAGAGTGCTACTACGCTTTTGTAAGTATCGTCGTAGACAGTCTGGGCTACCCCTTCTTGAGTACCACACTCTTAGTAGCTGATACCTTCAGCGACGAAGATGACGACTCTGATCTGGTAGCCGAGGGCGACCTGCATGACACCCTCAACTCTGACTTCCCTGACTTTGATAGCTGGAGTCCGCTAGTCAGGACCACCGCCATCGGGCATCCAGACATCCCCGGCCCGCTCCAGCGAGACGAAGAGGCCATGCACTTCAGCATCGCCTCGCAGGATGAGAGCGAAGCTCTGACGGCTGGTGTGCAGCTACCCCGGATTGAGTGGGAATTACACGGCCAGAAGCTGGCGGCTCCGCCATGCTACCCTGACCTTCAGTCGGAAGACGACGATGATCGCAACTACGATGATCGCAACTACGATAAGGAAACGATAGACATCCTCCTGAAGGAGCAAGCCAACATACTGACAGCCCTAAGTCGAGCCACAGTCCTGCTCGGTGGGATTGTTAATGGCGACAAGGGTAGCTTGCAGGCTGCGGAAGAAGCTTGCCGGGAATTCAAGTCCATCCTGAGAACCAATGGATTTGAGTCGGAAGACCTCGATGAAGATCAAGGCGAAGAGACCGCCGTGCCCAACGCCGAATAATCAATAGCATCTGCTTCTCGTCCTGCCGATAAAGTTGTTATGACTGACACACACCACTAACACAGGAGTTCAAAGTCAATGATCGAAGCAACCCTTCGGGATGGCACGCCAGTCTCTGTCGTGGGCAGCCATCGCAGATTACTTTCCAATGGAAAGATTAGGCTCGCTGCCTTCCCGGCCGAGCAGCCAGCAAACCATAAGGCGACTGCCAGCCCCCTACCTACCGAGCCGGCCTCGCAACCAAAGGTGACCCCCGATCTGGACATGCTGCGACTCATGTCCGACACGACCACCC
>Ga0181352_1000910_pt1 | contig 11977 bp, 10 predicted proteins | sample Fa13VDMLBSN_FD_130103 | JGI IMG/M metagenome (GOLD analysis project Ga0181352, IMG submission 130103) | Freshwater viral communities from Lake Michigan, USA - Fa13.VD.MLB.S.N | ecosystem: Environmental > Aquatic > Freshwater > Lake | place: USA: Michigan | collected 2013-09-23 | reverse complement strand
ACTTCTTTGTATGCCAACTTGGTGGAAGCCCATGCTGAGGGTACCCCCGAGCGTGATGCTGCGTTGGGTGCCTACGAGAAGGTGATCGGCATGATCATCGCCAAGGGCGTGGATCACTATGCGCCTTTGTACCGTCAGGGTAGCTTCTGGCTGGAGTACAAAAACAGGGATGGCGAGATTGCCCGGGAACTGTTCAACAGCCAGATCGAACGGACTGCCGCCCGTACGCGCCTTGAGCGAGAGGGCAACACGGATTTTGATGAGTACATGAAGGCCGAGAGCACCGTTGCTCGTCGCGCCCCCAGCGGCACGATTGCCGGTCAGATCATCAACATCATGAAAGAAGGTGGCGTTGAGGACTCCGCGATTGATAAGTTCTTGGAGCTTATCGTCAGCACCATGCCGGAGACCAGCGTCCTGAAATCGTTCACGGCGCGTAAGGGCACCTTGGGTTACCAAGAGAACGCCGCCACGGCGTTCCGCAACGTCACTAACAACTTGGTGGGCCAGCTCTCGCGCATGCGTTACTCCGACACGCTGCAGAAACTTCTGGACAACATGAGCCAGAAAACGCAGGAGCTGCGCGGTGAAGATGCAGTGCGTGCCTCAGAGCTTGTCCGTGAGTTTGAGTCGCGCTATCAGTTTGCCATGAAGCCGACCGTTGAGGCTTGGGCGCGGTGGGCCAGCGGCGGCGCATTCTACTACAACCTCGCGGGTAACATCTCGTCCGCTGCAGTCAACTTGCTGCAGACTCCCATGGTGGTGCTACCTCAACTGGGGGGTGATTACGGTTACACGAAGGCGGCTAAGGCTCTGCTTGCAGCTACGCGTCTGTACTCTGGCTCCGGGTTCAGTCGGCAGATCACCGACATCAACGGTGAGACGGTGCAGGAGCGGGCCATGGTGTCGGTGGAGAACCTTGTCAATTCCGGCAGGGCACCGCAGTATGAGGCGCTGGTCAAGCGCTTGAAGGACCTTGGCTTCCTGCAGACCTCGACCGCCCGTGATGCGCTTGAGGCATCTAACATGCCCAACGCTGAGAGAGGCAGTCTCAAGTCCATGGCGGAGAAGACCGCGCTGTACTCCTCGTTCCTCTTCCACCATGCCGAACGGATGAACCGTGAAGTTACGGCTGTGGCTGCCTACGATCTGGAGCTGGCCAAGCTGAGAGATAGGGGCATCACGGGTGATGCTGCTGTGCAGCAAGCCATCGACAAGGCCGTGCGCATGGTGGAGTTCACGCACGGTGCAGGCCACACGGAGTCGGCCCCCAGCATCACCCAAAAGGGTCTGGGTAAGGTGCTCACGGTGTTCAAGCGGTTTGCGTTCACCATGTATTACATGTTGTTCGATACGATCCGCCGTTCGCTGCCGGTGCCTCCTGATGCCACGCCTGAACAACGTGAGCTGGCCTCTGCCGCTCGTCGCCAGTTGGTTGGCATCTATGGTATGGCCGCGATCTTCGCTGGTGTGAAGGGCGTCCCGCTGTACTGGATTGCTGAGGCTGCCTATAACGCGTTTGCCGATGACGATGAGGACCAGTTTGATGATGTGATGCGCCGCTACCTTGGGGAGTTCTTCTTCAAAGGCCCGGTCAACTACATCACCAACCTTGGCATCGCGGACCGTGTGGGCTGGACTGACCTGATCTACCGCGATCAAAAGGGTGACAAGGCCGATGCCTCTGCGCTGTCCCAGATTCTTGAGAACGTGCTGGGTGCCCCGTACGCCATCGTGAACAATATGTTCCGGGGGCAGGAGCTGATTGCTGAGGGGCAGTTCTATCGCGGCGTGGAGACCATGCTGCCGGTGTCCCTGAAGAACCCGCTCAAGGCATACCGCTACGCAACGGAGGACGCCCGCACCCTGCGTGGAGACACGGTGGGTGAAGTCAACGGCTACAACGCCGCCATGCAAGTGCTGGGCTTCGCTCCTGCTGACCTGCTGACCAAGTACGAGGAGAACGCGTACATCAAGGGCCGGGAAGATGCCACGGTCGGTCAGGCCAAGAAGCTGCTCAAGCAGTACTACGTTGCACTCAACATGGGCGATCAGGAGCGCATGGATGCAATTGAGGACAAGCTCTTCGCCTTGGGCGATAAGCACCCCGACCTGAACATCTCTGCGGACACCATCAACAGATCGGTGAAAGCCCGAGACGCGCTGTCCAATGACATGTACCAAGGTGTGCAGATCAACAAGCGCATGCGCAACGAGCTACTGGATGCCGCTGACGACATCTACAAATAAAAAATCCCCGGGTGATTAGCCCGGGGATTGAACAAGGAGAAGTACAGCAACTACAGAAATGAGGAGACCAAGTTGCTGAGCGAACTGTAGCACACGGTCATTTAATCCGCCAGAACCTCACTCCGTAGGTGCCTCCCTCCTTAGAGAAACGGTGTCTCACCACCATTCCTCGCTCTTTGGCTGTTTGTTCAATATCCTCCGCCAGCGTATCGGGTGTTAGCGTAGGTATATAAAACGAACTGCCAACTGCGAATTTGTGCCATTCTATTACGACTGGCACTCCGCTATTGAGTATCGTCATCAGACGGAGAAGGTAGTGGGGACTTGTCCTCCGGGTCCAGTTCCGTTGCCTTCGCGCAATCAATGACCAGTGCGTTCACCGGCGGCGTGGACATATCGGACCCCCGGGACAGTGCCTTCTTGAGGGAACCTTGGCACGCGCCCAGTTTGTACAGATCGTCCACCAGCCCCTTGTAGGAGATCTGGTTCTCACTGCACCACTCGCGCAGGACCTTGGTGGTGATGAACAGCAGCTTGGTGTCCGGCTCGTACCGGGTGATCAGCTCCCCCCTTGGTTCGCGCACGGGTGCTGATGTCAGCCCAGAGCGCTTGTCGATGGCGCTGCTGACGACCAACATATTGTTGTTGTGCTGGTTCAGGAACAAGCCCAGATGTGCCATCGGGCCAACCACCCCGGGGCGCACCTCCACCCGCATGCGGCCCAGCTCCTTGACCGCCCACTCATACACCTTGGCCACGTCGATATTGTGCAGGCCCACCTTCTTGGTGATGATGCCGGAGGTGATGGCGCAGGCTGCCGTGGCAGACCAGAACCGCTCCCGCTGCGTGAACCCCGCTGCCTTGTCCAGCTTGCGCTGCACTTTCAGGAGCAGCTTCTTGACCTCCGGCAGGTTGGCGATCACGTAGCGCATGAACACCTCACCCGCCACCCCGTAGTTCTCATGCATCGGAAGGAAGGCTTCGTCGGACTGCATCTTGGACATGCTGTCGGTCTTACTGACCGAGAACTCCAGTATCCGCATCAGCTCGCCCTCTGGAAAGTCCTTGAGGTTGAACAACTGATCGTACAAGCTCTTGTTGCCTGATGTGATGGCGATCAAGGCCCAGCGCAGGAGGTTGCTTCGCTCCGCGTTCGTCTGAGACTGCATCCGGTTACGCCCACGACCGTGCGTGATGTTGTAGGCCATGTCACTGACCTCTTCATCCGCCATGTTGGTCAGCTCATCGATGGTGGCAGGCAGGCTACCCAGCACCGAAATCCGGTGGATGCGGGCCAGATACTTATCCTGCTGGTTCAGTATGGTGTCCACCGGGCGGCCCCAGATGCTGTTGACCATGTGCTGAATGGTGGTCTTGCCAACGCCCGAGCCGTTGTTGGTCAGGTGGATGATGGCACCGCTGAGCTTGGTGAACTTAAAGAGCGCAGAGCCAAACCCGGCAAACAGGGTGAACGCCCGCACTTCGTTGCCCGCACCTGCGTAGATGTTGGCGACCTTGGCCCATTCCGCAACGGTGCCCTTCTTGGAGTACGCAGTTGCCACATCTGCCGTAGCGCTTGAGGAGGGGCTGTATGCCACCCCGGTGGCAGAGATTTCGCGGTTGCCCACGACGAACTTGGTGTCGTTCTCATGCCAGCCAAACTGTTGGCGGGCTTTCTCTGCCTCACTAACTTGTTGCAGCTCATTGACCCAGCGTGTTACGTAACCCATAAGCCCATCCAGTTTTGCGTTGTATGCAGCGACTCCTTGGAACGCCAGCACATCCCGGAACTTATCCCGCGACGTTACGCTGGCCAGCGGACAGGAGAACTCCTGTATGCCATCTTTTGGCATGTGCAGGCGCATCCACAAGGACTCGCCCACATCGGGATCTTTTAGGCGCTTGACCACATACAGGTCGTACTCATACACAAGCTCGTCCTGCGGTTCATCGTCTTCATCGTCATGGTTCTTTTTCTTCTTGTCCCCCGGCATGCCGCGCTTGTACACGCCGCCGTTCTTTCCCCGGAAGTAGGGGAAGGGGTACTCCGGGATCTCCACCGTGACTTCTTCTTCCAACACGGCGTTGCGCATCACAATGATGTTGTCCTCGGCCTTGGCTTCGGCAATGGAGGCACCGATCTGGATGGGGGAAGTGATCTTGCCCCGGTTCGGGCAGTCGTCGCACACCCCGGGGTTCAGGCCGTGGAAGGTGGCGCACTTGTAAGGCTTGCCAATCAGCGAGTCCGCTTTGATCTTGGTCTCTGACGGGTCGTACTCGGAGTGCCCGTGCGAGATCTTGTGGATTGCCAGTTCCCCGTCTTCGCAGTTCACGGCGACGGACAGGCCCGCACGCCACAAAGGCTCTTCGGTTTCTTCTTGGTTCTGATATATGCGCACGAGTTGTGCGCATCCTTTACCTTGGGCGCTCTTGCGCATAATGGTCCCAAAACGGGACACACTGTTGCCCATCAAAGCGCGAGTGGTGGCATCGATTGGGCGCTTGGGTACGTTCTTGGAGAAGGGCGAGTCCTCTTCACCTTCATCCGCTCCGATGCCCACGATGCTCTGGAATCTGCTCAACGTAATAGGTTGAGAGATGATCATCACGTCCACCGGCTTGGGTGGCGCGTCCTTGTAGTTCAAGGTCTCCGGGATACGCAGGATGCGTGCTGCATCTGCGGTCACTGCCGGGTCTGCCTTGAGGCTGTACGCAGCGCAGAACTTCTTGAACGCTTCGGCTGTGGGCTTCCAGTCGTTGTAGAAGATCGGCTCTGTCAGGGGCCAGTATGCATGCACACCGCGCCCGGAGTTGACGATGGTCGGCCTTGGCAGTCCGGTCACCTTGACGAAACCTTTGAGAGCTTCAATGGCATCGATCTGTGTTTCGTAGGGCTTGTCCTCGCCGCAGTCCAAATCCAACCAGAAGGATTTGAACCACTTGGCGTTTTGCGCTGTGCGCCCCTCTGAGGAGCTTAGGTACTTCGCACACCCAAAGTAGGTGTCGTACCCCTGTGCGATCAAGCCATCAACTACACCGTCGATTTCATCGAGTGTCTCTACAAAAGTTTGCCGGGGTGCGCCTTTCTTCAAGCCAACCACACAGTACAACCCTTCCTCTGCCAAAACAGAAGAGAGAAAAGGAATCCGTGAGGTCATGTTCGCTCTGGTTGCAAGCCCACTACTGGCGGTAGTGGACCGGGATTATTTGGGTTGGGACTTAAAAAACGCGACCAGCTCTTTGAGCCGTTCACGGGTCTTGGGGTGAGGCATGCTCTTGCCCAAAAACCACAAGTAGATCACTTGCCGCGACACACCAAGGTACTCAGCTACATCCGGCACGGGGATGTCACGGGCAATGCAGACGCGCCCAAGCTGCACACCAATATGCGATTGGTCTGCCTTCTTGTTGGCTTCCGCGAATTTACGGGAGTAACCTTTGTTGTTCATGGTATGGGTGGGGGTACTCGCTGCGTCTGGGGTAACGCGGCGGGCTTTAGCTCACCCGCTTTCCGTCCCAGCATCCGCTTTCCCCCCGAACTCCTTACTCAGCCCAGTCGTCAAGGATAGCCGACACGTCCTTGGGCGCTGCCTTCTTGGCGCGCTTGACCGGCTCCTCAGCCACTTCCTCAGCTTTCGCTTTGGGAGCAGGTGTGTCGTCCGAGGCGTCATCTGCTACGGGCTTGGCTGCAATGGCTTTGGGCTTGGCACCGTCCATCGCTGCCGGGGTCTGGCTGATAGCGGCCTTGGCCTCAGAGCTGCGGCCCTTCTCTTGGCAGTTGGCAAGCTCATCAGCCTCCAGAGGACGCACCGCCTTGAAGGTCAGCTTCGGAGTGGCACTGGCGGTATCAAAGCGCATCTCAGTGACCACTGCAGTGATCGGCAGGCCATGACCGCCCAAGAACTTAGCGTATGCCTGCATGGGCATTTTGCCGTTCTCGACGTTGCCAAAGATCGACTGCGCCGGGAGGGTCAGTTGGTACACATCACCTTGCAGGTCATTCTCCAGCATCACAGCCATGCGCTGGCTGAAACGGCACGCACGACCGCCGCCCTGTTTAGCAGAGCCAGCGATGTTCTGGGGGCACGATGCGCACTTGGACGCTTGGGGTTCAGACACTTTGGTGTCGGGAGAGATGCCGTCGTTAGACCAGCAGTCGGGGGAGATGTTCTTGCCTTCTTCATAGTCACCCGCGTAGAAGCTACGCGACACGTTGGGGTTGGCTGCCACCACCACGATGTTCATGGAGCGGTCTTCGTTTTGAGCAACCTCTTTGCCGTCCACGATCATGCGGAACACACCACCACGAATGGAGATGCGTTTGCCCGAGGCACCGTTGCCACCCATCAGGGCTTTGGTGGTCTCATCAAGCTCAAGGGTGCGCAGGTGCGCGGGCAGGGTGTTACCGCCTTTGGAAAACAGGGTCATCTCACTCATCTTCAGCTCCATTCAGTTGGGGTTTGGTTTGGGTTTGGGTCAGTGCTTCGATGTCGGCGCGTTTGAACCGCACCTTGTTGCCAACACGGAAGTGCGGCACTTTCCCTTCGCGCACCATGTTGTAGATCGTTTGCCGGGAGACGCGCAGGAATTGCGCAACCTCCAAGACCGTCATGTTTTCAGTTTGCACTTGAGCTTCTCCTTATGGTAACTGCGTACCGGCTATCGACGTTCATGCCCGGGGGCATCATGTCGGGGTTCTCGTCTAGTAGTTGCTTCATCGTGGTCTGACTGATCCGCTTTTCCAGCAGCTCAGGCATGTTGTGTTCCATGATGAACTTGTGCATGGAGTTCCAGTCGCCAGTCCAGTAACGGGTCTTCACTGTACGGATGACGGTTCCATGTTGCGTCTTGAGGCTATCAGCACCGATGGTCTTGCAGAGGTCAAGCAGCTTGCCCTCAATCACTTCCATCTGTTCTTTCACAACCCCATCTTGCTCCTCATACTCGCGCAGGAGCTGTGCTCTCTTATCGCGCATCTTCACGTATACGGTGACAAGTCTGTCAGCCGATATGTCTTCGGTCATGCTGTACTCCTGATCTCATTTATGGGTTCAATGATAACGACAAATTTGACAATGTCAATCTCCTTTCATCTCAGTATTTCCCCGTAGAGGTCAACCACCTTGTGGTGGATGTCCACCTTGTTGCGCAGCATGGCGTACATGCGCTTCTCTACTCCGCTTCCCTGCAGATGCACAACCATCGACGGGTTCTTCTGTCCCGCCCGGTGTACTCGTGCGTTGCACTGCAGGTACGTCTCCACGGACATCACAGGCGACCAGTACACGATGGTGTTAGCCGCGTGCAAAGTGACACCGTGTGACGCAGCCTGAGGCTGTATGACTAGCACCTGCGGGTCTGGCTTGGTCTGAAAGCGCTGGAAAATCTCTGCCCGGTTGGTCGCTGAGATGCCGCCGTGAATGACCGCCGTGCTGTACCCGTGCTTTCTCAGGTCCTCTGCCACCACCTCGATGGCGTGACGATAGGGGACGAACACCAGCACCTTGTGGCTGGACTCCTCTACAACTTCTCGTAGCACGGCCAAACGATTGCTGGCGTCAAACTGCACCACTTCGCCGTTGTCGGAGTACACGGCCCCGCCGGATAGCTGCAGCAGCTTGTTCAGGTTGGCAGCGGCGTTGACCGTGGTGATCTCTTCACCGGCAGCCTGTACGATCAGTTGCTTACGTAGCAACTCGTAATACTTCAACTGCTGAGGCGTGAGCGGTACATCCCGGAAGGTATACGTCATCTCCGGCAGGTCCAGACACTGCTCCTTCGTATACCGAATGGCAGGCTGCAACACACGGTGAACCGTGTCCTGCGCGTTGGGCTTGGGCACCCACTTGAACTGCGTGACCTTGTTCATCACCATGTCCCTGAACGCGCCACCGAACCGGGGCACTGCGCCGGGGTTCACCAGCTTGGCAAGGCCGTACGCATCCACAGGGGACTGAGCCGCCGGGGTGCCGGTGAGCATCCACAGCCATGTGTCAGGAGTGAGGATGGAGCTGAGCACCTTCCAGCGACGTGTCTGAGGATTTTTATAGGCGTTACCTTCATCGACCACCACAAGGTCAAACCCACCCGCCTTCACCTCATCGGCCACGATCTCCACGCCGTCGTAGTTGATGATCACGAACTCCGCATCACCCTTGACGATCTCCTTGCGCTTCTCCGCTTTGCCGTGAGCGATGTCCACCCGGCGGTGCATTGCAAAGGTGAACAAGTCGTTGCGCCACGCAGCGTCCATGATGGACAGCGGGCAGATCACCAGCACGCGCTTGATGAGGCCCAGATTCATCAGGTAGTCCGCAGCCCAGATGACTGAGGCGGTCTTGCCTGTGCCCTGCTCGTTGAAGCAGAAGGCCCTGCGGTTGAGGGTGAGGAATGACGCCGTCTCTTTCTGGTGGTCGAACGGCTTGTGCAGCCCCGGCCAGTTGTATCGCCCGGTGATGGGCGACGGTGCATTGATCCTCAAGTTCTTGAGGATGATCGATTCTTCAAGGCCCCAGTTCACCAGCACTCTGGCGACACCATTCTCGTTCTCCAGCACCCGGCTCTTGGGTATCACAGTTGTGACCCTGTCCGGGTTGCGCACTGTCAGCAGCAGTGCCTTGTTCTCAATGATCTCCATGTACTCTCCGATAGCGTTGCACTCCAAACGTTGTGTTTGGAGGTGGTGCCGCTTACGATTATGCGGCGTCTGTGTTGATGCTTCAGAGGCCCTCAGTGGGAGAGCGTGGCCCAGACCGATCCAATTTTGCCCCGTCTTTCCGGGGTGTCAGTCAGGTCCCAGCCGAAAGTTAAACTGTACTGACTGGTGCAGTTATTTAATGAAGGCTCTCGATAAGCCCGCCGTCCCTATCACCCGCACCTTACTTCGCGGACGGTCCTTCATCACAACTCACCTCTTGCGTTCGCGCTTGCTCACTTCAGAGACCACCTTGTGGCTGGAGTTGCGTTTGAACGAACGGTTCTTTGCTGCGGACTCAATCCGCACGCCGTGTTTGTTGCTGCCGCCCTTGCTCAGGGCAACACGATGCGCCACGTCCTTACCCTCACGGACCTCAGCAGTTTTGTCCTTGTCCTTGGGGTCGTCGTAGTGCTTCTTGTCGATGGCACGGCGGGCGCGCTGGCGCTCCATCCGGGCTTCATGTGCGCCTTCGCGCTGTTTCTCTAGCTGCCACTCGTGCTTGGCATTACGATCTGCTTTGTTCTTATACGGCATCACTCGTTCCTTCCATTATGAGAACAAGATAACACGGGGCACCACGCTCTGCAAGTGAAATTACGCTTGGGGTTGAACACCCCGGTCTCGTAGGCTGTTTCACGTGAAACAAGTGCGCCGTCCAGTTCAGAGAAGATGTTAAAGCCAGTCTCCGCCTTGTAGTCCGCCTTCACGAACTCTTCGCTCACCACAAACAGCAGACCCGCTTTGACCGTTTTGACTTCGGGGAAGTGCGTGAACACGCAGGCTGCCATCAGGGCAAGCTGTTTGGTGTCGGCATATTTTGCGCTCTTGCCCGTTTTGTAGTCAATGACGCGGCCCTCGCCCTTGTCCTTGTTGATGATGAGCAGGTCCGCTATGCCCCGGTACCACACCTCTTTATCAAAGAAGCCGCAGGGGGCAAGCCGCCCGTCCACCTTCTTGAGGCCCATCTTCAGTTCGCAATGCTTGCCCCCGGGGATGGCTTTGAGCTTCTCCAACAGGGGGCGCATGTACGCGTACTTCTCCGGCACGGGCGTGCCATCGCGCATGAAGTTCTCCGCAGCCGTGTGTACCGCCGTGCCATACAACATGGCATCGCTCTCAGGCTCCTTGATGTCCTTGGCCACCCGCAGGTGGTAGTACTTCTTAGGGCACTGATCAAACAGCGTGATGCTGGAGTAACTCCACGCGGGGGCTTTCACTGCTCACCTTTCATGTGTCGCACGGCGTTGATCGCCATCCTGACCTCAACGGCGGCTTGCGTTAGCCGCTCCAGCCCCTCATCCATACGCCCATCCAGCAGGGCCTCATGGGCTTTTTTCATTTCACGCTCTGCCATCATCATAGGGTAGGCGTAGTCGATTAAGGTGTTCTGTGACTTGATCATGAATGTGGTTGTATAAAAGGTTATCTGTCTGCCTAATGTGTTCTATCCACGACAACACGTTATCAGGTTTAGTTGGGATGATGCCGTTGTTCAGTTGCCGTTGAAACCATGCCACTCCTTGATGCATCATTTCTATGTCGTACATCCGCATACGCAGATGTTTTGACCTTTGTAGTTCTCTATGAGCAAAATCTTCGGGCTTGGCAATTTCATATAACCCACGGTCTGGGTGGTTGAGCTTGCGCAGGGCTTTGGCTTCAATCTGCCGTACACGCTCACGGCTCACATCAATCGCTTGAGCAATCTCATCCAGTGTCATGTCGTGGTTCGTGCCGATACCAAACCGCATCCGCAGGACCCTTGCCTCTCTGCGGGTCAGTCCGTCAAGAAGGTCTTCAATGTAATTGTGTAACTCTTTCTTGAACAACGCCTCTTCAGGGTCTACCACTTCCTCATCCAGCTCAACCTGTGGCAACGGAGGCATGTCTTCATCACGTCGGTATCCGTACCCGTAGTACGCGGATTTCACCTCAACATCCTCACCGCCCTTGGTGAACGTGCCATACGGAATGGTGTGCTTGTTTAGAACACGCCCCCGCAAGTGATCAACATTCGCCATAGCTCACTCCGTATCCAGCCTCACAGTTCAGGGGGATGCCCTGCGCCCACTCAGGTACGTACCGCATGCACTGCATGACGTATTGCATGGCTTCTTCGGCCTCTTCTTTGGGGGCCACACATGCCACAGCGTCGTGAACAGTAAGCACGACCTTATACCTCTTAGCAATCAACAGTAACTGTTCACCCACAATACAACGTGCCAGTCCCTGACAGATGTTCTCTGTCAACTTGCCGCCGTACAGCTTGGTCACGCCCTTGCGTGAGTCATAAATATACTGCTCTTTGCCGTCCTTGTCCTTAACTTTTCGCAGGTTGGGGTACCGCTGGTACAGCCCGTTGGGCATGAGGATGCCGTCGCTGTGAATCTGGATCACACCCTCACGGCCCCACTTGGCGGTCTTGCCCTTGGACAAGGACGCAATCGCCACGTTCCCTGCCTTCCACAGCGCGGGAATCCACGGGTAGTTCTCGCGGTAAATCGAGATGATGCGCTGCGCCTCTTCAAGCGCGATGTCAACGTTGAAGGACTTGAGCTGTGCTTGGAACTTGAGCGCACCCATGCCATAGCCACTGCCCAAGATCGTGGTCTTACCCACGAACCTTTCTGAGTCGTTGATCTGGCTGACTTCTTTGCCGTAAATGGCAGCGGCCATGATCTTGTACGGGTCGTACTGCATGTCCTTCTTTTTGACCCCGGCGGCAATCTCAGCGTTGTTCTTCTCAAAGAACTCCACCAGATCATCCTGCCCAGCGAACCACGCCAGCACGCGTGCTTCAATCTGTGAGGAGTCGCAGTCAATCATCACGTGACCCTCGGGCGCAAGCACAGAGGACTTGAGCTTGCCTGCGTTCTCACCCCGGCTGGGGAAGTTCTGGAAGTTCATTTTGTCGGCCCCACCCCACCGTCCCGTGTGGGCGGCGTAGTAAGAGAGGGGAACAGGTATCAGCCCTCGGTCGGCGATCCCCAGCATCCGCTCGGTGCGCGTCTCCTCCAGCGTGGTCTTGTT
>Ga0181352_1000907_pt1 | contig 12009 bp, 15 predicted proteins | sample Fa13VDMLBSN_FD_130103 | JGI IMG/M metagenome (GOLD analysis project Ga0181352, IMG submission 130103) | Freshwater viral communities from Lake Michigan, USA - Fa13.VD.MLB.S.N | ecosystem: Environmental > Aquatic > Freshwater > Lake | place: USA: Michigan | collected 2013-09-23 | reverse complement strand
AGGATACATACTGCATTTTGGCAAATAGCAGACACAAGTCGTGTAACCTCAGGTTCTATAGAAGAAAGAGCTCCAAACATGCAGAATATCCCAGCTAAAATAGAATACAGGAATTGTTTTGTGGCAAGGCCGGGATTTAAAATGGTAAGCTGTGATTTTAGCGGCCAGGAGCTTAGATTATGTGCTGAAGGTAGCCAAGAACCACTTTGGGTAAATGCCTTCCTTAAAGGCGAGGATTTGCACTCTAATGTAGCTTCTATGGTGTTTAAAATACCATTAGATAAGGTTAGAGATAAACCAGACTTCTTACGAGGTAAATCTTATAGAGATGCAGCTAAGACTGTAAACTTTGGTTTAATCTATGGAATGTCTAAGTTTAAATTAGCAGATACTCTGAGTATTGAAGTTAAAGATGCAGATAAGATAATCAAAGATTATTTTAAAGCAACTAAACATCTTAATTTATACCTTGATAAATGCAGAAAGTATGGTATGAAGAATGGATTTATTCGTTCATTCAAACCATATAGTATGATACGATGGTTTCCAAAATGGGAAACTATTGTAAAGACAGGAGATTTTAAATCTATTGGTGAGATAGAACGTGCTAGTATGAATACTCCTATTCAGGCTAGTGGTGCACAAATGACTAAACGTGCATTACATCTCATTCGTAAGTATATAAAAGCTCATGACTTACAGCATAAGATATATCTTGTAATGACAGTACATGATCAGATTGATTGTGAGGTTCAGGAGGACTTTGCAGAAGAATGGTCTAAAATTCAACAAAATATTATGCAAGAAGCAGGTGCAGAGATTATTAAATCTATTCCTGTTCTTAGTGATATAACTATAAGTGATTCATGGACGAAGTAAATATGCCTTCTACATTTGTAGATAAGGTAAAAAGAAAAACTTTTATCATAAGAGAATCAGGAAGGAGTACAGACTTTATTTCACCAAGCTTTGGACATGGCTGTTTGTTTGATTGTAGTTATTGCTACATGAAAAGACATAAGCCCTATGGCTTGGATGTAGCTACAAACACAAATGATATATTATATGAGATTAACTCTCATGCATACTTTACAGTAGTAGATAAACCTAATCAAACACATGAGCAGTTTACTACCTATGATATAAGTTGTAATGAGGACTTTGGTCTACATGCTAATAAATATCACGAGTGGGAAAAGATATTTGAATTCTTCAAAAATCATCCTGTAGCTATGGGTTCTTTTGCTACAAAATTTGTAAATTTAAAGTTTCTAAACTATAATCCTGAAGGTAAAATCAGGATTAGATTTAGTCTAATGTCACAATTCTATGCAGATTATTTAGAGCCTAATACTAGTTCTATATCAAAAAGAATTTTAGCAATAGATAAATTTATTGAAGCAGGTTATGACGTGCATATAAACTTTAGTCCTGTAATAGTAGTAAATGGTTGGTTAGACCGTTACAAAGCTTTATTTGAAGAAGTAGAAGCTAATGTTACACATAAGAATAAAGTTAAAGCAGAAGTCATATTCTTAACGCATAATGAAAATAAGCACAAGTATAATCTTATACATGATAAGAAAGGTGAACATTTATTATGGAATCCTAGCATACAAGAGAATAAAATATCTCAGTATGGTGGTATTAATATTAGATACAAACATGTGCTAAAAGCTCAATACATAGAGCAATTTAAAAAATTACATAAGGAAATAATTCCTTGGAACACAATTAGATACATATTTTAGTTATGGAAAAAGAAAAAAAGTTATTTATAATTGATGGTTATAGAATTTGGGCTTATACACATGAAGAAGCCATGGAACATTATAAAATGATAATCAGATTTTAATATGACAAACTTTAGAGAATTAGTAAGCTATGCAAGAAGTGTAGCAGATAATCATCCTGATTTAAAAGATGAAATTGATGGATTAGTTGATTTGTGTTGGTCAGAAATAGAAGAAGGTGGTTCAATACAACATGAAATAAATTTATGTCAAAGAGATATTGATTCATTAGTTGCAGAAAAAGTATGAAAGAAGACATATTACAATCCCAGTTAAAGGATGTAGAATTATATGGTGATTTTAAATCTCACAAAGCAGAAATAGATGCAGAAGATTTAAGTTGGATATTACAGATATTATCTACTAATTTATATTCAGACCCTATTGGTTCACTCATTCGTGAGTATAGCTCCAATGCATGGGATGCTAATGTAGAAGCAGGTAATAAAGATAAACCAATTGAAGTAGGCTTACAGACAAGTAAAGACCAAGGTACTTATTGGTATGTTACAGATTTAGGCCCAGGTCTATCTCCTGAAAGGATAGATGGTGTGTATAGAAAGTTTGGTAAATCTACTAAGAGAGATAGTAATGAAGCTATTGGTATGATGGGCTTGGGTAAATTCTCAGGTCTTAGTTATACTAATGAGATTTATATTACTACTCGTGTAGATGGTAGAGAGTATGAATATTTGATGCATAAATCTGATGGTGTACCTCAGATTGATTTATTGATTGATAAACCTACAGATAAACCTAATGGTACTACAATTAAAGTATTCTTAGGTAATGGTTATCATGATAAAAGAGAATTTAAGAATAAGATACTTGAACAATTAGCTTATTTTGAGAATGTTTATTATAATATAGATGATATGCCTGGTATTAATCAAGAGATTAAATTGATTAAAGGTAAAACATTTACATATAGTAATAAAGAATCAAGAGATTTAAGAATTAAATTAGGTCCTGTAACTTATCCTATTGACTCAAATGTTATAAAATCTGTAAATAGTAGTTTCTTTTATTTGTATAGAGGTCTAGCATTAAACTTTGAGATTGGTGAATTAGCTATTACTCCTAATCGTGAGTCTATCTTGTATAACAAGAAGACTATAGAAGTAGTAGAAAAAAGAATAGAAGAATTTAGAGCTGAGTTAGTAGAATTATATAATACTAAAGGTGCAGAATATGAAGATGTAAAAGCTTTTGTAGAAGCACTGAATAATTATAAAATAACTATTGGAGATAGTTCTTATTCTGTTCCTACTAACATTACTTCACTTGTAACTCCTACATTAAAAGGATTAGAAGGTATAGAGCTAAGAGCTAATTATACTTCTGCATTATTTCCTAATTATGGAGTTCATGCTGATTATAATGGTAGTAGAAGAAGTAAAGAATATAATCATAGCTTATATCCTGAAGAACTAACTAGTAGAGGCATACCAGCTTTATTAACTGATACTATTGCAGTAGATCCTAAAAAAATGAAGTATATCTATGAGCAAAATGTAGATAAGAGTAAAGTAGGACATGGCATGAAGATTATTAAACGTAATAGTAAAACTAAATTAAAGAATTACTTATCGTATAATAATAATCTAGATAAAAACTGTTATTACTATATACTATCATTAGATAAAGTACATAAAAGTAAATGGCGTGAAACTATTAAGAAGTTTCAAGATTGGGAAAGAACTTATGTAGAATCTAAAGTTGTAGATTATAATAAAGTAAATGTTCCTAAAGCTTGGCTTGATTCACAAAAGACTGTATCTACAAGTAGTAATATAGTAGCATTGCGTAAAGCTAGTGGTAAAATCTTAATGTATTATGCTGAAAAGTCTAGTAGATGGGGTGCAATAGCTAGTTTTAATGGTAGAGATATGCATATATCTAATCTAGAAAAGCAAAAGAATTTTATAATTTATGGTGAAGAATTATTCAAAGATGAATTGAAGAAAGCTTTTGCAATGCTTTATGATTATTCTAATATTAGAGTAGTTGTAACTGCTGAAAAGAATCATAAGTATCTTAAACTATTTCCTAACTATATGCATGTAACAGAATTTCTAAAAGGTAATAATAAATACTTTAGAAGATGTGTTGGTGCATATATGCTAAGAACTATGTATGGTCATAAAGATTCTTTCTATGCTTGTAAAGATTTATTAAAACATCTTAATTTAGAAGTTTATAATGAATTTACAAGTTTACATAAAGAAGCTAATGCCTTGCAAAGTAGTTATGAAAGAAATGTAAATTCAAGTAATAATGATAAATTTATCTATAAAGAATTTATGGATAAAGCTCTTGCAGAAGGTAAGGTAGATTATAATTGTTTAGATAAAGCAAATAAACTTAAAGCTATTCAAGATAAGTTTGAGTTTATTACTTTAGTTAAACCTAATGGTGCTTATAACTATTATTATGATAATGCTCAAAAAGATTTTGCAGTATGGATTGCTAAAAAGAAACAAGTAAAATTAAGTCTTAATCATTATTTAAAACAAGAAGAAAATGACACTACACGAAGTGAAGGAACAGATGATTCTGAAGATTCCACGATTGACTAAAGGTAAAAGAAGCCAAGAAACAAAATATGATTATTTTGGTAATAAGATAGATATTGGAGATGTTGTGCTTAGATTTTTTAGTGCTAGTCCAGATATAGGTGTAGTAGCATCTGTATCAGATAAAGGTATAGAGATAACTTGTGAAAGATTTACAAGAACTTCTACTTATAATAAAACAGGTAGTTCTACTTATGTAGATACTAGTATACCTTATTATGAAAGAGATTTTAGTAATGCACTAAAACAATTAGCTATGCATAATAGTACTAAAAGAGTATGGTGTTATAGTAATAGCTCTCAAATAAAAACTCAAAACCAAGTAGTTAATCTTACTAAATTAAACCTAATATAAACACTATGAAAATTTTAAAAATTGATGGTACTATTACTGTTATCTTGAATAATGGTGAGGTAATCACTCGTACAAATTGTTCTGAGGAACTATTTAGCGAGGTACTTAGTTGTGCAAGAAATGAAGATGAAGCTAAAATTAGACAGCTTCTTGTTCCTGAATTGTGTGCTGAAGAAAGAAAGTTTGTAGCTAAGAAACATGCTATTGAAACTATTGAAGAGATGGTAAATAAGTTACCACATATCTTTGAAAAAAGAGGTAATGCCTTGTATCGTACAGGTATTAATTTAAGTATTCCTGAAGGACTAGCATTAGAGTTTGTAACAACTTATGATGCATTCTTAACTGCAGGTACAGATGGATTTCTAGATTTTGAAGAAACTTCTCCATTCCAGGCATTAGATAATTTCTGGATGTGGTGTGCATTGAATCCTAATCCTGAAAGTCGTGAAGATTTGTTTAGATTCTTATCTAAGCATAACATGAAGATTACTAACCAAGGTATGTTCTTAGCATATCGTAGAGTAGTATCTACTAACAATAGTAATAGAGATAAAGATTTGATTAGTTTTATTTCTAACAAGTATGTACAAGTTAAAACTAAGTGGAAGAAAAATCCTTCTCACTATGAAGTACATGAGTTGAATAACAACTTTGAGTTACGTCATGTAGATGCAAACTCTGATGTAGAAATTACATATATTGGTAACCTTCAGGATTTATATCTTGAATTACCTAATATGACTCAAAGCCAATTTACTGATGCACATACTCATACTATGGACTATCGTATTGGTATGGAAGCTAGAATTCCTCGTTATGAAGGTAATCAATCTAATCAAGTAACTTGTTCTAAGGGTCTTCATGTAGCTAGTAAAGAATATAACTATTCAGGCTTTGGTGATACAGCTATTATGGTAGCAGTAAATCCTATGGATGTATTAGCTGTTCCTCATGGAGAAGATGGTAAGCTTCGTACTTGTGCATTTACTCCTGTAGCTGTACTAGAAATGAATGAAGAGAATCAAATCTTAGAAGGAGATATTGATGTAGCAGATTTATTATTTGCACATTATGATGAGCAAGTAGATAATCTTCGTGACATGGTTGAGAATAACACTGCATATGAATTACATGTTAATCATATCTTAGGTGTTAATAGTGCAAGTGAATTGCATAGCATTCTAAATAATTTAGAATATATGCAAGATGTAATTAATAATAGAACAACGCATATTTAAAAATGTTAGATAATAAAAGAGACGAAATTCAAAATAACGCTGTAATCTCTTGGGCAGAAGCTGGGAAAAAAGGTACTCTTAACTTGAGTACTGGTATTGGTAAAACATTTTGTTTTATCAAAGCAACTCGGCTTTTGCCTAAAGGTTCTAAAATCTTATTTCTTGCTGAAACTAGTCAAAGGAAGTTTGACTTACATAAGGATATAATGTTCTTTAAGAAATTATTTAAGTATGATTTATTAGTAGAACATGAATTAACATTTATGTGTTATCAGTCAGCTTATAAATTACTAAACACAAGCTGGGATTTAGTTTGTGCTGATGAAATTCATATGAGCTTTACTCCTGAGTATAGTAAGTTCTTTAAAAACAATAGTTATAAGCACATCTTAGGTCTATCTGCAACAGTGGATAGAACTACTAAGTATGTTGATGAAGAGGGTGTAGAGATAAGTAAAGGTGATATGGTAGATATGTATGCTCCTGTATGTTTTAAGTATACACTTAATGATGCAGTAGCAGATGGAACTACTAAGAAGCTTCGTATCTTTATTATCAATCATCATTTAGATCCTGAGAAAAAGATTGTACTAGCAGGAACTAAGGCTAAGCCATTTATGACTACTGAGAAAGCTGCATATGATTATTGGGATGCAGAGTTTAAAAGAGCATTATTTTTACCTGATGGACAGGCTAAAACATTTAAGATTAGAAATACTTCAGCAGCTCGTGCTAAGGTATTATATACATTATTTTCTAAGGTAGATGCTGTAAATAAATTACAAGCTGCATTAGAAGGTAAAACTCTAATCTTTGGTAATAGCATTGATACATTATTGTGTGTAACTAAAAATGTTATTAGTAGTAAGAATAAGCCAGCAGATAATGAAAAACTTAGGACAGATTTTGACAAAGGTAAAATCAAAACTATAGGTTCATTCAAGATGCTGAAGCAAGGTGCAAATCTTAAGTCGTTAGATAATACTATTATCATGTCTTACTATAGTAAAGAGTTAGATATGATTCAAGCCATTGGTCGTCAGAGAGTTACAGACTCAATAGGCAATGTATTTATCTATGTAACTGCTGGAACTCAGGAAACTAAGTGGTATAAGTCTGCAATGGAAAATATAAATAATTATGAAGAAATCCACTGTGCAAACACGGAAGATTGTATCTACAAATACAAGGAGCTTATCAAACAAAATAAACAAGCAAAAGAAGAAAAGTTCGCAGAAAATTAGTAATTTTGAGTATCTCGCTAAATTAGAAAGTGAGGATAGATACTTAACTTATAAAAATCTTGGCTATGTTTAATTTATTTATTATTTTTGCAATCTTATATATAGTAGGCCGCCTTAATGGATGGTATATTAAAAATGTAAGATTTGACGGCATTTACTTTTATTATACAATAAGGACTTGGAATCCTGCGTATAATGAATGGAACACACAAGTAGCTAATATATGCTTGTGGAAATATGGAACTAAAAATCCATTTTAATACTTTAATACTTATTCAATGAATATAAACATAGACTCTGAGAGTCTTGCTGAAAAGGATTTGAGTCCTAATGAATATTGTATATTGGCTTGTATTAAAAATGGTAAGAATCCTAAAGATGTATTCTGTTGTATTACAGATGAAACATATCTTATTCTTGCATGTTCAAGCTATTTGAGGGAAGATCCTTTTGATGAATCAACTTATCCATATAAGTTGACAGGAGAAGGTTTAAAATTATTTGAAGACCCAAGTGACTTTAATGCTTTTGTAGAGGAATATAGAAATTTATTCCCTAAAGGTGTTAAGTCAGGTAATGGTACTCCTATTAAGGGAGATAAACAAGGTGTAGTAAAGAAGATGGAATGGTTCTTACGAACTTATCCTGAGTATTCTAAATCTACAATCCTTGCAGCTACTAAAATTTATATTCAGCAAATGGAGCGTAGAGGTTATGTCTATATGACTCAAGCAGATTATTTCATTCAGAAAGAAAATGGTAGCAAGCTTGCAGCTATGTGTGAAGACTTTGATGCTAAAACTGCTAATATGGTAACAACAGGAGAAAGAAGAAGATGAGCATATTTAAAGCTGTAAAGCACCAAATTAAAAAGAATAAACAGGTTAGATTAGATGGGGGGTACACTTGTGTCCCCTTCATCCTAATGCCGGGTCTTGGCGAGATTCTTCCTGGTGTAGAGCAAGAGAAATATTACATTGTAACTGCAAATAGTAAAGTCGGTAAGACTAAACTAGCAGACTTCTTATTTGTCTATAACCCATATGAATTTGCATCTACTGTAGAGTCTGATATTAAAGTAAGGATTTTCTATTTTTCTTTAGAGGTATCTAAGGAAGAAAAGATGGCTCAATACTATAGTTACAGATTATTTAAAGACCATGGAATTGTTATATCTCCTGAGAAGTTAAAATCAAGATTTCAGAATTACATTTTGGAAGATGAGATAGAGGCTTTGATTGATTCATATGATGATGAGATGGAAAGATTTGAGTCTATGGTTACCTTTATAGACAATATAAAAAATCCTTACGGTATTTATAAGTATGTAAGGGATTATGCCTATAAGAATGGTAGTCATATTGACAAGAATGGTGCAACTATTCCATTAGCTGATTTAAATAGTAATGAACCATCTATAAGAGATAAAGCTAATTTATCTATTGTAGACTACATTCCTGATGATCCTAATGAATATGTAATTGTAGTAGTAGACCATTTGAGTTTGTTGCATACTGAAAGAGGACAGGATTTATGGACAACCATGTTTAACTTTAGTAGTAAGTATTGTCTTGCTATGAGAGATAGATGGAGATACATTCCTGTTGCTATTCAGCAGCAAGCAGCAGATCAAGAAAAACAACAATTCACTTTTAAAGGTGATAGTGTAGTAGCTAAGCTTAGACCAAGTCCTGATGGTCTAGCAGATTGTAAACTTACTCAGCGTGACTGTAATGTAATGCTAGGTTTATTTGCTCCTCATAGATATAAGATAGAAAACTATGAAGGATATAATATAGATAAACTTGGTGATAGTTACAGAGAATTATGTGTAATGTTAAATCGCAGTGGTTCAGGTTTTATAAATTTAGACTTATATTTTAATGGGGCTTCTAACTATTTTAAAGAACTTCCTTCTCCCGAAAAGATGGAGGAAAAAACCTACAAAGCAATCCAAGCAACCACGCTCAAGGCGAAATAAATCTATTGATTTAGTTGATCCAATTGCTAATTATATGAAAAACACTTCATATACTAAAACTAATATTCATGACTTTAAAAATCCTCCTCCTACAGATGAGCAGATTAAAGAAGCTATGAAAAAGTTAGATAGTATTGTGAATAGAATGCAGAATGAGTTCATGAAAAACAGAACTTTAATTGACATTAAACCTACTACTACTTCAATAGTACAAGTAACATCAGATCATGATAAAATATTTGATATTATTAATACTATGCCTGATAAGTTAAAAGCTAAAGCATTAGATATTTTAAGTACTCCTTCTAAAGAACATGCTATATTTATGAGTGTTTTAGATGAAGACAAAGAAAGAAACTATGCTATTCTTTTAAATCATTTAGGAGACGAAGAAACTGAACCAGGTTTATTATTTATGTCTTCTACAGATCAAGATGCAGTATGTGCAATGTTAGCTGAAATATCTAATGTAACTTATGAGAAAGCCAAAGAAGGATTCAGTGGTTCAGGAGAAGACCATTGAAGAAATGATTACTGAAGAATGTATATCATTAGAAAGTATGCTTCTTATTAAGAATGCCGCATATAATAACTCATTACATTCTGAACCTCCATTATTTCCTATTGATAAAATCACTGGTATACAAGCTAGAATAAATGATAAACTCAATAGAATTAAACAAGTAGGTTTAACTGAAGAAACAGAAGATAGTGTATTAGACTTAATAGGTTACTTAATACACTTAAGAATAGCACTTAAATTAAACAAATAAATATTATGGTAATTATTAAAGATTCTGCATTGGGTAAGTACTCAATCAATGAAGATGCACAAGGAATAAATGTCCTTGATGAGAATGGAAAGTCACTTATTAAAGTGAACAGTTTAGAACAAGCTTTGCAATATATTGCACAGCACTTAATGATTAGTGATGATACTACTTGTACATTACATGAGTATGGTATGAAGAAGCGTGCTATATTTCAAAGTATTGTAGATGCTCAAGAAGGTAAAACTGCTGAGTCTACAATGCAACAAGTAATTTCATTTGACGAGCAAGCTAACTAATTATGTCAGAAATTGTAAAGCAGGAGACTCAAAGTGTACTTGTTCCTCAGAATGAGATGGAGCAATTACAGTTACTTATTGACTCTAAGGTTTTACCAAGCAACATTAAGACTATTCAGCAAGCATTTGCTGTAGCTCAGTTTGGTAAGGACTTAGGTATGAAACCTATGCAAGCCTTTCATCAGGTTTATTCTATTCAAGGTAGATTGGCACTAAGCTCTAAAGGCTTAGGTGCTTTATTGTGGGCGAATGGTATTCAATATAAAACCATTCAAGATTTTGAGAAAGTAACAAAGGAAGATGGCAAGACAGACTTTGTGACTACTATTGAATTTTATCGTGGACAGATTGTAGATAGAGCAAGTTTTGCTTGGTCAGATGCTGTTCGTGCAGGTTGGACTACTAAGGACAATTGGGTTAAAATGCCTAAGCATATGATGTATGCACGTGCCTTAGCGCTGGGTGCTCAGCGTATAGCACCAGACAAAATTCTAGGTTTATATACCGTAGAAGAAATGGTAGATATTACACAAGCTCCTAATGTATCTATCAATGAAGAAGGAGAAGTATCAATTAAAACAATTTAAGTAACATGTCACAAACACCAGTATCAAAGACTGCATTTATTGCAGCACGTGAAGAAGGAAAAACAGTTAAAGAATTAGCTGTACAATTTGGAATTTCTGAAGCAAATTGCAAGAAGATTATCAAGCAATTAAATTTAGCAAAGCGAGCTATTAAGCCAGGCTTTGTATTAGTAGATGAGTCAACTGAAGTTGAAACTCCTAATGAAGTAAATGTATTTGACAATACAACATTATAATTAATAATTTAAAACTATAAATATATGTCAGGTTACGGTAGTAATAAAACCTCAGATGGTAAAGTAATAGCAGCAGATGATGTAAGATTAATCCCTGTTGTAGGTATTGTAGAGAATTGTGTAGTTAAAGGTGGATTTGAAATGTCTGAAGATGGACGTTCTGCAGGTATTACTTTTGTGCAGGGAAATGGTGCAGAGGTAACTCATAAAGAATGGAATAATGAAGAAGCAGCAGCTATTGATGATACTAATCGTCGTGTTAAACATATCTGTACTAAACTTGTTAGTGAGGCAGATTATCTAAAAGCTGTTGAAGGTTCTTCTAGTTTTGATTCTTTCATAGCTAATGTAAATAAAGCTATTGCAGGAGCTAAGTTAGACAATAAGTTCCGTATGATTTTCCACTACAACAATAAAGGTTATGTAACTGTTCCTAGATACCCTAACTTTATTGAGAGTATGTCAGTAAATCCTACTAAATTGGTAATTAGTAATTATGTACAGAAGATGTTAGTTAAACCAGCAGCTCCTCAAGCTGACCCTGAGTTAAACATTACATCAGATGATGTAACTGAATTACCATTTTAATCAATAATTTCATATTATTGCAAACTAATAGGGAGGATCAAAAGTCCTCCCTTTTTATCCTATGTATGGAATACCTAAAGAACTAACAATAGAAGCTATCTTAAAGAAAGTTTCTGAATGGGATTTATGGAGATACTATCTCCCAGGTGCTAAACTTGGTGGTTCTTTTAATAGTCCACTAAGGAAGGATAGTACTCCTTCAGCATCTCTATTTGTAGCAAGAAATGGTTCTATCTTACTAAAAGATTTTAAGATAGGTACATTTAATATATGGCAGTATCTTCAAGCTGTATATAGTTTAACATTTGTAGAATCTCTTCTAACAGTCAACAATGACTT
>Ga0181352_1000906_pt1 | contig 12009 bp, 11 predicted proteins | sample Fa13VDMLBSN_FD_130103 | JGI IMG/M metagenome (GOLD analysis project Ga0181352, IMG submission 130103) | Freshwater viral communities from Lake Michigan, USA - Fa13.VD.MLB.S.N | ecosystem: Environmental > Aquatic > Freshwater > Lake | place: USA: Michigan | collected 2013-09-23 | reverse complement strand
GCTAGTTCAGCTCCCGCTGCACGAACCAATCTTGGGGCAACGACAGTTGGTTCAAACTTCTTTACGCTCACTAACCCGTCTGCAATTACGTTCCTTCGGATTAATGCAGATAACACGGTGTCTGCACTTTCTGCTGCGGATTTCCGCACGGCGATTGGTGCGGGTACGGGTGGGGGTTCAGTTACCAACGTAGGCACTTCTGGTTCTGTTAACGGTATTACGCTAACTGGCGGGCCAATTACTTCTTCGGGTACGGTAACCCTAGGGGGTACATTGTCTGGGGTTAATTTATCTCCTGGGCCTACTCAGCAGATTACTGGGACACTACCCGTTGGAAACGGTGGTACGGGAGCAACGACACTAACGGGGATAATAAAAGGCAACGGAGGTAGCGCGTTCACTGCGGCAGTTTCCGGTACAGACATTAAAACTGTTAACTGCACTAGCTTATTAGGATCAGGAAATGTTCCTGTAGGTTCAGTCACTAGCGTAGCAACTTCTGGTTCTATTAACGGCTTAACCCTAACAGGCGGTCCAATCACAACCACAGGCACGGTAACACTCGGTGGTGGGGTTAACGTATCGACAATCACAACTGGAACCCTCCCCGTTGCCCGTGGTGGTACAGGGCTTTGCGTGGTTGGTTGTTCGGGCAACGTGCTTACTTCAAACGGTACAGCATGGGTGTCTCAAGCCGCTGGTGGTGGCGCAAATATTCAATCCTTCCCAGCCTCGGGTACATATACAAAACCTTCAGGTGCTAAGTTCATAATGGTTGAGTTATGGGGAGCTGGCGGCGGCGGCGGTGCTGCGCGAATGCCTGGAACGGGTGGGGCTGGCGGTAACGGTGGGGCTGGCGGGGGTTATACCTCAAGAGTATTTGCTGCTCCCGCAGTTGGCGCTACTGAAACTGTAACTATCGGTGCTGGAGGTGCCGGTGGGGTTGCTACTCCACCTATTGGTTACTATGGTGGAAACGGAGGGACTACCAATTTTGGAACACTTTTATACGCTTTTGGCGGTACTAGAGGTTCGTCCGCGTCCGTCGGAGAGGTTGGAATAGGTGGAGCAGCTATGGTCCGCTCCACAAACTTAGCGGGGTTGTTGGGGTATGGTGGACCTACTGGTATCCAATCAGCGTTATCTATGGGAGTTGCAGAAAATTCACCTAACAATGGAGTTAGAAACGGTATTTGGCGTGGCGGTGGTGGTGGTAATAACCGTGGAACGGGGGGATTATCTCTGTTTGGTGGGGGCGGTGGGGGCGGTGGGCAAGGTTTTGGTGGACCTGTTTGTTGCGGTTACCCTGGTCCTGCCCCCACCCCTTCGGCTAATGCTACAGGAGGGTTAGGTAGAGCTTATGGCACAGGATCTGCGCAAGGTCCGCTTCAAGCACCCCAATGCACTCCAAACACCCCAAACGGCTCAGGTGGGGGTGGGCCAATAGGCTCCGCAGGTAGCGCATTTAATGGGGGCGGTGGCGGGTATGCTGTCCCACTTACAGCTACGGGTGGGGCGGGTGGTCTTGCAGGTGGCGGGGGTGGTGCAGGTGGAGGCCCAGTTTTTGGTTGTGGCGGACGCGGTCCTGGCGGGGCTGGTGGTAACGGTTATGCAATTGTTTATACATGGTGAATGACATGGCAATTGATAAATTCTATGTAATCGAAAACAACGTAGTCAAAAACGTAGCTTTATTTGAAGAGGGGTACGCAATGTCTCTCGGGCTAAAACGCGCACCTATAACCGTAGACGCTGGGTTAGTTGACTTAGATTGGACTTATTTACCTGACGAAAATACATTTTTACCGCCTCCTAGAAATATATTAGCTGAATGGCTACAAGTAAGGGCTATAAGAAATTCATTATTAGCTGAATCTGATCTTTATCTTATGCCGGATCGTTGGGCCACTTATACTCAAGATGAGCAGAATGCTTGGGCTGTTTATCGAAAAGCTTTGCGCGATATACCACAAACTTTTATTGACCCCAAAGAAGTTGTATGGCCCAACAAGCCTTGGGTTGAGTCAATGGAGTCAATAAAACCTTCAGACCCAATCAACCCAGAGGTTTAATGAATCTACCAAAAAAAGTTTTTGTAGCTACTCCCATGTATGGTGGCGCTTGTTTTGCGCCTTATGTAACAGGAATGTTAGATACACTAGAAACACTTGCTAACAATAATTACACCTTGATGTTTTCTGCAATAGCCAACGAAAGCTTAATTACTAGAGCAAGAAACGAATTAGTAAGACAGTTTTTAATGACGGACGCTGAATACCTTTTATTTATCGATGCAGATATTAAGTTTCTAGGTCAGGATGTTTTAAAACTACTCCAAGCAGACAAAGATATAGTTTGTGGTTTATACCCTAAAAAAATTGTTGATTGGGATAGGGTAAATATTGCAGCAAAACAAGGCTTAACTAATTTAAAAGACTACGCTTCAACCTATGTTGTAAACCCACTAGCTGAATACCCTGACGAAATTTGCTCTTCTCCTGTCATTGAAATAAAGCATGGTGGTACAGGTTTTATGCTTATAAAACGCCATGTTTTTGATGTACTAGCGCCGCATGTTAAAGAATACGTTGTTTCAACAATCCCTCGCAGGGATGGCGTGCCGTATCCAGTGATAAAAGAGTTCTTTACTACTACGGTAGAAGAAGGCACTAATTATTTAATGTCTGAAGATTATTATTTTTGTAACTTGTGGAGAAAAAACGAAGGAAAGATTTACGCAGACCTGAGTATTAATTTATCCCACATTGGCTCTTACGAATTTTCAGGTAATTTGATGGTAGGTGGATGTAACCCAAACGCATAAGTAAAAGGATAAGTATGTGGTTCCTAGAGCAACGAGTTGATTCGCAAGAGACATGGGCGTATGCGTCAAAAGTATTGTCAAAAGAACAGTGTGAACAAGTTATAAAATTAGGGGAGTCTTTACTTCCAGATGTTGCAAGCACTTTTGGGGGCGTTTGTCCAGATGTGCGAGATAGTAAAGTTTCTTGGATACAGCCTTCATCGGATTCTGAATGGCTTTTTCGCCATATGACTGATGTAATATCAAGTCTTAATAAACAGTTTTTTAGGTTTGATCTAGACGGGTTTGCTGAAGGGTTTCAATTTACCAAATACGAGGCACCTGCTGGTAAATATGACGTGCATATAGATAAGTCGTATGGTAAAAATATAAGAAAACTTTCTGTTGTTGTGCAGCTTTCTGACCCTGCTGATTATGAGGGTGGTGATTTGTGTATTCAAACATCAAATAACCCTCAACCAATGCAAAAAGAACAGGGGTTTCTAGTTGCGTTTCCAAGTTATGTTCTTCACGGCGTAATGCCTGTAACTAAAGGCACCCGCTATAGTCTTGTGTCGTGGATTACAGGGCCAGCGTTCAAATGAATATGCTCACACCAAAAGAAGTATTTGCCCAGCAAGGTTACACACTTGTTAAAGGCTTTATCTCTAAAGATCTTGCTAAGTTTTTGTATGACTACCTGTTGGTCACTACTCGTGCCGCTCAATTTAATGGGGGGTCTAGAGATGATGAACAAGTCGTAGGGGCGTTAAGTGCTGTGCATGGTGACCCTGGCTTTGAAGCTTTGCTCTGGAATGTTCACAGCAAAATGGAAGAATGTACGGGGCTTGAACTTATACCAACCTACACATACCGTCGCTTATATAAACGAGGCAACATTCTTGCAAAGCATAGGGATCGCCCCTCATGTGAAGTCTCGGCAACCATAAAGCTTTCTGATTCTGGTGGGTACAACTGGCCCATTTGGATGGTTGATACACCTTACGAACTTGAAGATGGTGATGCTGTTATTTACCGTGGGTGCGATCTTGAGCATTGGCGTGAACCATGTGAAGGCCCAGCAACTTACGTGATGGGGCAAGTGTTTACTCATTACGTTGACAAAAACGGACCACACACCGCTTACGCATACGATAAAAATCAGTTAAGGGCTAACGTGTTTGAAAGCCTAAAAGGTGGGTTTTTAAGATGACACTGAACGTAGGTTGGTATTTCCCATGCCCTATTTATACCGTTGAGCGCCCTGATTTTTTGTCATCAGTCAGCGAAGTGTCGGAAGAAGCTTTAAATGAAAGCCGTAAAACCCAGCAAGTAGATGACATCTACCCTGTGTTGATGAGTGGCAACTTCTTTACTGACCCAAGGGTTGCCTCTTTTAGTCAGTTTGTGGCGGATACTGCGTGGAGCATTCTTAAAGACCAGGGCTACAATATGCTGGGGTTACAAACCTCTTTCATGGAAATGTGGACTCAAGAGCACCATAAGATGTCGGGTATGGAGCAACATGTTCATGGGTTTGGGTCGCAGATTGTTGGGTTTTACTTTCTTGAAGCCCCCGAAGGTTCTTCGCGTGTAGTGTTTCACGACCCTCGTCCAGGGAAAATTCCGCTTAATCTGTCAGAACAAAATGTGAGTCAAGCTACCGTAGCTAGCCAGATGATTAATTATGAGCCTAAGCCTGGGCTTATGGTTTTCTCCAACGCTTGGTTGCCTCACTCGTTTACCCGCCATACCGCAGATAAACCTATTAAGTTTGTTCATTTCAACCTAACAGTTCAAGTAGCATCACCCCCACCTCCCCCTGCTGAAGTGATATGAACAAGTACAGCATACGGTTCAATAAGACGCGAGGGCAACCGGGGCGTGGGACAGTTGACCATGTGTGGCGAGTGTTTGAAAATGACAAGGAATACCTGTTTAAGAACCTGAACATCACGGTGCCGGTGCAAAGTGAAAAGGATGCAAACGGGGTTGACTACAACATTTGCTGCCACGGCGTGTTAACCATAGATCGGGAAACTTCAACGGCGAACATATCAAATGGATGATAAAACCCACGAACTAGCGGTTCTCAAAGCGCAAGCCAAAATCAGGCTTGAAGAGCTAAAGGCCCAAGACTCTGCTAAAGAAGTTGCTGGTAAAGCTATTGGTGAAGACGGACTGCTCTATATCTTCCTGATTGTGCTCGTGGGTGTCGGTGCGTCCCTCTTTTTAGAAGGCGAGAAAATTGCTGCCGTCATGGGTCTTCTTGGCGCTTCACTTACTGCACTTATTCAAATGCTAAATGGAATTGCTGGCACTGCGCCTAAGCAGGAGAAGCCAGAGTTTGAAGTTATCAAGGATCTCATCACACGTTTGGACAAGCTTGATCGTGCCGAGCCACCCATGCAAGTGGATGTTGAAGGCAGCAAGGTGACGGTTAAGAAAGGTGCCGACATCGTAACGGCTAGGGGGTAACCATGTTTGAACTACTCGGTGGTGGTTTGCTTGGCTCCATCTTTGGTGGCCTGTTCCGGCTCGCCCCTGAAGTCCTCAAGTTTTTGGATAAGAAGAACGAGCGACAGCACGAGCTATCCATGTTCCAGCTCCAGACCGATCTGGAGAAGATGCGCGGTGAATTTAAGATGGAGGAGAAGTATGTTGACTACTCTATCCAGCAGATGGACACGATTAAAGAGGCATTTAAGGAACAGGCTCAGACTGCTAAAGAGGCGGGATGGCTTGCAAGTTTCATTACTGCTATTACACGCCCCGGTCTTACTTGGATTGCATTTGGCGTATATGTGGCTGTTAAAGTCGCGGGGTTAACGATTGCTTTTCAGACCAACGCTAACTGGGCTGAGGTCTTGACCAAGAGTTATGACGAGGATGACTTCGCCATGCTGAACATGATGCTTACGTTCTGGTTTGTCGGAAGAAGCATAGAAAAATATAACAAGTCATGAATGAAGAGGCAAAGAAGCTTTGCAAAGATGTACTGATCAAGCCTTTTGAAGGGCTAGCAAAGCGTTTGCCTGACGGACGAGTGACAGCTTATCCTGACCCCGGAACCCGTGGGCATCCTTGGACAATCGGTTGGGGTGCAACCGGCCCTGACATTAATCCCGGCACGGTCTGGACGATTGAGCAATGCGAAGATGCGCTAGATCACCACGTCGAATATTTTCTCAGGGGTTTATTTAAGTTCTCCCCCAAGATTCAAACCGCACTGCCCCGACGCATTGCCGCTGTCACTTCATGGGTTTACAATTGCGGCTTAGGGAACTATCGGGTTTCCACGTTCAAAAAGCGGATAGATGCGGGGGATTGGGATGGTGCAGCCGATCAATGCCTTCTCTGGAATAAAGCTGCGGGTCGGGTTCTCCCTGGTCTTACGCGCCGCAGGGCGGCAGAAGCTGCATTGATGAGGTGACAGATGCCATTCCTCAAACTCAATTTTCGTCCAGGGGTCAATAGGGACCAGACCAGCTATTCTGGCGAAGGTGGTTGGTACGAGTGCGACAAGATTCGTTTCTTCTCAGGCTATCCACAAAAACTAGGTGGGTGGGAGAAGGTAACACCTTATTTTTTCTTTGGGGTATGCCGACAGCTATTTAACTGGATCACTTCATACAGTGACAACTTACTGGCGCTTGGTACAAACAATCACGTTTATATCGAGACTGGTGGACAGTTCTATAACATCACCCCACTGCGGGACACAGCAACACTAACAAATCCATTCACGGCAACTAACGGTTCTTCAACAATTACCGTAGCGGATACAGCACATGGTGCTGAGACTGGAGATTTTGTTACTTTTAGTGGGGCTACAGGACTAGGTGGCAACATCACCGCTGATGTGCTTAATCAAGATTATGAGATTACAAAGGTCGATGCTAACTCCTACACGATCCAAGCACGGTCCCCTACTAACCTCAACTCCGTCACACTAGTAACCGCAAACGCGACGGATGCTTCTGGTTCCCCTGGGGGTGGTACGGTCACTGCCAAATATGGCGTGGCTTCTGGATATTCCTCAACTGTGTTTGGTTATGGTTGGGGTACAGGTCCGTGGAGTACGAGTCCTTGGGGGTTAGGTACGTCTGCTCCGATTGCGCTGCTTCAACGTGATTGGTGGTTTGATAACTTTGACAATGACCTTGTGATGAATATTCGCAAGGGTGAGATTTACTACTGGGAGCGAGGCTCACTTACTAACCCGTCTACGGCACTTAATACACGGGCGGTATTACTCTCCTCACTCACAGGTGCTAGTGACGTGCCAAATGCGGCTATGCAGATACTTGTCTCTCAGAACGATAAGCATCTCTTAGCTTTTGGATGTCAGCCTTATGGCGGCACTTCGACTGATTACGATCCCTTGCTTATTCGTTGGGCAAACCAAGACGAACCGCAAAACTGGACACCTTCAAGCACAACCTCTGCTGGGTTTATACGAGTATCGCGTGGGTCTGAAATTGTCCGTGCGTTTGCAACACGTCAAGAGATCTTAGTCTGGACAAACTCTAGTTTGTATTCGATGCAGTACCTTGGTACAACTGATGTGTTCGGTCTCCAAGAACTTGCCGATAATATTTCGATCATCGGGCCGCGTGCAGTAACCACGGCTAATAATGTTACCTACTGGATGGGGCAGGATAAGTTTTACGTCTATTCCGGTCAGGTGCAGACACTACCTTGCACACTGAGGCAATATGTTTTCCAAGATATCAACATTAATCAAGCGGATCAGATTGTTTGTGGGACGAATGAAGGGTTCACCGAAATCTGGTGGTTCTATCCGAGTTCAGCCTCCAACTGGAACGACAGGTACGTCATCTTCAACCACTTAGAAAACGCATGGTATTACGGCAGTATTGTTCGTACGGCGTGGCTTGATACTGCTTTACGAGGAAATCCGGTTGCTTGTAGCACAGGAGAGAATGATGCCGTAGGGTACGAGTACGAGCATGAGTTAGGCGTTAATGACGACAACGCTCCTATGGCGTCTTTCATCCAGTCTTCTGATTTTGACTTGGGTGACGGTGAACAGTTCATGCTTACCCGCCGTTTGTTACCAGACTTTAACTTCACCGAATCGACAGCCACCTCACCTACCGTGACGATGACTATGCGTCCTAAGAGGTTCTCAGGAAGTGCTTACGCCAATACTGCGTCTGATACTCAAAGTGTTATTTCTAGCAGTGCAACGATTGACCAATACACAGAGCAGGTGTTTATTCGTGCGCGTGGTAGACAGATGGCGCTTAAAGTTGAGTCCACAGGTGAGGGGGTGCAATGGCAGTTAGGTTCGCTTCGACTTGATGTAAGACCGGACGGTAAGAGGTAAGCATGGCGCTTGTTGGCTTTAAAGCCCCGGCCCTCCCACTGCCTCCTCCGCAATATGACGTACGGCAGCAAAATGAGCTTAATCGTGCGCTGCGTCTGTACTTCAACCGGCTTGATTCTTTTGCGCCAAACCAAGCTGAGTCTTATACGGCTGATGAATTTATTGGTGGATCATTTAGTGGAGGCAGTGTAACCGCAAGCACACTTTCGGGGTTTGGATCTGGACTGGTTGTACCCTACGGCGCGTTTCAAGATAGCACTGATCAAATTGCTGCGAATACAACAACTGCTTATCCAGTAACGTACAACACAACTGATTATTCAAACGGAGTTTTTGTTGAGAGTAGTTCAAGAATTACTCCTTATATAAGCGGTTTATATAATCTTCAATTTAGTATTCAATTTGTTAATACTGATTCGCAAATTCATGACATAGATGTTTGGTTTAGAAAAAATGGTACAAACATAGCGAATTCAAATTCTAGGTACTCCGTGCCAAACAGGCATGGTGGTGTAGATGGGCACTTAATTGCCGCGCTTAATTTTTTTACAGAGTTAAACGCCAGAGACTACATAGAAATCATGTGGAAAACTGACGATGTCGCTGTTAGTATCCAAGCGTTACCTACTTCGTCTAGTCCAAGCAGGCCAGCCATTCCCTCTGTAATTGCAACGCTATCATGGGTTTCTGCTATTCCTAACCGATTTGTAATTAACCCAACAAAGTCTCTTACACTAGCTGGCTATGCGCCAACTGTAACTATTGCGTGAGATAAATCATGGCTACGAGAACCATCACTCTTAACGGACAGACGCTCACTTGGGATACAGGTGCGGGCGTTCGTGATAAAGCCGATGCCTATAATTCTTGGAAAGATGCAGGAGCGTCTGATGCTGCAATTAAAACTGCATTAGAAAAAGCTTTTGGTGAAACAATTCCCGATAAAGATTGGACTTATCTTGGTGGGTACGCTGCGACGACTCGCGCTATTAATAACGACAACAAGATAACTGCTGATGAATTTGCTGGACTTGAAAACCAAGGGTTTCAGCCTGCTGAGATTGCTAATCTAATTGGTGGTATTACTGGGGAAGTCCCGCCTCTCGCTGAAATTCAGCAGTTAGACACGGCTGCATCGGCGCTAAGTTCTGGTGCAAATACTGGTGCAAATACTGGTGCAAATACCGGTGCAAATACCGGTGCAAATACCGGTGCAAATACCGGTGCAAATACCGGTGCAAATACCGGTGCAAATACGGGTGCAAATACTACAACCATCACAAACAAAGGACTTACTACACTACTACCGTTTGGGAACCCGGATTACACCTGGAACACTGAAGGAACGTTAGGATCAAAACAAGCACTCGTCCAAAAGATGAAGGATGCTGGGTTTACTGTAACCCAAATCCGAAACGAAATCAGCAGGTTAGAACCAGACAAGTCTGCCTTAACTGAAGCTAACTTTAAGTTACTTGGGCTGGAAGCTACTTCGCCTACAACTACTACAACAACTACAGCAGCCGCAGACATACCAACCTCAAGTAAAATCTACAACATCGGTGGGTTGCAGTGGAACAGTGGTGCGAGCTTAGATACCAAGAAGGGTTATGTCCAAGATCTGCTGAGGATGTACACGCCAGATCAAATTAAATCTATCATTAGGTATAACGACCCAGCAAACGCTACGGACGAAGCATTTCAGCTTTTGGGTTTACCTAAAGGTGCTCCGCAAGGCGCTACACCAACTGGGTTTAGCGCACTATATAAAGCTCCTACTGAACTAGCACCGTCGCGTGGATTAGGTTCGCTTGTTTCTCAGTATGTTGGTCAGCCTAATTTGCGGACGATGACTCGTTCGATTGGGCCTGGGGGTATGGGGGTGCTGACTGAACAGCCTTCCGCAGGGCTTTCTTATGCAACTCGCCCTGGTGGTATTGGGGAAACTCAATACTTTCAAAACATACGTGATTTCTTTGCAGATCCTAAAGTTACTCCGCAAGATGCCGCTTATCAAATGTCTCGATACAACATCCCTGAGACAGACATACAGGCTGCTATCGGTTTGACACCTACACAGTTCTTTGCTCAAAAACAATTAGCTGCGGATAGACAAGCTGCTTTGGATGCTGCAAAGCAAACCAAAGTTGAAAAAATTGAAGCTTTACCCCCTCCTTCGCTAACTTATGGCGGAGCACCTATTTCTTTAGGAACAAATACTGGGGGCGCAGGTGCTACGGTTGGTGGAGCAGGTAATACTGTTGGTGGAGCAGGTAATGCTGTTCTGGGTGGTGAAGGATCTTCGTTTAGTGGTGGTGCAGGTGGTATAGGTGTTGGTGGCGGCGTTGGCGGCGTTGGTGGTGTAAGTGATGTGAATAGTGGTGCTAGCGACAACGACTCCATAATTAGCACAATCTTAAAATCAATAGTCGGACCTCCCCAAGAACCTGCGCCTATTAGAGAAGCGGGCGCTCCAGACGAACCTCCGGGTGGCGGGGGTATACCATCAAAAGAAGATGTTGGAGAGATGGTTCCTATGTATGGTGGGGGTCCGATAGCTCTTGCCGAAGGTGGTAAAGCAAAGATGGCTGGGGAGCAAAAGTTTTCGTTTGAGGATTTCGGTCTTAAGCCTGCCACGGTAAAAGATGTAGACCTGCGTACCCCACGAGATGTGCTCTTTAATCCTGAACTTCGTGGGTTAGAAGCATTAGTTTCATCTCGTATGACACCTAGAGATTACGAAGATTTGCTAATCCGGCAGGGTCGTACTGGTAGGGAATATTTAGAGTACCTTCCTGATATTCGTGTTGGTGGTGCGGCAACGGGTGACATTCGTCCGCTTAATTATTACTACGCCGAAGGCGGTGACGTTGGTCGAGGGCTGGGCAGTATTGCCATGAAAGGCTATGCTCAAGAGATGGCACAGAAAGGTCGATTTGGCGACACGATGCTAGCTCACATTAGCCCCGAAGAAGCTCAAATGCTACAAGCCGCAGGTGGTGCGGGTACTATAAACCCACAGACTGGCCTGCCTGAGTACTTCAGTTGGAGGAAAGTATTAAAGACTGTAGGTAAAGTAGCGCCGTTTATCGTGCCATTTATTCCTGGATTAGGTCTTGCTACTAAAGCACTAATTTCTGGTGTTGCCGGTGGGCTTGGTGGGCAGAAAGGCTTTGACTTTAAACGCGGTCTGATGTCAGGTTTGATGTCTTATGGCATTGGTAGTGCCGCACAAAACCTTGGGCTTACAAGCGGAGCCGCACCAACAGGTGCAGAGGCAGCGACGGCAGGGGCACTAAACCCTGCCAGTTCATTACAAGCGGGATTGGATTTTCCAGCTCCTGGAGTGCCTACTATTTCTGCTGGGGTTGACTTACAACCTTACACGCCTCCAACCGATATTGGGTCTATGGATTTTTCTTCCCCTCCTCCATCTACGTCTTTACCCACTACTCAACCTTCTGCGCTAGACACCATCAAAGACAAAGCAGTTGCTGGGCTAGAAAAAGTTCAATCAGTGGTAGATCAACCTATAAGCACCATGTATGCGTTGCCATTAGCGATTAGTTCAGCCGGTATGGTGTCTGAAGGTGACAAGTACGCGCAGGCTATGGCAGCGCAGGAAGCGGAAGAAGAGCGTAAAAGGCGGCGTGGGGCAGATTTGTTTGCCGAAACACTTGGACGTATACCATTCCGTGCAGCTTCAGGGGGTATGGCTGGGCTTGGGGCTCTTGCTGCGGGGGGTGCCACTGGGCCTGCTAACGAACCACGCACAATAAATGGCGCAGGGGATGGCATGAGTGATAGTGTGCCTGCTACCATCGAGGGTGTTCAAGAGGCGCGTCTTGCCGAT
>Ga0181352_1000905_pt1 | contig 12015 bp, 27 predicted proteins | sample Fa13VDMLBSN_FD_130103 | JGI IMG/M metagenome (GOLD analysis project Ga0181352, IMG submission 130103) | Freshwater viral communities from Lake Michigan, USA - Fa13.VD.MLB.S.N | ecosystem: Environmental > Aquatic > Freshwater > Lake | place: USA: Michigan | collected 2013-09-23 | reverse complement strand
CTATGAATTGCTTTACTAATGGATACTTACTTTGATACTTGGTTAAAAACCTTTCATTGGTACTTTCTAATTCTAATCCTAAATCTTTAAATAGTTTAAAGACTTGTGTAGGACTAGACCATAAGATATTTACATCTCTTTCATGTTCATACCCATCTTCAATACCTGCAAACATATTAGCTTGAATTCTAGTTTTAACATATCTAGCTAATTTGGGTTCTTGTCGAACCAATTCGTCTAATTTATCAGTATAATCATTCTCATTAAACTGAGCTTTATTAGCAAGATTTACCCACGCTTCTTTGCTAAACCCCATGCCATTATATTCTATATCAGCTAGTGCAAGACAAGCATTAAACTCATTAGATACCCACATATCTATGTTTAATTCTTTAATCCTTTCTAATTGCTTAGTTTTAATGCCTGTAAGACATGTTACATCTCCTACACCATAGGTTATTTGTTGCTCAGTAAAAGGAGTAGAATCAATTCCCACAAACTGATTCCTTACTGATTTATTCAGCTGTATATCACAATACTTTTGAGCTAAAGGTCCTAATCCTAATGCTCTATTTTCATAGCCATTAGTTATACATGCCTCAGCTAGCATAGTATCATAGATATTATTCAGCTCTATTCCATAAAATTTAAGAAACTTATAGTCAAACTTTAGATTCTGACCTACAACCAATATATCTTCTAATCTCTTTAGACTATCTATTCCTACTGTTCTAACATCTACTACATAAGTAATGTCATCCCAGTTTAACTGAAGCATTAAGATTTTATTGAAGTGATTGAAATGTCCTTGAGTTTCTACGTCTAGATTTACCTCTGTCAAAGTATCTAGCCACTCTTTACATTTTTCTATTGTAGATAATTCATACAAGTCTGTCTTGATAAGTTCTGTATTACCTACAAAATACATCATACGTTTTGTGTGTAGCAGTATGGGCAATATTCAGAATGTCTTAAGTCGTAATACTTTTTACATTTCTTACATTTTACCCATGCTTCGTGATTAAATATCATTAGTTTAATTCTTCAGGGTCTATGTTAAACCTATTAAACAAATCATCTAATTTGTCAAATACTATATCTATACCCTCTTCTACATCTGCAATACTACCATTAGATAATTCAGCTTCATTCATACATTGTTTGTATAGATTATTTCTAATCTCCCATAACATAGCAGCCATGTGTGCTGATTTAATACATCTTAGATGATTCTTCTGATCATCTACATCTTCTAAATTAAATTCTACTATTGCTTTCATATTACATTTTTAAGTCGTTATAAGTGTGTTTTATTGCACTTTTCAAGGGATAATTGCACCATAATTGCACTAATTGCACATCTTTTAATACCTTATCAGGTATAATTAAGTAACTATTGATAATATCATACCTTATTGGGTATAAACTTTATACTAACTGGTATTATACTACCTGGTATCATTCCTAAAACTTATCAGATGTCCGATGTTTTAGGACTACTCAGATGGTTACAAATTGTAACGGTTTGCTTACTCATCTTGACCTCCTTCAGCTATATGCTTAATAATTTCAGATAATGCTTCAGCATGATTTTCAGGAGTCATACTTTCTTTTTTCCATATCTCCATATGATAATCACAACTATTTGTAGTAGTATCATAAGGAATTTTCATAAAATATGCTTGATAATCTGATGATTCTGCTGTATACCTGTAACAGGTTTCTTTTAAAGGACAGTCTTCTCCTTTACACATTGAAATGTCTGGCATGTTAATTAGGATTATTTGTTAATGATTCTAGATACTCTGCTATTTCTTGTGAGTTATCTTCTAATGTATCTGCGTCAATATGCTTATTAATGTAGATTAGTAATTGTTTTGAGCTGCTTAAGTATTTATCTAGGCGACGTGCAAATTCATCTTTTACTTTACCTTTTAAACTATAACCATACAATTCACTTTGCGTACATAATAAACTAAATATTAAAAGATTTTTTTTAAGTTGTTCGTCTGTCATTTGGTGCAATACTTTTTAATGCCCATTCTTTATTATTCTCATCTACATAAACTATCTCATCAATTCTTTTACGCATAGTTCTATGCTCTTTTACATGCAAAAGGACTTGATTATGCTGTTCTTCATTACTCATAGGATTATATAATGTAATAGCATATAACCTTTGATAAACACGTTTCATTTTATATCTATGTCTTTAGATATTACATCAAGCAATACTTTAATATTTTTAGCTTTTAAGATTGTATTTTTATCAAGCTCTCCATTAAAATATTTTTCTTTATCATCTCTTTTGAATGCATACCATGTAGATTCAAATGAGTTGTAGTGAAATAAATAGTCGTAAAGTTTATTAAGTGAGGCCATAATGTATTAAGTATGTTATAAATAAAATGAAGTTAATTATGAGACCTATAAAAGTTATTTTGTTAAATATTTTATAGTGTCTCATAGCTTTAGAATTTACTAAATTTCTGTCTATTGAATGAGTAATTAAATTAGTGACTATTACATTTAAACATAGGAACATTACTCCTAATATAAAGAATATAACTATTACATCTATCATGACTTTAATCTATTTGTGAATGCTAATAATGCTGCTTCAATTGAATTAGACATATCTAATTCATTCTGCAAGTTAATCATAATTTCTTTAATCTCTAAACCATTTGTTGTTGGGTCTAATTGATTCATCTTTTCAAAGGCTTCTTGCCTTTTAGTATCTCTGATACTTTTTTCCATAGCTCTGAATTCTTCTAGAATTTCATCTATCTCTTTATATGTAGATAGTTTAGCTGCTCTTAATAATGCCTTCATTAGTTCTTTACTTTATATGAATCCTGTTTAAATGTGTTATAATCTGCTTCATAAAAAGTATATGTAGTTTCAGGTTCTATCTGATGGTAATATACTTTATTATCTTGTAAATCAATAATTTCTTTTTTAACTACTATTGTTTCAGGTTGTAATGTGTAGATAGATTGTTGTATAATCTTTTCTTTCCATATCTGTCCTACTTGTAGTTCACTTTCTTCAAGTTGTGTCTTTACTCTGTAGCTATGAATCATGTATCCTGCTACTGATATAAGAACTAATAAAATAACTATTCCACCTTTATAACCTATTTGATTGTCTATCTTAGGTTGTTCTTTTACCTTTGGTTTAGGTGGATTGTAATACTCCCGTCTGTATTTGTCTCTGTCCATTTTACAAATTGTGAGGTTTTTACTTTACAAATTGTGAATAATAAATGTCTGATTCTGCTACATTACGTAGATTAAAGTAACTTTTTACTCTATCTAACTTATCATACTTAATAAATTTCTTTTCTTCATTGTTGTATATTGAGTAAACATTTTCATCACCTAGTTTATATTCAAATTTTACTACATACTTGTGCTTTTCTGCATCAGTTACTTGCTTCAGTTCTTCTAATAATGAAGTTAATTGCTTTGATTTGTCTATTAAATTGTCCATGTTTTAATTTATTTAATTTTTGTAGTCAGGACAGGATTCGAACCTGTAATTGCGCTTAGCCCACTCGACGTGGGTGTGTCTATCCAATTCCACCACCTGACTATTGTGCTAAGTAGAAGACTCGAACTCCTATCCCCTGAATCACGCATATTTATATTCAGGATGTTTCCCAGTGGTAGTTTTTAAGCTACTTACACTAACTTAGCTGTAAATTATTGTTCTAGGTAAAAATCAATAGGTACTGTATTTCCTACTTTATACGCTTCTCTTAATTGTTTATGAGAAGCTATCATAATCATAGTACCTAATAAATTTAATCCTACTCCTGCATATACACCACCTGGTCCATTGTCTGCCATATTAGGTATAGAAATAGCAGTAATTGCTGCTCCTAAATACCATAATGCAGCACCTCTGTAATATTGGTCATGCATTTTCTTTAATTTAAGTTGTATAACTTGTGTGCGTCTGTCTTGCAATAAATCATACTCACTTTTAACAACTTGTGCATTGCTAGAAATAGTCATTCCTAATAATGCTAATACTAAAAATAGTTTTTTCATGTCATTTATTTTTTTTCCTTTGTCTTATTTCCATAATTATTAACCATAGGGTAATAGCATACCCTATGATTAATAAAGTTCCCACTACAATTTGTGTCGTATTACTGACCATATTTCCAATTGTAATGTACACCAACAATACCACCAATTGCCCCTATAGCAACGGTTTGCCAGAATCTTAACCTTCTTCTTTTCTTTTCTAACTTATGTGTTAAATCTTGAATTTGAACAGTATGTTCAGATTCTGTATCTTCATGAAGTGAAATAGTTTTTAGATAAGAAGTTTCTTTCTTTTTATATAAAGAAATAATAGTATCTTGTTGTGTAATGATTTTATCTTTTACTTTTAGATTATCATTTAACACAGCAATTTCTTCTGCATATGCATCAGATTTAACTACATCCTGAATAAGGAATACTGCCAATTGTTTTGGCATATAAATTAGACTATCTTTCTTATCTAATTGAATCTTTGTAGCGGTTTGACAAAAACTTTGTGATGTCATCAGAGCTAAACTTGCTAACAGCAGTAACTTTTTCATTTCTTCTTGCTTTAATTTGATTAATAGTTAATTTGTTTTGTGCAATAATTGCATTTAACATATAAATGCTATCATTTAATGCAGAAATTTTCATATCATAGCTTTGTTGTACAGCTACTTGATCTGCAATTAATGATTTAAGACTATCTACTGTCTTGTTATAAGCAGCATTTGTCTTTGGTTCCTTTGGAACCTGTGGCTTGGAATTACATCCAACTTGCCAAAATACTAATCCTGCTATTAGCAGAACTACTATTACAATTAATGTTTTATAGGTCATGTTTTTTAAATTTATGAACAAATATAAGAATTATTAGTAATCTGCAAATGGGTCTTCATCTGCAATATCTTTATAACGACCAAATGCTTCTTCTGCTTTTTCATTAAGCATTTCTTTGGTAATCCATTCAGGCCTAACATCTGAATATTCTATTGTACCATTTTCAAACTCTTTAATTAAACCCCATTGTTTTATGGTTATATCTGAACCACCTGGAGTATCATATGTATCTTCATAAGATAACATATGTAAGTCTAACCAAATTTCTATTTCTTCAATAGCTTCTGGGTTATCTACTTTTGTTTCGTGTATTATCTGTATATCCACTGTTTTAAGTTTTAGAATAAATAATAAAAGGGGTAGTTTTCTACCCCTTTGATAAACAATTAACAACTAACTTTTCTTTGATATTAGATCATTTTAATATCATTAGCCTGAATAGCTTTACCAGCTGCAGACATTACATTTTCATGTTGTAACATAAAATCTTGACGAGTCATATCTTGTGTGAACTCTGTTTGACGATAGATTGGAGTTTTAACTCCATTTATTGTTACATAAAGCACTTCTCCTGTGCTTGGGTTAACTTTTGGCTGTTGTCCTGCATAGAACGGTGTAGTTTGTTCTATGATTACAATTTGACCTTGTACCTCAAAACCAACTTTAACATTATTCTTTTGAATAAATGTTTTTAAGTCAGCTGTTTTACCTTTAATCAAAGCTGTCTTGCTAGAAGAGTTTAACCAGCCTCCATTTCCGAATGATAGTCCACCATTCTCTTCAACACGGATATATCCGTATTCTGGGTTATTTGTTGATAAGCCTAAGATTTCTGTTGTATCTTTTTTAGCTGTTGTGATTTTAACTGAATTTGCCATGTTATTAAATTTTTAATTTGATTTGTTAAATTGATTAATTAATTAGATGATTTGTTCAGTTAGTTGTCAATTGTCTATTGCTTCAATAGTTATTAAATGTTTGCATATTTACATATGCCTAAGAGTAGCTTTGTAGCTGCTCTATTTGTTTCGTAGAATTTTCTTCTACGTATTTGTGCAATTTGTTCAATTGCTAATAAATTATCTTGTCTTGTCTGTGCTTCAACTTGGGATTTAGCACTAAATGCTGTAATCCATTGAGTTGTAGTATAACCATACCATTGTTTAGTAGGTTCTTTGTGCATTTTCTTAATAATCTTATCACGATAAGCATTATTAATTTTAGCAATAGGTATTCCTGCCCATCGCATTAGTGTCTGTTGGTGTGTCATGGTTTGATTAGATTTTATAGGTTATTACGATTGAATTTTATTCTTCCATCACTATCTATATCAGGAGGAATCTCTCTGTATTCTTCCCAACTAATCTTTTTACCTCCTATTACAGGAATACGATCTTCATTAAGATGAAAATCTTCTTCTTTTTCTGTATTGTGATAAGAAAGAGTATAATGTAAACATAACAATATAAACATTAGAATGACTAATGTATAACCTCCAAACATATAACTGCCGTATAGTGCAGATATGCTAATTGTAGTAAGTGTGATTTTCTTCATGGTTGTTGAATTTAAAAACCCCTACACACTATGACGTGCATAGGGGTAAACTAAAACACAGAACACTAATTTTGTTGTATCTCTAATATAACTTTGTTATTAGATATAGATATACTCTGTATATCAAATTCTAATCTAAGTGTATTAGATTTAGTTACTTTATTCATAGCAGTTTGTACTGCTCTTTTCTTGCTATATTTTTTAATAGCATTATAATACTGCCAAGCCACTGCGTTGGGTGTTCTACCTAATGCAGATGATACTTCTTTAAACCCTAATGTAGGTTTTGAGTATGTTGATAATTTATCTAACATACTTTTAAGCTCAGTCTTTGACCAGCGTGTGTTGCTTTTTGGTGATTTTGCCATTTTATTCTTGTGTTTGATTTTCTAATGAATTTTGCTGTGTTTCGTTATACAAATCTATAAGTTCCTGCACATATGCTGCTTCATAGTTTAATTCAGAGATATTACGACTTACATCTTGTTGTATAAGATAATCAGTACATTCTTCTAAATATTCTTGTTCAGCACGTATGTCTACTTCGATTGTATGTAAAGAGAGCTTCAAGTCTTGAATTGAAGCTCCCTGATAAATGATTTTATAATTAGATTCCATAAGTTCTTTATATGAGAGTTTAATTATCATCGTGCAATTCTTTTTTCTAATACTACATTCCATGACTCAAAATGATGATAAATGGTGTCTTTACCATCTACATACATTTCTACAGATGTTGTATCACACGCAACATCTGGAGTATTTGCAATATAGTAGTAACTTGGAGTTCCATTATAGCCTTCACTATAAAAAGCTGTAACTGTGTCTCCTGACATTACTAACATACTATCCTGATTAATGACTGTGATGTGTCTTCCTGTCTTCATTACAGTTGCACGCCATTCATTACTATAAGTTTTACCTCTATCTGCGACTCTTTCGCATGATGATAAAGATAGTAATGCTACTAACACTATTACAGTTAGTATTGATGCCTTTATTAGAGATAAGGCTAAACTCATGCTTAAATTTTTCATGTTTCTGTTTGTTTTTTTTTATGTGTTATTTATTTAAATTTAAAATGGTTCATTTGATTCATCTTCATCCCAACAATCAGTTTCTAATTCAACTATTAATGATGCCTTTACTAATTGTTCTGATATTTCAGGTTTTTTAATTAAATTCCACCATTCAGAACCATCATATTCACCTCTTTCTAACCATGTACCATCAGTAAACCATACAGTACCAAATAGTTCTTGTCCACCATAGCCAGCATCATAGTTAAAATCTAATTCATTTAAGAATAGTTCATAATCTTCAGGAGTATATTCTATTCCTAAAGCTACTCTTTTACTTATAGGTGCTGTTTTACCATATGCTTTCCATAATGTACATGGACTATATTGTATAACAGCACATAAAATATTTCTTGAACTTGTATATTTTACAAATTCTTCTTTAGCGTTAGTTAAACGTCTTTCCATAATTAGTTTAATTTTGAATCTTTGAAGTTGTCTTGAATTGAGCCATCCTTGTAGCCATACCATACAGCTACAAGGATAAGTATAAATATAAATGCCATTATTGTTCTTCTAGTTTAGCTTGAATGTTTCTGTGTCCCCAATAGGACTCATTATTTACAACATTATAGATTTCTTTAAACCAAAGAAGTTTATTTTCTATGATTTTATCAATTATTTCTTGTTCAGCTTTTACTATTATTGAAGGATAGTATCCTGATACATTTCCTTCATTGTGAAAAGCTAAAGTTTTTATATTAGGATATATGCTTAAGAGTCTTTGTTGTTCTCTTAATTCTACATCCGTATCCCAATTGGCATTTGAAGTGTGGCCACCTGTGTACCCACCTTCTAATAAAAATTCTACTGTTTTCATAATCTATTTTTTTTAGTGTTTAGTTTTTAATTATTTTGATGATTTTAGTGTTTATGCTATATAAATAGTTATAATGGAATTGTTCCTATTACCCAGCCCATAATCTATACTTAGCCGTGAACCATTATAACTATATAATTGTAACAATCTTGGATATAAGGACTGACTACTCCTAACTCATTGAGTGATTGTTACAATTTAATTACCCCTCTGCACTCAGTTGTAATAACATCTTTATAGGACAAATCCCCGAGAGCTTATCCTCAGTTTCCATTACCTGCATCTTGCAATGTACTGCAGTTTAGGTGGTAGCTAATTGCGTAGCATAGATTTGTCTACCCGCTTATACTCTATAAAGTTTTGTAGTTATTACAACTGCTCACCCTTGGGAAGTGAGTTGTGGTGCATTAATAATTATTATCTTTTGCAATAGTTGTAATACATGGTTATTGTAGAAAGAATAAATTCTTATCGGTAGTAAGTATACCTATTCTATATTACCCATATCCTATTTCTTACATTAGGATTGTATCACAACTATGCATTGGATTAATTGATTTCAGTATTTGTACTTACCTTACTCTCTCATGGTTATCCGCACTTCCCCCTTCTTTCAACATTTTCAGGGCTTATCAGTTTATTGTGTGTACTAATCACTCAACTGGCAGAAAGTTTCTAATAAATAGTTTGTTTGCATTGAATTGTATTACCCTCTGCAATAGTTGCAACGCCAGTGACTAGATAATACTAGTATATGGAAGTTCGTTACAACTATATGCATTGGATTAATAAACAACAGATTGTTTTCACCCTTGAGTTACTCTTGCTCATCTGCAGCGTTATGTTGTTTATCAACCTAATGGTATATCACTAGGATTATAGGTCTTTGCTCAGAGTGCCTATTATACTGTTCACCACAAGGGGCTTATTGTTAGTATGCCCCATAATATACTACTTGCTTACCAGGCTGGGACTTTGGTCATTGGTGTGGTAAATACCAATGTTAGAAAGATAGTTTCACGGTTTGAAGGTCTGGTTACCCCCTCGCATTATATCTATCTTGAACCCCGCTTCTAGGGTTTGTAATTAATCGCACCAACTTTTATTACACGTTGGACAAGAGATGATATGACTTGAAGATGCTTTTAGTAAAGCATTATCACCATATTTCTCAATCATCATCTCACCAAGAGATTGTAGTTTACCATATCTATCATCATGAATCCATCTCTCCATATGATTGCAGCTACTTGATGCAAACATTGGAACTTTTTCTCGTGCACAAAATTCCTTCTGTGCACGATAGTATATGTCTTCTGTCATACGCTTTGCTTTTCTTTAAGGATTATTAATCTTTCTTGAGTAAAGATCATTAACTCCATAACTTCTGCAACACTTAGTTCTGTTTCTTCTTTACAGATAGTGTCAAGTTTACCCATTATGTTAGATAAACCTTTAAGTAATTGCTGTTCTCTTGCAATTAGTAGTTCTATTTGAATAGCTTCTGTGTTCATATGCTGTTTATTATTGTGTTTAACTGTAAACTAATAAAGCAATAGTTGCAGTATCATTCTCTACGCCCGTTCATACCACAACTATGCTTTATTTTTTCTCACTTGTCTAGTATGGTGAGCCACCGCCAGGAAAGTTACTGGATAGTCTGACATTTACAACTCTAGTTAATTACGCTAGACTTCTGCCAAACGAGAAGCAAACATATAGTCACAATGTAACTAATGCTATACTATAAACAATATTCTTGTTGTATCGTGTGTTTGAAAAGTGGGAAAAGAGTTGATGGTTCACTAAGCTTTTGTCATCAACATAATATTATACTCATAAAGCTCTGAGTCTTAATGCATTACATAAAAGAAAGGAAGGTCATTGCAGTGTTGTGTATCGCAATGACCTTTAAAAATGGTCATTACTGACCATTCCACACGTAAAACGTGCCATTCTGATTAGTCTTCTCGACTAAGTTTAGCAGAATGACTTGTACCTCTTTATCATCCACCTCAATTTCTTGAAATTCAGCAACTGCCCAAAACGTGAAAGTCTTGCACAGTCCTTTAATTGTTGGATGAGAGATTGTTGCTACAATTCTTGAATTAATTCCTAATCCAGAAGAGCCTTTGCCTTGATTAATTAGCTTTGCCATAGGGGTTATATTTGGTTTATTATTAGGTAGGGGTGGTTTTCAATAGGTGGACTCCCCTCTCAAAAATTCAGAAAATTTTTTTACCCCTCCCAAATACCCAAAAAAATTTTAAAAAAATAAAAAAAATTTTATCTTTATGGTTCGTTCTTTTTAACCTTACAAGGTTCTTTCAAGGTGTGGAAAAATTAGGTCTCTGAAAGGGGACCTTTTTTTCTGTCTAAAGATCTGTTATAGCAGAATCTCAGGTCCTTGTTATTTATGGTCCAAAGTTCACCATTGTCTAGGGCACAAGTAAAGAGTAAATCATGCTCTTGTGAGTAGTCTATAACTAAAAAGGCATATCCTTCCATGTTATGTTCTATAGAAAATATGGGAATCATAGGGTCTAGTTGTAAAATCATATAACAAATTTTGCTAATTTTACAACTCGTTCTTTATTCTGAAAACCACATGCCAAAAAGCCCTTACCTTCCGTGAGGGCTTTTTTAGTTTATAACAGTAAAAAGAAACCCCTCAAGTAGAGGGGTAGGACAATAGATACTATCTAATGTGGGGTTAATAAAGGAAAAAAGTAGCCTGTAGTGGGGAGCTACAGGCTATTAACATGAAAGGAAACAAATGACAGACAGGACAAATATAGTAAATTTTTTTTCATATCCCACTTGTTTTTAAAAAATATTCATTTATATTTGTAAAGATGATTTTTTAGAGTTCATACTTAGTTAGTTTTGCGATTTCCTAAAGTTGAATTAAAGAGGTCCCGTAAGGCCTCTCTCTAAAGCAGAATATAGGACTAGTCTAATGGTCAATGCTGACACCTAGCATGTATGGTTAGACTCTCCTAGGGGCAATAAACCCTCAAATAGAGGTGAAGTACCCTGATATACACAAGGTTTAGAAAACAGTATGTTTTTTAAAGGCTATGGGCGAGATTGAGATTGCTCATACTGGAGGTAAAAGTAGAATCATCTACTCAGACGAGCTAAACCAAGGTATATTGAATGAAGACAGGCTGGAAAAATTCCATTTCCGCAGGGCTATAGGTGTGTTCAATTATAACTATTTGGTATTTTAAAGACTAATAGTTATTTTAGCTAAAAATTATGCCCATGAAATACCTAAGCACATTGTTATTACTAAGCTTATTCTTAGTAAGTTGTAAGCATAAGGATGAAGAAGAAGTAACTCCTTGTGGTAAAACAAATATTAGCTATCAAGCTGATATTAAACCTATCATTTCTAAGAATTGTAAAGCTTGTCACCAAGAGTATATGGTGTATGATAAGTTGAATGAGATTTGTGAGAATGGTAAGTTCCATAAAAGAGTAATTTATTTACATGATATGCCTCCAAGTGGGATGGATAGTTGTGATTTAATTACTCTGAAAAGATGGTATTATAATGGACACACACCTTATTAATTAAAACTATGAAACACACACTTACATTTATTGCAATCATCCTATTCACTTTAGGATTAACTCACAGCGTTATTAGTTATCCAGAAGGTGCTCCTTCAGG
>Ga0181352_1000904_pt1 | contig 12020 bp, 10 predicted proteins | sample Fa13VDMLBSN_FD_130103 | JGI IMG/M metagenome (GOLD analysis project Ga0181352, IMG submission 130103) | Freshwater viral communities from Lake Michigan, USA - Fa13.VD.MLB.S.N | ecosystem: Environmental > Aquatic > Freshwater > Lake | place: USA: Michigan | collected 2013-09-23 | reverse complement strand
TTATCCAAATGGCTACCGCTATATCCAAATCAAAAATAGAGCATACAGAACAAACCGTTTAGCTTGGCTTTATGTTTTTGGTGAATGGCCGAAACTGTATGTTGAACATAAAAACACTGTCAAATCTGACGATAGGATTTCAAATTTGCGTTTAGCTACGAATAGCGAAAATCAAGCTAATCGTGGCAATCCCATAAATAATATATCTGGGACTAAAGGCATAAGATTTGAAACAGATCGCATGAAATGGCGGGCGCAGATTGTGGTAAATGGTAAAAGCAGAAATCTCGGGCGCTTCAAAACTAGAGAAGAAGCTATGGCAGCTTATGCAAATGCTGCTGAAAAAGCCTGGGGTGATTTTGCAAAAGTAGGCTAATAAGGAGCTAGGCAAATGGCAAGACAGAGGCAGCCGTATATGGGCATTTACGAAAACATGGATTTTCCGCCCTATAAATACGAAGAATATCCGAAAGTTGTCGGGTATCGAGATGAGAAAAAGCGCGATCCGATTATCGTCGCAGACCCGCGTGAGGAAGTTGAGTTTATCACGAAGGGTGCGCCGGGTGCGCATATCTCCCGAGAAGATGAATTGCAGGCTGAACTTGAGCGGAAAGCGGTGGAATTAGAGGCCGCGAAGAAGCAGTTGGCCGAACTCAAAGCATCGCAGGACAAAGCCAAGGCCGGCACCTTGCCGCTTCCTGCTGGCAAGAAAGAGGGTTAATAAATGGCAACGACTGCCAATGACATCATTACACTGGCGTTTAAGGACGCAGGTATTCTCGGTGTCGGGCAGTCGATGCTCCCCGAGGATTACAATGACGCGCTAACGCGCATGAACATGATGATCGCACAGTGGCGTGTGAAACGCTGGCTTGTGTGGCATCTTGTGGACAAGAGCGTAGTATCAACGGGGGCTCAAAGCTATACGGTTGGTCCGGGTGGTGACATTAACGTGTCGTGGCGTCCGGATAAACTGGAAAGCGCGTTCTTTCGAATGTTGCCGGGCGCGAACGGCACACAAGCTGTGGACTATCCTCTGCAAATCCTCATGTCCTACGAGGATTACGCGAGAATTACACTAAAAACGCTTGTGTCGTTTTCGCAATGTATTTTTTACGATAGCGGTTATCCGCTGGGTAAAATTTATCCATGGCCGCTTCCACAGGCGAACTTATACGAAGTGCACATTATTCTGAAAGAAGTGCTTTCGGAGTTCGCAGATTTAACTTCTACGTTTGATTTTCCCCCGGAATATCTGGCAGCGCTGCATTACAACATGGTTGTGAGATTGCGGGCGGCTTATCGTATGCCGGAGGACCCCGGATTTAACGGTCTGGCGGCAGATGCTATGCAGACATTGCGTAGTGCTAATGCGCAGATCCCGTCCCTTGTAATGCCGGATAATCTGGTCCGTCCGGGCGTTTACAACATTTACTCTGACCAGACGAGGTAATGAAATGGCGACTCCGCAGAGACTCCAGGCTGGCCAGCGTTTGGCCGACGATGATGCGCTTAACACAATCCTTGCTACTCCGCAGTGGCAGACGAATTACGGTATCACTGCTTTGGCTGGTGGTGCGCTTAATTCTTCTACACCTATTTTGGTGCTCGGCGCGAACACGGTTACGACTGTTGCGACGGCGAATGACAGCGTTGTTCTCCCCAAAGCGGTAGCGGGTAGCGTTGTTTGGCTGCGGAATGCCGACTCCGCTGATGCTGTGCAGGTGTTTGGAAATGGCTCCGACACGATCAATGGCACGGCAGGCGCGACTGGTATCAGCGTCGCTTCCGCTAAAACCGTGCTGTTTGTCGCCGCGACGAACGGTGTGTGGTTTTCACTGCTTACTGCGTAAGGGTTCAAAATGCCGCAGATTCAGTTGGTTCAAGGTGCGTATGAAGCGCGCTCGGTCATCGCGAATGCCCAGCGTTGCATAAACTTGTATCCAGAACTCAACACGAAAGACGCGGAAGTTCCTTACACGCATTACTGCACTCCGGGGCTGACGACTTTAGCGCAAGGAAACATTGCTGAAGTTCGTCAGCTCTATACAGCCTCTAACGGCTTGTTGTTCGCCGTTATTGGCGACACGGTTTATTACGTCCCGGATAGCTTTGTGTTGCAGTCTCTCGGCACGATTGCGACCCAAAGTGGTCTGGTCAGTATGTATGACAATAAGTTTAAGCTAATTATTTTGGACGGATCGCTGTTTGGCTGGGAAGTTGACTTAACGACTTTAGCGTTTGTGCCTTTTAGCCCTGCAAATTTCGTAGGTGGAAACCAGATTAGATATATTGATACATTTTTGGTCTCGAGCACGCAGAATGCGAATATTCAGGCGAGTGACTCGAATGCGGAAACCTACACCGCGCTTTCGCTTGCGACGATGTCGGGGGACGCAGATCAACTCCAGATTATTGATGTGGTGCATAAGGAAATTTGGAGTTTTGGCAGGCGCACGACGGAAGTTTGGAGCAACGCCGGGGCTTATCCTTTTCCATTCCAACCGATTCCGGGCGTGTTTTTGCAGCACGGAATTGCAGCTCTTCGCTCACTGGCGAAGTGGGGTTTGAACATTTTCTTCCTGTCGCAGGATAACAACGGCGAAGCGTTGGTGATGATGGGCACAGCCTACAAGGCTGACATTATTTCTACGCCTGCGATCAGTGACGCCATTGGCGGATATGAAGTGATAAGTGATGCGATTGGCTTCACATATCAGCAGGGCTCGCATATTTTCTATGTGCTGACTTTCCCGACTGCCGACCACACTTGGGTTTACGATTTGTCCACACAACTCTGGCATGAGCGGGCGTGGATGGACACAAACGGGGCGTTGCACCGCCATCGTGCAAACTGCGTGGCTTTTGCTTACGGCAAAACAATCTGCGGCGATTGGCAAAACGGCAAACTTTACAACTGGGATTTGCACGTTTACACAGATGACGGCCAGCCGATTGTAAAGCTGCGGTCCTTTCCGCATTTGGTCAACAGTCTCGACCGTATTAGCTATAAGCAATTTATGGCTGACATCGAAGTGGGCACGGACTTAGACCCGTCAGACGACCCAATGTTGAATTTACGCTGGAGTGATAATCGCGGTGTTAGTTTTGGGAACGGCGTGCAGCAGTCTCTTGGGCAGACTGGTGAATACAAAAAGATCCCAAGTTGGAATAGACTGGGTTTTGCACGAGATCGGGTTTTTGAATTGTCGTGGACCGCTGCGGCAGCGACTGCGCTGAACGGGGCGTTTATCGACATTGAGAAGATGGAGACGTGACGTGCTGAGAGCCCTCGTCCCAAACTCACTCAAAAATCTTATCAATCCCGATGGTTCGATTTCGCGCCAGTTGCAGCTTTTGCTGTTTGCCCTTGTGCAGAACACTGTGCCGACGACTGAAAACGCGACGACCGGAGCGCCCTTGGCGGCGGCGGTTTTGCTGCCTGACGCGGCTAAAATACCTTCTGGTTGGGTGCAAGTTGGGACGACAGTGACTTTAGGCGGCAACGTCTATAAAATTATAACGCTGCTTTAGGAGAGTAGTATGGACCCTTTAACGCTGGGATTGATGGGCGGGACCGCGCTCTCTGGAATTGGTGGACTGCTTGGTGCGGGAGCGCAGGGTCGTGCTGCAGGCTCGGCAGGCTATATGGGTCTGCTTGGGTCGATCATGGCGGCGCAGGCACAGGAACAGGGCTTTCAACGTGCGCAAGGGGCTCTTTCGCCCTATAGCACTGCCGGTCAGAACTCGCTTAACCTTTTGCAGTCGTATCTGACAGGTGATGCCGCGCAGAAAGCAGGCGTTGGCGGTGGTGGTGCGAATTTGCTTTCGACGTTCGAACCGACACAAGCGCGGCTTGAGCAGACTCCGGGTTATCAGTGGGCGAGAAGTCAGGCGCTTGGTGCGATGGCGAATAGCGGGGCGGCCCGAGGCTTAGGCACTTCTGGAAACTTAGTGCAGCAGATCGGACAGACTGCCACTGGTCTTGCGTCCCAGACCTTCCAACAGCAGCTTCAAAACTACATGGCTCAAAACCAGCAGGCGTTTAACATGCTGTTTCAGCCGTCGCAGTTGGGCGCGACCGCTGCGCAGGGAATTGCGTCAGCAGCAACCGGAACGGCGGCAAACATCGGTAATGCGCTCATGGGCGGCGCAAATGCGCTTGGTGCAGGCATCATGGGTGCAGGCAATGCGATGGCAGGCGGCACACAAGCCGCACTCGGCGCAGCAGGCAACGCCCTTTCCTATCCCTACTTCGCAGCCAACTTCGGCACTCAAAGATCATCGGGAGCGGCAGAAACAAATTTTGCCGGGATTCCCGAAGCGATTAAATGGGGCTTAGGCCAAAGCGGAGGCCCTCTGGGCTTTTCGGTTCGATAAGGAGTTAAAAAATGGCTGATGGTATTCCCTATCCCCAGGCTCCTTCTTACGGCACGGCTAATCCGCTGCAACAGATGGAGCAGATGCAGGCGCTTGGACTTCGCGGCGCGGAAATGGCTCGCGTCCAACAGGCCGTGCAGCAGCAGGAACTTGTCAACCAATCCAAAAGAGTGATCGGTGCGTTAGCCCAGCAAAGTTTAGACCCTGCGACGGGCGAACTTGACATGCACAAGTTGCTCGGGATGGCTGCGCAGCTCCCGGAAGCGGCGTTGGGCTATACCGAATTGGCTCGACAGGCTGTTGACTTTGGGCTGATTAACGCTCAGCGGCACGAAAAGGACTTGGACATTCAGTCAAAAGAATTAGATTTTGCTTCCCGTGCAATGAGTGGACTTATTGACGATCCCGATGTGCAGAACAATACACCTGCTGCGAAAGGCAAAATTTCCGGGGCATTTGCTCAGATGGGTGTTGCTGCGGGAAAGCCGCGTGATTGGGCAACACAACGTCTGCTTGAATACTCCCAGCTTGAAAATGAATATAAAATGACTCCTTCGCAATTTGTTAAAAATGCTTTGACAAATTCCGAAAAAGGACTGGCGGCGACGCAAGCTGCTCGTGAAAACTTTAAAACTATGACTGAACCAGTTAATATTACCGAGTATGATCCGAATACCGGTGAATACGTGCCGACGACTATTCCGCGTTCGGAATGGCTGAAACGGCAGGCTGCTCGCGGAAATCTTGTTGGCGTTGGGTCGGCTCCTCCCGGCGCGGCAAGTAGGCTGGAGGGATCACCCTCGGTTCCTCCAGCCGTCCCTTACGGTGAACGCAGCGTAGCGACGGGAATGCCTGCTGGCGAAGCCGAACGGATCAAAGGACAAAGCGAAGCGTGGAATACGCTGCGTCACGATGTGCAGGAAGGCGCGCAGAATGCAACTGCGAGCATGATGCAGATTGGAGATATGGAGGGTAAGCTGAAAAGCATGGGGTATCGCACGGGCATGTTTGCTCCCGAGCAACTCCAGCTTGCAAAGGCTGCACTTTTCTTCGATCCGCAGGATCAGTCGGGCGCGCTTGACATGGTGCTTGGTGCGAAAAATCCACAGGAAGCTGCCAAAATCATCGGCACAATGGAAGCCTTTGACAAGCAGGCGATCATCCAAAAGACTGAAGCACTTCGCACCGCTATGGGCTCTGCCAATAAACTTACAAATACGGAGTTCAAAACCTTCCAAGATGCGCTTGTTGGTCTGCGGTCGTCCCCGCAAGGCATTGCCGAAATCTATAAATACATGGAAAAGCTGAATAAGATCGTGCAGGAACGTGCGGCGTTTCTTAGCGATTACGAAGATGAATTGGGCCACACCCCTCATGGTCGTGATGCTGTTCGCTTCGAAAAAGAATGGTTCGACCATGTGAAGCGTCATCCCGATCTTTACAAATACACTGGCCCGAAAGCTGAAGGAGAGAAGTGATGGCGAGGCAATTTGATGTCAGCGTCAATCCACTCCAGACCCTAAAGGCAGGCATCGGTCGGGTTGAAAGTGGAAACAATTATTATGCGCAGGGACCGGAGATTAAACGCAAGTCTGGAACGGATCGGGCTTATGGCAAATATCAGGTCATGGGCGCGAATATTCCGTCTTGGACTGAACAGGCACTTGGTCGCAAACTGACGCCGTTTGAATTTCTGAATAGCCCCGAAGCGCAGGAAGCTGTGTTTGAACATCAGATGGGCCGGAACTTGCAGAAGTATGGAAATCTGCAGGATGCCGCTTCGGTTTGGTTTTCGGGAAGGCCCCTTGCGCAAGCGCAGAAGGCTGGCGCGCATGACGTGAACATGGGTGTTGGGAATTATGTTGCGAAGGCGCTTGGTGGGGCTCCGGGAGCAGAAGGCATTCAGGTTGCTGGTGGGGATGAGGCGCTATTTCGTCGTCTGCAGGAACGTGCGGCTGCTCGTTTGACGGGTGGTGTGACGACTGCTCCCGATCAACAGGCGGAAACTCCCGAGGCGACTGATGCGTTTGCAAGGTTAAGGGAACGTGCTGCGCAGCGGATTGCTCCGACAGAAGCGCCGCAAGTGACTGCCGCCCCGATGGTTGCACCGCCGTCTGCTCCTTTGCCTCCGGTTATGCAAGCGCCTGCTGCACAACCCGTTCCGACTGACGTGTGGGGTCCGGGCCAGGAATATTTGAACGCTTTGACGTTTGGTGCGTCTCGTGCTGCGCTGCCTTATAGTTCTGAGCAAGTCGCGCAGATGCGGAAGGCTTATGAAACGGAACATCCGTATCAAAGTGCTGCAATGGAAATCGGTGGCGGGATAACACAAGGCATTGCTGCGTCTGTGTTGGGGCCGGAGTTGGCGGCTGCTGCACTTGGATCGAAAGCTGTGCAGGCTATTCCGGGCGTGAGTCGGGCGTTGCCGTATGTGCAACGGTTGGCGGGGATGCGTCCGGGTTATGCGGGGCCGTTTCCGAGCGGCGGGTATGTCGCAAAGCCGGGTGCGGTTGAGGCCGGAAAGCGCGTTGCGGCGGGCGTGGGTGCGGGTGCCGCGAAAGGGGCGGGACAGGCCGCGCTCAATGTCGGCGTCCATCCCGACGTTCCTGCGGGCGAACAAATCGCACTTGGCGGCACGGTCGGCGCATTTGCGGAACCGGCGGCTCGTTATCTTAGCGGCGCGGCTGGTCCGGCTCTCTCGCCTCGAATTGAGGAACCAGTTCGAAACATCGGCAAAATGGCAAATACTAAATACGGTATTTCCATAATGCCTTGGCAATTATCAAATATGCCAGAAGAAGAAGCATTAGCTGGCACACTACTAAATCGTGAAAAAGCTCTCGACCAGACCAAACAATTTGGAGAGGCTTTTGGTAAACTCTTTGGACACAGCGGCGCTTACACTCCAGCAAACGTCCAAGCCTCTGCTCGGCGCGTTGGTGATGAAATGGAAACCATCGCCAATAATACTAAAATTGATTTAGCGCAGTTTGGAGGGAGACAGCTTCGCAGAAACATTGACGATCTTGTGAACGAAATTTTGACAGAAGTTGCAGACCCTGCAGATCAATCAAAACTGCTAAAAACAATACAACTTGTTGATAGAAAACTTTTTGACCATCCTTTGCGCGGAGAGATTATTCAAAATCTAACCCAGAAAGATGGAACGATTGATAAAAATATATCGCCAAAAATGAACTCATTGTATCAATATTACAATGGGCGAATGAAAGATATTATTTACGATACGTTTCATAGAACAGATGCAACAAATGCTGCAGCTTGGGATACCGCAAAGCAAAAATATAAAGCCGCTTTGATCGCATTGAAAGGCAGCACTGAAGCTGGCCTTCTTGACCCAACAAAAGTAGCAAAACAAGCTACAAAAGTCAGAGGGGCTGGAGATATTGCTGAACTGGCACAAATAGGAAAGATGTTGCATCCTATTTCAGAAAAAGGCGCACCAATTCTTCCCACTACTGCAAATAAAGCAGGTTTTTGGGAAAATCCGTTTGTGCAAATTGCTGGAGCAGCAGCGGCTCCTGCGGCGGCTGGCATCTGGAGTGATTTGGGAGCAGCAGCTCTTTCACAAATTGGGTTTAGTCCGTGGTCTGCTGCTGCTGGTGGTGCGGCTTTGGCTGCTGGACGTTACGGTGGCGCAAAAGCATTTGAAGCGGCAAAGCAGCGTATGCTGACGACGCCATCCTACCAGCGCGCAATCATGCAAGGCGAGGTGCCTTTCATGCACAATGTGTTGACCGGACCTGTTACAGTGTCAGGGGCGGTTAGCGCGGCGGAAACAAATAAAGCTCGGAGACGGAAATGAAAAAGGTATCAGGAGCCCTTGCGGCATTTTTGTATAGCACAAGTGCGTTATGGGGAGCGACGTTGCTGCCGAATGGTGAGCAGCAGTTTATTGATGCGAATGGCAAGCCCTACGCTAACGGCAAGGTGTATTTTTACAGCAACTATCCGACTTGTTCGGTGCTGAAAAACACTTACCAGAATGAAGCGGGGACGGTTCTAAATACCAATCCTGTTATTCTGTCGGCTATGGGTACTGCCACGATCTTCGGTTCGGGCGCATATTGCCAAGTGCTAAAAGATTCCCTCAACAACACTATCTGGACAAAATATACATCTGACACGTCGTCTGCGTCGAACTTAGGTTGGGGCGGAACGTCAACCGGCACTGCAAATGCGCAAACTGTCGCAGTGAGTGCGTTTTCTAATGTGAACGGCCAAACCTTTTATTTCAAAGCCGGTGCTACTAATACTTCAGCTTTAACTTTGTCTGTGAATAGCGGCTCGCCGCTTGCGGTTGTGCGGGATACTCCAACCGGAACTGTTTCGTTGACAGGTGGTGAAGTTGTAACAGGCAATATCATCGGTGTTACTTATGATAGTGTTACAGGCGCTTTACATCTTGTGACGAACAATTCGCGACTGTTTGGTTTTGCCAACAGTGTGCCTGCAGCTCCGACGATGGACCTTAATGCCTCGAGTTCGCATGTCGTGAACGTCACAGGGACAGGCGTTAGTGTTTCAAACTTTGGTGCAGGTGGTGCATCTGCTGCTGCGAATAGTATTTTCTTTTTGCAGTTCAATGGCATTGTTACGGTTGTGGCGGGCGCGAATATCGCTACGCCGTCTGGTGGTAACATTGTGTTGGCGAGTGGTGCGTCGCTCACGGTGCTTTATCAGGGCCCAAGTTCGTGGCGAGTGCTGCAAGTCACAGGCGGATCTGGTGGTGCGCTTGGGCAGGTTTCCGCGTTTGCAACAAGCGCCTGTCCGACCGGATGGTTGAAGGCAGATGGAGCGAGCGTTTCGCAGACGACTTATGCGGGTCTTTATGGTGCGCTTGGCACGACGTGGGGACCGACTGGTGCAGGCACGTTCACGCTTCCTGATTTTCGTGGATTGTTTCTGCGCGGCGTGACTGATGGGCGCACCACTGATCCCCTCGGCGGTGCGCTAACTGCGCAGGCACTTGCTGCATTCGTGGACGATCAGTTTGAAAGTCATACACATACTTATACGGCAGGCGCGACTTCTTCTGGTGTTGTTCAAGGCGGCACGACGCAAGCTATTACCCAGGGTGCGACTGTTCCTGGTAGTATTTCGGGAGCAACGGGTGGAACAGAAACGAACCCGAAAAACATCGGCGTGACTTACTGTATTCAGTATTAAGCCCATCACATACTCAGTGCGGGGTGGGTCTATCCTGCCCCGTGCATTTCCCTTGCCAGCGGTATGTAACTTTCCGTCCCGGCTTGGCGTTGCAAAATCCCCGATTTTTCCATCAAAGTTAAAACACGTTCAGCCTTTTCGGCGGGAGTGCGCTGTGACAGGAAGCGCAAGATTGTAGCAGACGCAATCGGGGCGCGGTGCTTCACATAAATGCTAAACAAATACTGGAACGTTTCTTCGATCACTTGATCGTCGGAGCGCATAATCATGTCGCGGAAGATTTGCGGCATTAATTCTTCGATTTCGAGCAGCCATTCGCGAGCGCGCTCAACGTCCTGCAGACGAATAGCAAGTTGCTCCCCGCGTGACATCGCAGCGGTCATCGCCAACTTCACGGCAAAGATCGTTCCACGTCTCGGAATGTAGTTCGCAAGTTTGGGATGATCGGGCACAGGACCCCACTTGTCTTTGCGCCAGCTTTCCATCTCCGCAATCGCCTTTGCATCCCATTTCATTTCGCCGTAATAATCTGCGCAATCGTCTAACTTTTGCACGAGCTTTTTCTGTTCAGCATCTGTATTTTTATATTCACCAAACAATGGCACGTCGGGCATGGATGATGAGTAGACCATGAGAAGGCGCGAAGTCCAACCCATCGTCCATGCAGCTTCCGGCAGAAGGGTAGCAAGGAACCCTGGCTGTGAACCGACCAGCAGCGTGGTCATGGGGTTGTGAATTTCGATAGGGTCTTTCAAACTGTGTCTGCGTTCTTCGCGATATGTCGCTTTATGGTCAAACAACTCATTAATGATCGACAAAAAGTTTAGATCATGGGCGTTAATAAAAACACCTAGCTCTGCTGCGAACACAAACAGGTGGTTGTAGTCGAGGACTCCGGAGTTGTTGGGCTTTAACACTGAACGCGCAGAGCGGCCCAGCGCATCAATGTAAGAAGCAGCCGTGACGCTGTTCGGGGCGATGTGATATTTCTTCGTGGCCTTTAAAAGCGCCTCTGCGGGGTTAATGGCCTGCGACTTTCCGATACCCGGCGGGGCTACAAGCATTGTGTAAAGGTTCGCATATTGCGGACCTGCTTTCGTCATACACCACACACGCTTTTCGAGCGCACCGGAGAGCGTGGTGATCGCCGCCCATTTACGAAACAGTTCTGGTGAAGGGCGCTCATCTGTAAGCGCCACAAATGCGTCAACGAAATCCACGAGCGGCCCCTTAAAATTTTAAAGTTTTTGTGAAAGGAGCGGAGTGCGTGACCGCGCGTCCTTTTTGTTTTTCCATTTGGCTAAACCGTCCGGATTGGAGTCTGGGTCAAAGTTGCCCCAATTCCATCCGACTTTGGCTTCGCCGGGGACCACAAGTTTGTGGCCGTTGCATTCAAATGCGAGATCGAAATGTGAGAGAGCTTCTACGATGATGTCTTGTTCGTTAAGGTGTTCGGGGTATTGGAAGTAAAGGGCGTCGTGAACTTGGGCAATTAACTGCACCTGCGGCATGTGTTTCCAAACGCGCCAGAGGACAAGGTTTAGCCTCTCCGCCGTCGCGCTCTGTGGCGAAAACGCAATCGCTTCGCGTAACGTCGAGTCATCGTTCGCTCGTCCGAAGAACGTGCGCTCTCGTCCGAAAGGTGTGATGATGCGGTTTGAGGTTTGGAGTTGTTGGGCGACCCATCTATGCCATTTTGGTATTCCGGCAAATCGTTCGAAGTAGCGGGCCTGGAATTGCTCTGCGACTGCAACGGGGAGCTTGGCATGTCGGGCCATGGTCGGAGGTAATCCGCGATAATTGCTTCCGTGGCCGAGTTTCTTCGCCATGTCTCTGTAGGTGAGGTGACGGTAGAAGGGCGTGTCTGCGATAGCGCGGTCGCGCTTGGGATCGTCTGTCCATTCCAATTCGGGCCAAGCAGTCCTTGCAACAAGAGTGTGAAGATCGCCACTATAGCAGGCATCCAGATAAGACCAGTCATTGCAAATGGTGCCTGAAAGCCATCCCACTTCTCTTGACTCTGCTTGTTCAAGGTCGATGCCGCAGAGTTTGTATCCGGGGTCAGCCACAAACATTTTGCGAAGGCTTGATGTAATGTTTTGTAAATTGGTGCCAGTGCCGAAAGCATTCGTGCTGCTAGAAAAGCGTCCTGTTTCTGTTCCTGCGACATTGTAAGATGTCCTCATGCGCCCATCATTATCTACTTCGGTGTTAAGAACGGAAAGTTGTTTCACAGCGTCTCGGATAGCCAGTATGGTTGCCACCATTGGACGGGCGTGAAAGTAGTTGTCGAGTTTTTCAAGAGCCTCTCGGTCCATGGACAATTTGCGCTCCCCCTTCTTCGAAGTCCAGATTTCGGGGATACGCATGTGTTGAAAGAAAAATTCTTGCAGCATCTTTGGGGAATTGGCTTTGAGGGGCTTGTCCCAGACGGCATAAGCAAAACGATT
>Ga0181352_1000903_pt1 | contig 12043 bp, 10 predicted proteins | sample Fa13VDMLBSN_FD_130103 | JGI IMG/M metagenome (GOLD analysis project Ga0181352, IMG submission 130103) | Freshwater viral communities from Lake Michigan, USA - Fa13.VD.MLB.S.N | ecosystem: Environmental > Aquatic > Freshwater > Lake | place: USA: Michigan | collected 2013-09-23 | reverse complement strand
TTCTAATCAAGAACAAACAGTTATCACTATAGTTCAATGTCCTAGTTTATTATTTTACATACCAAATTCATTTACACCTGACGGAAATGAATTTAATAATACATTTAAATGGACATTCACAAGTGGGTTTGATCCTACAGATTTTCACGTAACAATATTTAATCGTTGGGGTGAGGTAATATACGAAAGTTTTGACTCAAATGATTATTGGGACGGTACGTACAATAACACTAAATGTCTTGGAGGATCTTACGCTTATAAAGTGGAATTTGGTAGTAAAGAAAATGACGGTAGATACTTTATTACGGGAAGTGTAAATCTTATTAGGTAATCGTATATTTATTAATATGAGTAATAAAATAAACCCCAAACTAAAAGAAGGTGATAGAATCGTTTTAGTTCATATGGATGGGGAATCATTAGGTACAGGAATAAAAGGTAAGGTTACTAAAATAGAACAAACCCCAAAATTCTCAAGTAGTGATCTTGGATTTCAATATGCGGTTGAATGGTATGATGATGGGGATGATAACGTAATTAGTCGATTATCCCTTATCCCTGAAAGCGATGCTTGGATCTTGGATTCTGATTATGACATCGAACCATTACAAGAAATGAATATTAAAGATGTTGATGATTTAGTTAGTGTCGGTGAATTTTTAGGCCTATTCAATCGAGGCGAGTTAAACAAGATCTATAAATTTTTAGAATTAGAAAGAAGATTAGGTACACATAACATGTTCACTGAAGGTGGTAAGTTTATTTTGTCCGGTCCTGATTATATTAAAGATTATATTAAATTAAAGTCTTACGAAAGTGAATTTGATGAAGACAAAGAAGAAATTATAGAAAAACTAATAGAAATGTCGCAAGAAACAAAAGATATATTTATCAGAGCGGCAATAAAACTATTGGAAAATGAAAACAAAGAAGTAAGTGTAAGAAACATTCAAAGATCAATGCAAAGATTATCAAATACCGCAAAAAAGTTTTGGATGCAAGAGGCACATAAATTTATAAATAAAGAACTCTAATGAGAGGATATTCAATAATGTCTGACGAAGAAAGACAATTAATTTTAAAACAACACTCAACCGTTTATGATGGTTATGCTACTGGTAACGTCACATCAAATATGACACCATTAACTGTATATGATGCTGCTGGCGATAAAGGTGGTATTACTGTGGATAATTCAGGTAATGTGAAAACATATAGAAACCATAATGTTAATGAGAATGTAAATGAGATTACAGCAAAACCAGGAAATTACGATGAGATCGATCCGGCATACGAATTTGATTCTGACGGACCTCAACAATCCATGACTCAAATGGGTATGGGTAAAGCTCCATATGATTTTGTATCAAAAGGGCCTTCTGATGTTTATGAAGATGAAGAGTTATATGGTGATGTTGAATTTAATGATTTGTTAGATGACGAAGAAGAGTTAGATGGAGAAGAAACCCAAATCGAAGAGAGTGTAAATAAATCACTTGATATGTTTAGGAGATTTAAAAAATATAACTAATGGAAGTGGTTGAAGTCATATCACAATATATTGACAAGGTGCAGAACTTAATAATTGTTGAGTTTAAGATGCTTGGTGATGACGATGATGCGACAAGAGAAGACTTTATTGAATATAGTTTCTTTGAGGAGTTTGGATTTGATAACTCGAAGAACTTTGACATATTTGAATCAATATTGGAAGACGATGACGAGGAATGGGACGAAGATGAAGATGTTGATTATATAAACGATGAGGATAATTTAATTTCATTTTTAAATGAATATTATGTAGTATACCCTAAAAAAATACCAAAAGCAGAATACAAATGAAAACTATTCTACATGAAATAAAAAACTTTAGAAGATTAATGAAACTTAATGAGGATATTGAATCTTCCGTTAAGGTTGCTTTGATTGGTGATAGTCTTACTAATTACTTAAAAAGTGATGATTATATCAGTTTACCCAATTTGGTTAATGATGATATGACAATTGATGAATTAATAGAAAATTTATCTAAAGAAGATCCAAAGATGGACATTGACCACGTTTTCGTATCTATTGGAGTTAATGATAATTTTAAAAATAAAAAGAATATTCCATTTTTGGTTGATTACCTAAAACAAATATTTCCAAATGCAAATATTAAAATTATTAAAGGTATTGTCGATGATGAGTATTTTTATGGTGGAGAAGAGGAGACTGATTTTAAATCATTAGAAGACGATTCTAAATCATTCTATAATACATTCACACAGAACGGATTAGAGGTTTTGGGATCATACAATACTATAGGTGATGATTTAGGGTTTAGTGACGATAAAATCAAGACACTTAAAAAAGAAATTGCAAATAGTTTATTTCAAAACGTATCGAATGTTGAAATCGGTATGGAACCCAAAAAAGAAGATGAACCATTTATTCAAAAAGATAATGTAGATATTAGTGGTGAAGACGTTACTGATTTTGATACCATCTATGAATTTTTAGAAAGATTTGAAGAAATGTGGAAATCAGGAAATGTTTACAACACAAGAAGTAGTGGTAGTTTCAAACCCGATATTGAACAAATTCAATTAGCACTAAACTTTTTACAGTCATTATACGAAATAGAAATAACAGGTAAATTTGATAGAGATACTGAAGATGCGATTTATAATTATCAAAAATCGGTTAATCTACCAGAAACTGGAATTGCTGATTCTGAAACTTTAGAAGATATGTTCTTTAATTTAAAAATTAAAGGATTCGACGATGAAGATTTAGCAATGTTTTTATCTGACATGGGAGTGGTTTCTAAAGTTGCAACACTTTTAGATGGTAAAGTGGAAGTAACCGGATTATCTGGAGAAGCAAAACAAAACGCTCAGCTAATGATAGATTATATGGTTAGTAAAGGAATTACTAACCCGTATACTCAAATAGGTATACTTTGCGTTATAGGGAAAGAATCTGGATTTGAACCTCAAAGTGAGGACGGTTATGGTGGTACACCTAATTCAAGAATTAGAGAAAAATTTGGTAATAGAGTTCCATCTGACGACGACGAATTAGATGAATTAAAATCAGATGATGAGAAATTCTTTAATGCTGTTTATGGAGGTAGGTTTAATAATTCAAATACAGAAGGTTATAAATATAGAGGAAGAGGATTTAATCAATTAACTTTTAAAGGTAATTATGAATTTTACGGTAATTGTATTGGTAGAGATTTAGTAGGTGATCCTGAAGTGGTAAATAATGTTGAAATTGCTGCTGAGGTAGCGGTTGCTTTCTTTACTAAATGTAAATCTGCCGACCAACTTCCTGACTTTACAAATGAAGATGATGCCATAAATTACTTTGTAAATTTAAATGGTGGTGGTAGTGCCGATAGTGAGACACGAGGTAACGCATTTGATCAACTTAACAATTTTGAAATAGTCGCATGAGTAAAAAGTTTTTAGATAATGTTAATCGTATTAAGTTCCTTATGGAAGTTAAAAAAACCGAAGAAGTTGAAGAATCCGAATTGGATGAAGATGAAATGACCGAAGATGAAGTTAATGAGGAAGGTGAAGAAACGACTAATAATGAAACCGAAACCACAACAACCGATGGGGGTGCCGGTAGTCCAGGAGTATGGGCTTCGGGATTAACAAGAGGTAAAGGAAATCCAATAGGTAATACCAAATGGGAAAGTGGACTCACAAGAAGTAAAGGTAACCCACTTAAATAATAGTTTAAAAAAATGGACTTAAATAAAATAATAAAAAAAGTAATTAAAGAATCTGTTATAAAAAAACTAACAGAGGCTAAAAATATTGATAATGATGATTTCTATGTTTTGAAAACGAAAACCGGAGGAGTATTATTGTTACCAAAATCGTCCAATCCTATAGTAAAAGGTATTGTAAATAAACCGGAATTTAAAAAAATTTTAAATTCAACGGAAGAGATTAGAAATTTCGCTAAACGTGGTTTTAAAATTACTGAAAACTGTAAAAGATTTTATAAAGACCTTGATTTAGATTCTTGTTATCTACTTTATGCTAATTGGTATTATAGTATTTTAGCAGATGGCGGTGTTACTAAATTTGAGGCAACTTCACCTGTTGATGGTAAAAGATATTTGTTTAGGGCGTGTATGGTCAGTAAAGACGATATAAAATTTGAAGAAAGGACATTAGCGGGATATTACCCAAATGCCGATAATACGACAAATGTATGTAGTGGTAATCCATGGACGATGGCTAGTGGGAGTGATGAAACCGAATCGGGGTTTGATTTTAATTTTGATATAAAGTTACAAATGATAAAATAAATGAAAAATTTAGGATTAATACAAGTTCTTAAAGAGCAAGACGAAATTACACAATCGACTAAACAAATTAAACACGATAGTATGTTTAGTGGTGATTTTGACTCTGATGCATCAAAACAATCTTGGTTTGAATTTTTATCAATTTATATCACTGTTGGTCCTGGAGCTGCTATGATTAGAGAATTAAGTTCTTGGCATGGTGAAATAGAAAGTAAAGAATACCCAAGGCATTTTGCCGGACAAAAAATAAAATTACCGGTAACTTACAAAATTTCATTAATTAATGAAGGAACAAAAGCCAGTGATTTTTTAGAAGGAGTTAAAAGTGATGATAACGGGGAGTATTATGAATATGAGACAGGTTTAAAACAGAACTTAAATTTTTATTTGCCAAATTCTGATTTTTTTAAAAGATACTCAAATGTACCATATAAATTTGAAACTGAAGAGGGTTATGTATATACACTTTTATTAGAATTATCATCTAAAAAAACCACACAAGAACTACAATTAGGATCTGACTCAAGTGAAGATGACATGACAATATCATTAAAAAATTTAAACCCTAGTGGAGGTAATGGTTGGTTTTTAGCATTACCGCCAGACCTAAACGGATATTTGTTTGAGTATTATAGAAAGGTTGGTAGTAAACTAATCCCATTTAATTATTCAATATTAGAACAAAGTGTTAAAAGTAGTTTTGAGTTATTTTGGGATAAATGGGGGGTAGCTATTCAAATAGTTGGGTCTGTTATTTTAGCGTACTTTACTGCCGGTTTAAGTGCCTTTATCGAAGGGGTGTTTTTAACATTAGCTGAAGCCGAAATGTTAGCTGCGCGTGGGGCAGGAATTTTCCAATCTATTTATACGTGGTTATCGGCATCCGGTTCATTTACGGCCGCAAGATCAACCATAATGGCGATGTTTTTATTAGAAACGGCTATAAACGTACCATCAGCATTTATAGATTTATATTATGATAATAAATTTGCATGTATTTTAGGTATTGTATTTTGTTTCTTTCCGGTAATTAGTCAATATGGGAAATTAGGTAGATTTATCGAGGGTAGTTATAGTAAAGCTGCGGTTGATAGTATTTTAAATAAGCTTTTGTCATCAGGTCTTAATTCGAGTTCATCAGAAAAGGTATTGTATGATTTTATAGTTAGTTTAACTGCGGAAGAAAAATTAATGTTTTCTCAAGCAATGAAAGTTTTGGGATCTAAAGAAGGGAATGAGGCACTTAAAGAGAGTTTACAACAAGCAATGAAAACCGCAGCTAAAAATGGTGAAGCGATGAAAGGATTCCAAAAATGGTTAAAGGTTGGGGTTGGTTCTGGGTTATTTAAAAACGCTATAGTTGGTGGTGTATTTTTTGGATTAACTGCTGGTGTTTACGTTGCGTTGGAAAAATTAATTAAAGAAAAATCTGACCCTAGAAGTAAAGATGACGTTTTAAAGGATGCTGAAATTTCTGTTGGAAGATACACTAAAAAACTAGAACAGGTTGATAAATCAAGATTAGTACAAACAACGTCCACAGAATATATTATTGAGCAAAAATTAAAAAACTCAAGTGTTGATGTTAGTGCTCAATACATATATACTTTATCAAAAGAAGATGGTATTAATAAGGATTTTTTAAATTATATATGTGAGATAAAAATGAATGAATATAAAACACATCTTTTTATACAAAAATCACTTAAACCTACAATAGAAAACGTACAAGAAATAATTACCGAACTTAACATTATCAATGACGGACTTATTAATCCTATACCTGAAGAAGAGTTATTTACATGGATTGAAAATGAGGACACAAAAACAGACGTAATTCAATTTTTAAGTACATACTCAAAAGATCCGATGACAAAACAAATATCGGAAGCGGTTAATAAATTTAGATGTTTATCACAAAGGTTTAAATATGTTGATGGATATGACTTATTGAATGATTGGTTGTTAGTTTTTGAAGTAACTAAAAATATAAGGATTAAAACCGGAAATGATAAGAAAATAAAATTAGATCTTTTACCTGGTGAGAAAATTTATATTAGATCAAATGGTGATTTCACATATAAGAATATTGACTATACTGGTTTTTCTTGTTAATAAACTATTTATATAATAAATTTTAAATGAAAACCTTTTTAATTACAGAACAAGAAAGACGTGATATATTGAACCAACATTCAGTTATCAAGGTTACTAAAAGTCATTATGATCTTTATGAGGAAAAAAATAATATTTTAAAGTTAATGAACCTTAATGAAGGTATAAAAGTACCAACTAAATTAACTGAAATACCTGGATTTGAAAAATTGGCTAAAATATTAGATAGTCAATTATCTGAAGATATATTAAAAAACATTGGGGATTATAGTGCAACACTTAAAAGTTTGGGTATAAATACCGTAGATGAGTTAATTGAAGCTTCAAGAAAATGGCAACAATTAGAACAGACAGAACTTTCACAATTAAAAGAAGGGAGTGATCTTTTAAATGCATACTTAAAAAGTAAGGGAGTTATAAGTGAAATATCGTTAAATGTTTTAAAAAAAAGAACACAATCATTAGACGCTTCGGCGAGAGGTGCTTTAGATGATTTAAATGATGCGATTGCTAACTACACACAAAGGTCGGAAATGGATCCTATTAATGATGGTGTTATTAATATCAGCGATGACATTAGTTTGGACGGTCTATCACAAAATAAAACAAAATTAGAAGGTTTAGAAAAAAAGATAGATGAATCAATCAAAAAGGTAAATGACCAATTATCAGGAGTGAGAGAACGAGTTAATCTTTTACCTCAATCACAAAGATCCGCATACACAAGTGCTATTGAGACTCTAACTAAAATTTCAAAGTCATTAGAAAAATTAAAACTAAAAGTAGGTCAACAAAAATTGGCAATTGAGGCGGCCGAAGAACAATTTGCGTATATTAAGACGATAGAGGGGGATGTTATTGCTTGGGAAGGTAAAGTGTGGTCTGCTTCGGAATTAGGAACATTTGGTAAATGGTTAATTAAAATTGGTACTGATAGTTATCCATTTGTTTATGCGGTGTGCACATTTATTCGTCAATATACAATGACACAAGGTTTATCCGATGCATTGTTTGAAAATTTAGCAAAATTACAACAACTTCAAAAGTTATTATCTGAATCTGCCGGAGGTACCGAGAATGCTATAATTTCAGAAATTAATATGTATTCGAGAGAAACTTCAACATTAATAACCATGTTGAATAATAAAAAATTAATAATTAAACCAAATGAAGGAAAAAGTGCTGGTGAAAAGTTCGCAGAAATAATTGGATACGGAGGGACAGATTTGGCTAATACTTGGAAAGCGATTGTTGATATTTTAGATGCTCAAGTTAAAAAAGGTGTAATTACGAATGCCGAAATGGTTGCAATATTAGATAAAATTAAATTTGCATATGCTAATGTGAGTGGAAAGGCACCTAACGAAACTGTTACTTTGGTTGGAGACTCACCTATTCTTGGTATTTTTAAATTTAAAGAAGATTTAGGTACACAGGCTAAAACTTTAGGTATTGATTTAGGTAATACTGTTGAAACTGCAGTTACTAAATCGTCAAGTAATGCGACAACAATGTGGGAAAAAACTAAAAAGTATCTTTACGATAACGTTTATAAACCCGCAGCTGGCGTAACAAAACCTATGTTTATAAAGGCGTTGACTGGATTTTTTATTAGAGAATTTATATTTGGTTTACCTCTAAACATAAGATATTATTTAAAACCTTTGAGTAAATTCGGATTTTCGCTAAGGGGGGTCGTTCTAACTTATGCAAAGTTATTAATGGCAAAGTTTATTGGTGATTTTGTTATTGGTGGTATTAGTGCTATTGCATATCAAATGGTGTTGGCAGCAGTATTACCTGGAACTAATTTAACACACGAAGAGGCGGAACAAATTGCTTGGGGTGATTTTGAAAAAGATATGGAAAAATATCGAAATTTAGATATTTCGGAAATTGCAACTTTAGGTGGGATCGATGATGATGTTATTTACGGGGAAAGAGAATCCAATAATAATATAAAATATAAGCAAGATGTGTCGAGAGAATATGGACCATTTAAAATAACATTATGGGAGATTTGGGAAGAGGTGTGGTCTTATATAAAAACTAACCCATCTAAAGAACAACTTAAAAAATATGTTAAGAACGAAACTGATAAAGAATTATCGGACTCCGAAAAAAGACTTGGGGAATTAAAAGATAAAGCATTCTATACGTTAGATCCTGAAGAACAAGATAAACTAACAAATATTGGTGAGTGGTCATCTATACTTAAGGACGATTTTAATGGTGATATTAATAAGTTATCTACTAGACTTTTTGTCAAAGCAGAATTTAGTGGTCTTCCTGACATTGATCCTAAAATTAGTGAGGCACAAAAAATTAAAAATGCCTTAACTAATTTAGATAATTATGGTTATAAGGTTTGTTTATGTAAGAGAGAATTAAGATATGAAGAAAAAGAAATTAAAGTTGGTGATCAATTAAAAACCGCAAAAATCCCATTATGTAGAAATTTTGTAAGAATAATTGAGTACAAACCAAGAAATTTTGCAGATAAATTAGAATTAGACGCTAATCCAAAACAAACTGGTCAATTAAGTCCACTTTATGATAAGATAGGTTATATTGATGGTAGTACTGCTCTTGATGCCGCACCTATATCGTCACAATTTCACTTATTAGACGAATTTAAAAAATACTTAAATTAATATTATGGAAAAACAAGGAACAAAATTTGGTGAAGATAACTTCAAACACTGGAAAGATACTTTCACTTTTAAATCCCAAGACGAAAAAAATCCTGGACAATATAAAGAAGTGAAAATAAATATGGAAGATGTAATGGATAGAATTGACCATTACCGAAAAAAATATGATGAGGACGATGCGTTTGTGAGGGCGGTTATCGATACACACGATGATGTTGTTAAAGTTATGTTTACAAAAGACTTGGCAAATATCCATGAATCTGCAACACCAAGAGGATTGGCTTTAGTTTTAAGAATAATTAAAGAGAATCGTGGTGAGATGGAAATATTTTCAGTTGCAAGACCTGCAAACGGAAACTGGTTTTTAGTTAAAGGTGATTACACACCAAATCAGTTGGCTAATATGGATTTAGAAAAAAAGGAACCACAATCTAAAGAGAAGGAAGTCACCACCAAAGCGGAGGATGACTTAAAAAAAAAAGAAGAGTCGGTAATAAACGTTCTTAAAAGAAACGAAAAAGAAGGTATTGAAGAATTACCAAAAAAGGTAAGAGATAAGATAAGAGAAAAGATGGGTCAAGGTTGGTCAACCGAAACACCACCTGAAGAACTTAAAGAATTTTTCACCACAAGTGAAATTAATTCGATCTTCAATGATAAAATCGTTATCTATAAATTAAAACCTTCAAGAGAGTTCTTCGATAGTTTGGTAAAAAACTCTGCAAAGATAGTTATTAAAAGAGGATTCTGTAGAGCGTTAGATAATGGTAAACGAGGGTCTGATTTAAGTGAAAGACAAAAGATGACTGTTAATCACATTTTAAATAAATGTAACACCAAATATGAAAACAAGTTGGGGTTAAGAAATTTCTAAAAGATGGGTAGAAAATCAAAAATAGGTTTAGGTATATTGTTAAATGAGCAAAAAGAAACCGGTAATAAAGTTCCTTTTGCTGCTACTTTAGTGGATATTACCGTAACAGATAGAGGAGGTAAACCTATAAGTAACTCTAGAGTTAGATTTTACTACAACGAAAAAAGAATTCTTGATGACAGAATGTTTAAAACAGACTCAAATGGTGTCATAGTTGACATTCCTGTTTTTGTGGAAAAAGAATACACCACAATGACTTTTCCGAATGATAAAAGTAAAAAAGATTACTGGGAAAACGGAGAAAAGTTCGCATGTAAAAGATTTAGAGAAATTGAAATAGAAATAAAAACCGAAAAAGAATGGTATAAAAACAAATATAGCATTTGCTTAAATAATGCATATACGAAATACTTAGAAGGTGATAAAACAACATTAGTAAGATTCGATAACGTACCAGATTCAAATAAACTAAAAATCAAACTACCTGTTGGTGAGGGTGGACCTGAAAAATTTAGTCTTGAGTGGTGTATTACCGAAACAAAAAAACATTATAACGATATGTTATCTGTTGATAGCGGGAAGTCAACGATGGAATCTTTAGGTGGTGGAGATGCAATTTCAAAACGTTCTGATGATGTTTTAAATTGTTATATGAAATTCAGAAAACAATATCCGAGTGAAATACAAACAACAATAAACAGATTAACAAGTACTCGAACTAATCTTGAAAATTTTAGACTAAAATGGACGCTAGATCAAAGACGAGATATTTATAAGGAAAACAAGAATATGTCAGTATCTAATACAATCAGAAGAGTCGTTTCTGAGCACATAGAAAAAAAACAAATCATTTCAGAAGAAAAAAAATTAATTAACAAAAGATATAATTTCTCTTTGGTTGGTGTTAATAAAAATAGAAAAAGAATTGTTGAATCAACATTACGTGAAGAAAGAAAGAACTTATTAAGTTCTGGTTATAACAAAACAATCGTTAACGAGACGTTTTTGGATGTAATGAATAGTTTGTATGGTGCTGAAGGTAATAACGTATTAAAAGACGTTAAAACGAGATTAGGTCAAAGGATTGCCGACCAAGTTAAAAACAAAGAAGAAGAACATGGTATGATTCTTACAGCATTTGAAGAACTACCTGAAGATGTTATTGAAAGAGCAATTAAAGAAAACAGAGTTGATGAATTAAGTTCAATGATTGCAACTAAAGCTTTGGAAGGGTACAAAACCCAATTCGGAACAGAAGGTATTTCAGGGTTAATGATCGCAAGTGTTGATGAGAATAAATTTAAACAAGAAGTTGCGAAGTTAATAGAACCCGCAATTAAAGACATAACCACTAAAATGGACGAGAAATTTAAACAAGTCCAAGATGCCGTTAGTGGTATAGGGGTAAACCCAACGGCTTAAGATCGGAAGGTAGAGGTAAATCTCTTAATTCATAAACCTTTTAAAGAAAGGGGGGTGTTCAGAATCTAAGAAAGGTGTTCGTAAGAACACCTTTTCTTTTATAGGACTATTTATTGATATGGAATTTTTTATAAGAAAAAAAAGTACATTACCTGTAATAGAAATTGACTTAATCAAAGACGGAAGGTTAGATTATAACTACGACAAAACCAATTTAACGGGGGCAACAATAACATTTTCTATGAGAGACGTTGAAACAGGTTTCTATAGGATAACTAACGGTGCTTGTACTTATTCTTATGAGAATAAAACGGTAACCTTTCAATTTACAAAAAAGAACACATCAAAAGTTGGTCGATATGTTTGTGAGTTCAATGTTACAACGGATCAAGGTACGGTTATTTTACCTTTAAGGGATGATAAAATATATGTAACGGTTTTAGAATCGTTTGTTAATAGTGATTTGTGTTGTGCACCAGGAAGAAACCCTTTACCTGTACCGACACCAACACCAACGGCAGTCCCTGTTACACCTACTCCGACACCTACACCAACTCCGACACCAACTCCGACACCAACTCCGTTCGTAAACAACTTTGCTTACTTATTTATCGAACCACAAAGTGGATCAACAAATATCGGTCAATGGATGTATGGAAATGG
>Ga0181352_1000901_pt1 | contig 12057 bp, 8 predicted proteins | sample Fa13VDMLBSN_FD_130103 | JGI IMG/M metagenome (GOLD analysis project Ga0181352, IMG submission 130103) | Freshwater viral communities from Lake Michigan, USA - Fa13.VD.MLB.S.N | ecosystem: Environmental > Aquatic > Freshwater > Lake | place: USA: Michigan | collected 2013-09-23 | reverse complement strand
CACTCGTAATATGTTAGCAGTTTTTTGCTGTAAACCAACTCTAGTATTTCACGTTTGAATTCTTGCTGTTTACCCCCCTTCAACATTTCTAGGATAGGTTTAGCAGAGCCGTAATATGTTTTCCAATCGCTTTCTTTTTGAATTACTTGGTGGGTAGGTTTACGACCTGCACCTTGGTGTTCGGCTAATTCTTTGCGTGTTAACTTGCGTTTTACGTTGTGATACAATACTTTCTTACCAATGTAGGATACTCCGCTCGGTATATGAGTAGTAATGTAAATAAACCCATATATGTTGGGAGGAAAATCGTTTAATGTTTCTATAACTTTATTATTGTATAACCACATTTACCTATCTATGTTTACTAGTATTGTCGTATCAGTTGTTGCTGAGGTTGGGAGAGGTTGAGCGAGTTTACCTATAGCTAATAGATTTTGATTTTCATCGTACAATCCTATCGTTGATACATATGGTGAAAAGTATGAACCAGTTACATTATTTGCTAGTTGTCCACTTCCACTTAATTGAGCTGATGGATTTAATGTAGCATTGAATTCATTTTCTCGTATAGTACATTTGTATTGTGCTTCGTATATAGTATAGGATGAAGAGAAAGAACAGGTAACGTTTGTGGTAGTAACTGATCCTGAAGATAATAGTTGATTAGTAACTATGGCTAAACCATGTGTGTATATAATATTTCCTATATTTGAACTTCCTGAAAGTAAATTACCTTGCCCATCGTCTGTTAGAGTATACGTAACACTTTCTGATGTAAACATATATTGAAAAGAATAGGGTTGAATGTAATTGCCATATATTTTAGAAGGTATAGATATTACTCCAATAGATCCGGTAGGCCAGCTTCTATCAGGAACTAAGGTACTTTGTAAAAAATTATCGTATATAGGACTATTTACATTCCCAATTAAAACATCACCACTTGGATTACTTCCTATAAATACATCAGGTTGAGATACATTATCTCCAGTACTTGATGTTAAAAAGTTAGAATAGTAAAGTTGTTTTATCGAGTTATATACTAAAACTTGATATTGGGTAGATAAAGTACCTGTAGTTGGATTATTACTTAAATTTGAATAATCCCAACTTCCATTTATTCCTGTAAATCTATCAATACCAACTAGTTGCCCATCTGAACCTGTAGCAAATTGGCTGTATGGAAAACTAAAACTTTTATTGACTGTAAACGGAGTTACAGTAATATCGGATGCTAAAAATTGTTTGTATGGCCCCATTCATTAGAAATCTAACTTAACTCGAATCAATGCTTCTTTGGTAAAATCTTTAACTAAAGGTCTTGATAATTTAGCTACAGCTAATAACTCATTAGCATCATTATATAAACCTACTGTTGTAATGTATGTTTGTGGGTTATTTATAAAGCTAGAATACAATACATCTCCAGTTGATCCACTAATAAATGAAGGATTAGTTGTATAATTAAATTCTGCGTTTTGTGGTCTTACGAACACAAAATCTGAAGTAATATTTTCTTGGGAATTTAATTGGAAACTAGCACCTCCTGAAATAGCATTAAATAAACGAATATTGTTGTATCCGTTAGTAACATTAGCTTGGGTACCAAACGATCCACTATACGATAATGCAACTCCTCCACTATTAAAAGGTAAAACTAAAGCTTGGGCATTTAATAAAATAGTTCCAATATCAGGCAAAAACCATCCATAAGAACCAGATATAGTTTGACCTGCAATTGTTGATCCTCCGGTTAGCGTAGAAACAGCTCGGCCGTTAGAACCGGATACTAGTTGGTATACTCGCATTCCATTAACATATGGGACGGCTGTTACATCGTTACTGTTATCGGTTATAGACAAATAATTTGCAGTACTTCCACTTTGTATTCTTAAATTTAAAGAACCAGGAAACAAAGATTGTTTGTAGTTAGCTCTTTCTACAGATAATATAAAGAAATCAGATTGTGTAACTGCACCAAATATAAAATTAGCTGTTTCGTCTTCAAGAACTAGATTTCTGTATTGACCATATAAAGTACTTGAAGGTGAATATTGGGGAATACCTGAATTGTAAGCTACAGATCCTGAACCAAGTCTATTGGCGTATCCAATGTAAAATTGGACAGCAGCATTTGTAATAGTAGAAGCTGTGTTATACGAAGCCAATACGTAATCACCCTGTAAGCTAGCTTCTTGAGTTGAACTAGTAAAAAATGTAGTTAAGTTATAAGTATTATTAGTCCAACAAGGAGCAGTTACAGACTCGGCTGAAACCAAAAAATCTTCTGGGGTAAATCTTTTAAATGACATATATATTAGGCTGAAGTTTTAGTTACTGTTATAGGAATTGTAATGCGGGCTCCTGAATCTCTACCTACTACTGTTAAAGTAGCTTGTAGGAAATTATTTGAACCAAACAATGTATTTACAGTGGTTGCGGTCATGTTGATTGTAGTACCAATTACTGTCTTAGACACGTTTGTTCCAAGTGTAGTTGTAGAATTTAAAGCAGTAGCGTTAGGTGTATTAATACCTACCCCGTTAAACACACTCATTGTTCTAACATCGGATATAGTAGCTGTGTACCCTGAGGCTTCAAATACTGTATTGTTACCTAGATAGTTTAATGTTTGAGGGGTAATTGCTAATGAAGCACCTTGTTTTAATGTAATAGCAGAATATCCTAAGTTAAGGACCGGCATTTTAGCTGTTCCTCTAGGTAAAGTAGTTAACACATACTTCATTTCTTGTGTTACTAAAGGAAAAGCTTCTAGTAAAGGCATATTTTCAATGGCTTGACCATAAAAAGCAGAACCTGAAGGATTAGTAGGATTATATAAAGTATAATCTATTTCATCATCAGATAAAGCAAATTGAGTAATTCTAAAAGAGCCATCTCCTCTAGCTAATAGTTCTCTACCTACATCGGTTAATATAGCGTCTACTGTTACTACTGAGTTATTTAAATATCCCATTGTTTAAAAAGTTGTTTGATTGTGATTATAAATATATGTAATTTTGGTTTTATTATGTCTTGTTTGAACCATATGTTTTAGTTATGGTTTGGAAATTTTCGGTAATTGTAGGAGAAGGGAATTGAGTTGTAAAAGCTCCATTTTGTATTCCACTAAAACTGGTACTATCACTTCCCGAAACTATTAAACGATATGAGTTTATAGGAGAGGACCATATTAGGAAACCACCCCTAGCAGGATAACTTCCATTTAAAGCAGTAAAGTTATAAGATTTGTCTAAATGTAAATAAGCAGTAGTTGAGATTATACTTCCACTTATAATTTCAATAGGAGGAATATAGGCTGATTGGGAGGCCTGTGTTAAAGTTCCACTAGCAACAGGTCCTAAATTATCATAAAAAGATATAAACCATCTATTAGTTATCCCTAAACTACTAGTAATGTTAGATAACATATCTACAGTTAGATAACGTATACTACTTGTAGTTTCAAACCCCTCAGATGTAGTAGTTACCCCCAATGAACCTGTATTCATAGAAACAAATGTTCCCACAAGAGTTCCATTACTATAATTTAATGCCCAATTAGTAGGATTAAAATCTAAAGGAGCTTTAGGAAGATAATACGTAGACAAAGCAGGTATCTCAGTTCTATCATATACAACACTTAATTGGGTTCCTAGTTTCCCACCAGGAGCATAAGGTGTAGGATATATAGTAGTACCTTCAGTAGATTTTGCTAAAGAAGCATTGGATCCACTGACATAACCAGATAAATTAGCTTCAACTATAAAAGGATAAGCCGGATTACTTGGTTGTATTACATTTACACTATTTTCTGAATTGACTATTAAAATATTACCTAAACTAATTGTTCCACCATTTACATATTCGGGATATCCCCCACCCATCCAATCAAATTCATAAATGCAAGTATCGTATACATCTATTGAAGCCTGAGTAGTACTTCCACTCCCTGTATTAGGTATATTATAATTATCACTTGTATTTTCACTTCCGTTATATCTTGGATTTATAATTCTGAGAGTGGTATAATTTGAGTCTGGGGTAGAAGCAGGAATAGCCGATCCTGACATTATAGCTTGATAATTGACAGGAATAGCTTGATCTGAAATATAATCTGCTACAAATTTATTAGAATTATTGGGCCTTCCTGTGGGTGCATTGTTTAAAAGAACATTATAATCTGAACTTTGAAAAGTAATTTCAGCAGTGTAGGGTTCTATAACTACTGTAGCTCCGCTTGTTGAGCTATTATTAGTTCCTGTTCCCCCAGCAGGTATTAAAGTTAACAAACTATAAGTAGAATATTCAGATACACTAGCTATAATAAAATTTGTAACTGTAGTACCATTTAATGGAGAAGTATTAAATCTAACAGCATTACCTATTTGTAAACGAGAGTTTACCCCATTACTACTTTGGTGGTGTATTAAAGCGTATGCTGCTCCTTCTGGTAATTGTGGCATATATTTATATTATTTTAACTATTTTAAAATGAGGAATCGGGAGTAACAAACCCCCCACTACTTCATCCAGGAGTATAATCCTCAGGAATACTAGGTACTGCAAAATATATAATTAAATCCCCAGCAATCATATTTGATCCTGAATTAAAGAATTGTTGGAAGGATTGATTAGTATTATTTTTTAATGTAACATTATATGTTAGAAACGTATTATCAGGCTGTTTAAATATATTAGCTGAGTTTAACTCACCATTAGTAACAACAAAATTAGATCCACTAAATTCTCCATTGTAAAATTCATCTTGGGATGAATGAACTTGATTTACTACTCCTGAGGGTATAACAATACTTTCAGAATAACTTTGTGTTACCCCATAAACATTGTTTAAGTAATATGGATTAGTGTCTAGTGAGTTATATTGGTTTACAGTTCCACCTGCACCCCCCGAAATGAAAGCAGTATTAATAGAGCCGCTATAATCGTATCTTGCCCACCCTACTTCGGGTTGTGGGTATTTGTTTCTTTCAAGTAAATGTTGCTTAATTACAACTCCTGCAGCTAAACTAGATCTAGCAGGAGTAAAATCTTTGACCATTTTGAATAACGAATTATCAAAGAATTTTATAAGTCTAATATAGTCGTTTAAGTCATAATTGCCTGTGTATTTTTCAAAATAAGCATTTCTTAAAGTATCTAAATTAGGGTATGAAGTTTCTTCATTAAAGCGTTGTCTTGGATCTCCAATATATTCTCCCATATTAAAGAAACCAAGCTGTGCCATTATATCATCATTTATCTCGTTTTGTGGAGAAAACGCTACTTCAGTATAGGCTAAATTGTCTGTATAGCTTCCTGTAGATTGACTAGACTGTTGAATTGATATATATTGAGATAAAGTACTACCTGTAGGAACTATAGTAGGTACTATTTGTATTTTGTTTGTTACTATATTTTTTATACCTGCGGGGGGCTGATCTAAAAATATAGATTGAGTATTAGGGGCGAATGCTGGGGTAGTATTGAATGTAAAATTACTATTACTTGCAAATGATGAAGTAGTAGCCCAAGATCCTGTTATTTTAGGGTGTATTGAAACCGAACCAGTATATAATTCTCCACCTAAAGATGCTCTGAAAGCAAGTTGATTTGGTCCTTGATTTGTCTCATTTCCTTCAATGGAATTAGGATTCATTACATAATCATCAAATACGCTTTCGCTTATGCGAGTATTGTAATATCTGATTTCTTGGAATGAGCCTGAAAAAGAATTTAAAGTACCAATACCTGAAGCATTAACAGCTCCCCAAAAACCTTGTATACTATTAAACCAAGGTTCATCACTTCCTGTTACTGAACTAGAAGCTTGGAAACCTATTTGATTTCCATCATATCCATTATATATTGAATTTTTGACATATAAACTAAAATTAGCTGTTACTCCTGGGTTGGTAGCATTTCGGGTTATCATTACTGACCACCATTCTCCATCAAAAAATGGTAAATACACACTAGCAGAAACATTAGGGAAACTACTAGCCCAAGGAGCAAAATCTAATTTAGCATATTGGTAATATGGATTTAGGGTTGATCCTGAATATGAAGCACTAGTATAGCCTGATCCTGTATATTTTAAGGCTATAACCATTCCATAGTCCCCATAAAATATACTTTGAGAATAAGGAATACTAGAAGTAGGTAAACCATTGGTTTTAAATCTAAATGCTATTGTGGATGGAGGATTTATATTTCCTGGTACCCCCCAATTTTCATTTAAATCCCAATCGGTAGTTATATAGTTATTTCCATCCTGTGTATAAGCATAGTTATATTGGGTTTTCCAATAATCCCAATCGTTTGAATTATCTTTGTTTTTACCCCCAAATTCAGCTACTCTTAAGATAGTATCAGGAATGCCATAGGATGTAATTAAATCTTGTAAACCTGCTGTTGTACCTTTTTTCTTAAGTAATAAAGGCAAATTATGGTATAAACGCTTGTAGAATGATTTTTCTATATCGTTTAAAGGTACTACTGTATTAGATGCTGATATTTGTGTATTGACATATTCAAAGCCTGTTGGGGTAGGTAAAGAACCAGTCATATTAGGGAAAGGGAATTGATTTCCACCTGGTGTTAAACCTAATAAGCCGGTATACAAATCTGCGGAACCAAAACTACTTTCGTATATTTTAACCCCCAAATCGCGTAACACATCTGCTACTAGATCTTTAGATACACCATATTGTAGTCTATTATCAGCATTCCATTTGTTTGTAACATCTTGATAATATATCCAAATGTTATCAAACATTTCACCTAACATTTCTACAAATAGCTCGTATTCGGCATTTGTAGTATCGTCTTTTAAAAACGAAGGAATAGCATTAACTAAAGAATTATTATTATTTCTATCGTATTCTTCGGCTACAGCAGATTGAGATATAAACCAAGTATATCCTGCCCCAGTAGAAACATTAGTATATGGGTTTATATTTCCGGTTTTAGGCCAAGCTGTTGAACCTGACTCGTAGTATAAGTAATAGTCATAACCATCAAATGTGGTTATGATTTCATTGATTTTGGCTTGCCAAATACTTCGGCTTGAAGTTACATAAGGATTAGCAACTTGAGATAAGCTAGCACTGTATGTATATTCTTCGATTAACTGAAGTTTGTAATAGAAGTTTTCTAAACGAGTTTGAGCCGAAGAGAGATATATAAAATTAGTATAATCTGAATAATCAACGTTGATTTCAATTCCTCTTTCGGCTAAAATACTATTAATTTGATATTCTAGATTGGTAGAACCCGTAGCGTATGAAGATGGGGTTAAACTACCATATGTAACATAGTCTGTAGAATTGTTAATTTCATCTTTAAAAGCTAAATTAAAATTAGGACCTTTTAAATAAGTAAATTCATCTAGGGGCTCAAATACCTCTACAATGTTTATATTGTATGCTACAGATTCTGCTACTTGTGTTATAACCCAACATTCACTCTTTATATCAAATTCTAAAGGAAGAGGCTCGTATAATTTGATTAATACTGTAGGGTCTTCGGGGTTAGAATTATCTAATAAAATGTTATTAGCTATTACTAATTGATTATTTCCGAAATTTAAATAGAAATCAAAATATGTACCTGGATTGTTTTGGATTTTACTTAATAAAGCATTTGCTCCAGCAACAACCTCAGCATTAGGGATTTGGGTAGTGTTTAATCTAATTTCGGTTCCATCTGAACTTATCTCATCAATATAGTATCTTTGAAAGAATGAACTTGAAACTTCATTATTAATAAAATTGTATACTACATTGTATTGCCCAATATCAAAACCAGCACTTCTTAAATCATTTTCGGGGTCTATATATACTTCTTGATCTATTAAATTATACCCTTGAAAATTTATTTCACTAGCAAATACCACATTGCCATTTAAATCATATATAAAATAAGTTACATAATTAGTAGAAGGATCAAAAGTGGGCTCAACTGTAAAATTTGATATAAGACTAGTATCCTGAGTAGAATAATCTTGTAACTCAAACGTTGTTGGATTTATAGGTAATATAGTTGTAGTTTGAGACATATTTTATCTGTATCTGGTTCCGGTATAAATAATTCCTTTAGCTTCTAAAGCTTCTAATGCTATTCGAGCTGCTCTTCTTCCTCCTCTTAGATTCTCCAAGAAAGTATCATCTACAGTTTGGACTGCAGATGGAGATGGAGGAATAGGGGCAGGTGCGGGTTGTGGTTCGGGTGTAAACACTTCTATTTTAGGTATATCTATTTTTGGTAAATCAATACCAACGGGTAATTGTATAAGTCTTTGTTGCAAATCCAAATTTTCTTGACGTAGTTCTGTAACTTCATCTATTAAAGCTTGAATTTCATCATTTAGTATATTACTACTACCTATATAATCCTCACTGGTTTTTACAAGGTATTCATGAGAATTGGTTTCTCCAAATTTAGGTATATCAAAAAATAGTTCTTCATAGTATGAAAAAAATTCATCTATAGAAGGTAAAAATGAAGCTGTAGGGGATAAAGCCGGAGGCTGAACTAATTGAGTAAACGAAGTATCAATTACCTTTTGGTATTGAGTTTTTTCATATACAGTTTTAGTTAAATCTACTAGTTGACGAGCCATTACCCATTAATAACTTTAAAGTTGTAATTACTATCTAATACTAAAGTTGTTCCTGCTATAGTAGTTTGTAATAATATAGTATAATACCTTTCAGGCTGCAAACCATTCATATATACTGTAAAATAGCTACTAGTGGAATCTGCACTTATTTGAGTATAATTTGAATCAAAATCTACTACATATTCGTTTGTATCTAGATCTTTTATAGCCCAATACGATGCTGTTGGCAAATAGTAGTTTGTAGTATAAATAGAAGCGGTTTGGAATACTATAGGAGGAAACTGAGGTCTACAATCTACTCTAAATTGTTGAATACTTTGACTATAAAAGAATCCACCATTGTTGATAATAGAAGCATATACTTGGGATGTTCCCACTATAGTTTGTGTAGATGACCCTGTATTCCATACATAATCTCTCCATCTAAATTCTAACTGAGGAGGGTAAATAGTATGGGTATCTACTGAATAGTATTGTAAAACAGGTTGAGTATTTTTGTTTTGGTTAAATTCTACATAATAGTTGCCTGTAGCATCTTCGTATGAATTGTATCCTTCCCATTTAACTAAAAATCCATTATTAACAATATTTGTATAGGATCCTGTTAAATTTTTAGAACTAGTATACCAAGCCTTAACTGTATCAGTAACTATAACGTTTAAATCTTTATCACTACGATAAGAAAATGTTTGCGTTTGTACTATATCTAAACCAGGTAAACTAGATCCAGTATACCAAGTTCCACCCCCCGCATTGCTACCCGAATATGAAGCAGTAACATAAGCCCCAAATCCCGAAGTAGCCCATTGAGCACTTCCTGATTGAACTTGGTATTGCCAACTTACCCCATTTGTTACTATAGGACTATCTAAATATTTTCCTGTACCCATTCCCCAAGCACCTGATACAGGATAGATGTATAAGCGAGTATCTAAGTTAATGCCTTGGGCGGTTGCTATGTAATTACGCAAATAAGCATCCCATTGGACTCCTTTTATTTTACCATCAATTACATTATCAATTTCGTCTTGATCAAATTGTACTAAATACCTAGAAACTTGAGGAAAACTATTTAAAGCAAAATTAAGGTTGCTTATTTCAATAATTTCATCAAGTCCAGTATTCATCTGTGGAAACAGAGAATACATTGTAGCATCTTGAGAGGGGAATAATTTATATACTGCCATAATATTAGAATGATACTACTCTACCTTGAATGTCTTGATTTGGATATTTTACTTCAAATATCATAGGATCAAGTGAGGGGTATACTGTTCCACTTAAAGTTGCACCCGCAATATCGTAAGCAAACTCACTATATCCTAGGTTAACTCCTACTTTATTTGATATTGTTATATTTTTAACTGTTTGAACCCCTTCTATATTATCTAAAACTACATATAAATCTCTTAACACAATAGGTTCATTTATCTGCCAGTTTTTGATTGCAAAAAAATCTTGTAATGCTAATATACATTTAGTTAACACTTCATTTGAATTATAATTAGGTAATACTATAATATCAAAATTTACACCAATATTGATTATAAATGCATCTTTTATACTTATAGAATCGTTTACCATTCTATATTGTGATAAATAAGTAGATAAATTTTGTTTTAATGCTTGAGAAGCTGTTCTTAATTTACTGTCTACATCAAAAGATAGCACATATAAATCAAGTATAGAAGCGGCTTGCCCCGAAGCAGCTGATTGTGCTTTTGTGGGTTCAATATATGCTTTTGATATAACCCCAAATTTAGCAGGCATTGATAGTGCCCTTACTAAATAATCGTCTTGGGTTACATTTCGAAGTTGTGTTGCAAAATTTGCTGAGGAGTTTTGCCTAATTTCTTCTATTGTATCTCCATCTCCCCCTCCATCTGCTGCTGTTAAATTATTAACCGCTAAAGAATTAAATACATAATCCGCCGTAACAGCTGCTAAATTAGTATTTATAAATGTGGGGGTGCCTGAGGTTATAGAGGTTATAGTATTAGCTGGAGAATTTGAGCCCACCCCTCCTCCCGTTAAATATCTAACTGTTAAAGTTGTATTTGATGGGGCTATGCCATAAGTTTTAGTGAATATAAAATTTGAAGGAGCATAAGCAGTTGTTAACTTATCTATTTCAAATGGTAAACCTAAACCTACATTATCAGGGTTTGGTAATATTTCTTCATCTGTATCTGCAGATGTTCCTGCCCCAAATTGCAATTGTAAAGTAGTTGAATTTAAAAAACGAGTTGTAAAACGTCTTTGAACTGCTTTTAACTGAAGTAAGTATGGAGTATCTCCTGAATACTGAGATAAATTTGGGTCGTTTGTATTAGTATTTTTAATTGAGTCAAATACTGTGTCTTGGGCTAAATAATCTACTTCATACCATTGATTTCCATCACTATCAAATACATCTAAAATTCCTACAATATTATTAGCTGCTAATTCAACTGTTGAAAATTGTTCAGGAATGCCAAATACAAAAGTAGAGGTATTAATTGTAGAAGAAATTGCTTTTCTTGATTTTTTTAAAAGAAAATATGTAGGATTATTACTTCCATCTACACTATATACAGTAACTTCTGTTGGATCACCTGATGAAGATACACTAAAATCTATTGGATCTTGAATTATAAATGAAGTACTACCTGAAGCTATAGATGTAACTATAGTGTTAGCGGGGATAAATAGTGAATAATTAAAATCGGGTGCGAGACTGTTAGCTTGGACTTGTTGATAAAAATCTAAATCAACAGTAGAAACTTGAGTTACATTTGGTTTGTAACCAAACATATACGCTAACTCGTATAGATTATTTGTTTGACGAGCATATTGTAAATATGTTTCTTGAATTTGATTATCAAGATAAAAAGATAAAACATCACCTACATAAGCTGCCATTTCCATAAACATCATACCTGGTGATGATGGAGTAAAGTCATTGTATGTAGTAGGAAAATAAGTACGAGCATAGTTAATTAAACTAGCTCTTAACTCGGTAAAATCCTTATTTATGTATTGTATGTTACGTCTTATTGCCATTAGTTAAATGCTATTTCTAAATCATCAGTTATTCCCATGTCTTGTATACTATAATTTATAGATACTATTAAAGTATTATAATCAGGATCTTGTAATACATCTAATTTATTTACTATTACATTAGGAAAATTAATATCCAGTTTAGATTGTATATTTTCCTTTAATCCTTCTACAGTGTTATTACTTATTTGTTCAAAAATGAATGATCTTAAACCACCACCAAATGTAGGATTTAAATATCTTTCCCCAGGTTCAGTTAAAAAGAAATCTATTAAGTTAGTTTTAATAGCGTTTTGGGTAGTATAAGTTGTTCTAAACACCCCAGGAGCATTAAAAGGAATAGCCACCCCAACCCCAGTTCCGGGTTTAGTATCTATGGGGAATATCCTTTT
>Ga0181352_1000900_pt1 | contig 12061 bp, 25 predicted proteins | sample Fa13VDMLBSN_FD_130103 | JGI IMG/M metagenome (GOLD analysis project Ga0181352, IMG submission 130103) | Freshwater viral communities from Lake Michigan, USA - Fa13.VD.MLB.S.N | ecosystem: Environmental > Aquatic > Freshwater > Lake | place: USA: Michigan | collected 2013-09-23 | reverse complement strand
CTAGTTAAGATGTAGGCTCCGACGTCCCCTCTGTACCCAGAAGATAACCGCTCGGGTCGGCCCTGGTTATCCCATACTTACGGGGAGAAGTTTCTCTGCGTCTTCATAAACGGAACTGTAGAGCAAGGAATCCTGACAGGTATACAGAATCTCCGCCAGGAGACCCGGGGTCAGTTGAATCTCAGACCCCAGATCTTTTGTGTAAGCTATCTCCCGCCGACAGTCCCTGTCATGTTGTGTTGGGCCACAAGAACGGAAATGAGATGCCACGGTCAGGGACTGCTCCTGATACAGAATAGATCCGTCCGGAGGATTGAAACAGGCTTTCATTCTGAAATGATAATAAGAATGACAACGACTGGGGTCATTCACCAACTTCAGAATTGCTTGATTCGGCGGGTAGAGAAAAGGAAACAGGAAGTCCACCATAACAACCATTGCATCCTGCTGTATCTCAGGACGAGCACTGGTAGTATTGTAACCAGGATTCCAGGAACCCTGTGTTACGTATTGATCCGACACCTGCACATTCCAGGGCGGAAAGGTTACCCCAATCCCACCCCGAGACCTACCACCTAACCAGTTCTGCAAGAGGACCTGAATCTTCTTCCCTCTATGATACAGGCGGCCTGCACGTGCACGAACTTCGGGATGGATAATTGCTTCGACAGATGGAAGTACAGCCATGTATTTCACTCGGTATCAGGGGGAAGGTAACGAAGACGGCGAGTCTCTTCAGAAAACTTGCGACGAGGTGTATCAGAAGCAGGACCGTTATATTCCTCTTCATTCTCAGTTCCCCCGAACAACTGGTTGACAATGTGCTCCGCAAACTCTCGCTGGTCGGTGTTCCAGTCCTTCACAGAATCTAGGGACAATCCCAGGGACTCCAACGTTACTGTCAAACGGAGACGCTCTGAGTCCGTGAGGAGTCTATCCACCCCTTCTACTTGGACTGTCCCATTCTCTGAAATAAAGGGAGGGCTAGGCTCCATCATGAGACTCCTAAGGAGGATATGAATCTGACTTCATACTGGAGTCGGGTTTAGGGGAGCAAGCGAGAGCTCCAAAGAAAAAGCACCGAGGATTGGGGGATGAGCCGTCCTCGGTGCCTGTAACCGGAACTTGGGGCCGCCGTCCCAAGTGCCTATCGTGTGATAAAAGATGTACCGCACCGTACAACTCTTATCTGGAAGTCGTGCCGCATCCGACCTTCCACACTTCAGGGGGTCAACGGATGGGATTAAAATCAGAGGGATTTACGACCGGGTGTCGAGGAAAGCACGGGTATGTTTGCAACCCTTCGTTGCTCCACCGTGAAACTTCCACGAAGGGCAAGTGCAGTAAACTTTATCATCGGCACCGAGGCGGATTTCGAAGAACTTACCAGGCTTGGATTCGCTCTCCACACGACCGAGGACAACTGGGACAGCTTTGACAGTAGGTTCAAGGGTCGTGGCGGGCATCGTATTCGTCCTTCGTAAGGGGTGAGTCTCTCTGACATGAGAGAGTACCCGTGCGAAGGGCCGTCTGCGGCATGATCGTCACTCAAACGAATAACTGTCTACACACCAATCCCTGAAATCATTAGGGTAGTTTTTCTTGTACCTTTCCGCTGCCTTGTGGCGGGCATAATACCAGTCCGGAGCATCCACCACATACTCTGCCAGGAGTACTCGATTTGATCGTAGCTCCACTTGACAGTAAAAGATAGGCTCATGCCCTGTGAGAAGCATCTCCTGAACTTGAATCAGGGCCTGCTCCTTGGTGATATCCGCCAGGGCGGCAATGGTAACACAAAGATCAGGATCAACGAAAACGGGCATAATAATCATGCTCCAGGGCAATACCATGACGAAGATGCTCGGGAGCCAACAACCAAGGTTCAAGATCCGCGTGATGGGCCAGATCGCCCCCGGTACGGGAATAAGCTTCGGAACCGTAGACCGGCTGACCCGGGAACCACAATTCATCCTTGCCTTCGGGGGTGAAATTAGGAGTCAGACGGATCTTGTTCATCAAGACCTCAATCTCTCCCAAGTCATTGGACGAATGGAAGTGGTTGTAACGATAACCTGCCATGTTGGTTACCTCAACCCAATAATAGGTCAGGTAAACAGTATCACCGTCCTCGGTAGTTCCTGAGGGGTGAACTTCAGATCCGATCGAAGTGAACCAGGGCATCGTATGTCTCCAGGAATAAGGTCTCTGAGACTGATACCCATGCGAAGGCGTAAAGAACTACCAATCACGAGCAACGTGACGGTGAGGTAAATGCATCCTCTTCGACTTGAGTTCATTCACAATCAAGACATGGACTGTTTGCTGATCCACTGCGTATGTAAGATCAGGATGTACATCCAAGGCGGGAGCTACCTGGAACCGATCCGAACCAGTATATGTATTCAGGGCGTGCGTCACCCGATTGGTTGGGGCTACCCGTACAAATTCAAATGCTTGACAGAAGGTAATGGAGCGAAGAATATCTTCGATCGTAAGATCTGGGAGGGATAGACGGGGATTCTCTTTGAGGTACTTTCGGACCTCGTAGAGCATGACCTTAGCACAATCTGTCTGCAGTAAAGAAGAATTACCCCAGATCCCGAGATTGGTCTTCGCAGCATGGTCCATGGCTGAACCATAACGAACACGTGTACAATCCTGCTCCAGACGGAGGAAGAATACAGCACGATCTTCGGGGGTGGTAAACAACATGGGCGGCTCTTCCCTCAATGATTACAGAGTGTGAATAACTGCCACAAACTATCCATATAGTATAAGTATCCTTGGTAGCTAGTATCAACCAAGGATAGCAAGATAACCTGTCTTTCAGGGCGACTCTGATAGACAAGGTTTGGATAGATAGAGTGCGGGTCTCTGTTAAGAATACTCCGGAAACGGTTCGGTCTCCGGAGAGCATAGAAAGAGCAGACAAAGACTTACAATTAGGGCCTTACCTAGGATTTACCGGTTCAGAACCCCGAACCCTACTCCCACTCGGAGTCGTCATCGTCCTCGTCATCTTCATCGTCGTCCTCGTCATCAAAGTCATCGTCGTCGAGGTCTTCGTCGTCCTCGTCGTCGGCAAACTCTTCCTCGTCGAGGTCTAGGTCCGCTTCGTCGTCCTCGCCGAGGTCTTCGTCCAAATCTTCGTCGTCCTCGTCATCATCGAGGTCATCGTCGTCCTCGTCATCATCGAGGTCATCGTCGTCCTCAAAATCCTCTTCGTCCTCATCCTCCAGACGCGGACTGTTGTACACGGGAGGATCCCAAATGTGAGATGCATGAATTGGTGGGGCCTGTGACAAATCCAATGGAGACGCGAGCAGCATGTTCAACTCCCAAGAACAATGTAACAAAACGGTGGACGCATTCAGAGGTTTGAGGTACCCAGACTACAATCATAGGCCTCACCAGTCTCTGAGAATCACAAATATGGCAATCCTGCCCACGGGTTCCCTCATGGCCGAAGCTAAAAGGGTCTTCTGCTCTGCTGGACAACCAACATCCAGTTGATGTACGTCGCCTGCAAAGTCCACGTGATCTCCATAAAGAAGAGAAATACGCTTCCTTCGCACTGCAGAGTAAATGGCAGGTATCCAAAACCGGTCCTGCTCCGTATCGGACAGAGTCGGCTCCAGACCCAATTCTACAAAGAGATCACCCAATTGGACAATCGGGTATAACCCTTTACAGCCCTCCAAACGCGAATGAATAGCATCCACCACGCGTTCCACCCTGTCGGCCGAAACCTCTTCGGTCATCCATTCAACGGGAATATCGATCATGGTCATCCTAAAGAGTTTTCAGAAACGAGGAGACGTAGTCTTCCAGTCGAATCTGAGGCGTGTAATCCAAAACCTCTTGTGCTAAGACTGGATTTGTACCCAGGATCTCTGCTTCTGTGTAGGGTGCTGGGATATACGTTCTCTCTGGACCCCCGAACATATCCGCTACCTGATTGACTGAGTAACTCTCCCCTGTTCCAATGTCAAAGATAATGGGACTGGTTAGGTTAGGCTTCTTATGCACCGCCACGAAGTATGCCATCACATCATTGATGTAGATGTAGTCACGTTTCTGACGGCCAGACCCGTGAATAATGAGCGGGGATTGGTCGATAATCGCTTGTTCGTATATCCCGATGAGATTGGCTGTAAGAGAGGACCGATGATGACCTGGTCCATACACATTAGCCAAACGCATGATCGTCACTGGAACATCATAGTGCTTTGCGTAGAAAAGAGCTACGTCTTCCGCCATCTTCTTTGACTGAGCGTACGCACTTGTCTCGGGTTGAGTAGCACAGACTGAACTAGCCAGGGTGAAACGACACTTCCAATGACGACACATATCCAGCAATTGGTATGTCGAACGAACATTGTACTCCATCGCGATGTACGGAGAGTCATCGGAACCAGCGACTCTTGAGTATCCCGCCAGATGAATAACGTGAGACGGCGTCACCGTGTTAACTTTACCCGAAAGACAGAAGGCTGCTACAGAGACATCGTAGTATGCCTTCACCGCTGGATTCTTCGGGGCAGGACGGGGCCCCATTTCCGAATCAACAACCACAACCTCTTCGTCCAGAGCCGTTAGCTCATGTACTAACTGAGCACCAATGAAACCACGACCTCCAGAAATCAATACTGTCATAACCCATCCCCTGAGTGAAACCTAAGACGATCCGCAGGTGGCATATACGGAGAGGATCACACAGTCAACAGAGTTACGAGAAGCATCCAGGTTGATCTGGGTGTCACCGGGAACGATGAACACGTGGTTTGGGTCCGCTGCACCAAACCAAGGTTTGGTCGAGTTAGTAAAGGAAATGATGGGGAAGTTGGAACCAAAAAGATGAACCAAACGATAAAGGGGCTTCGGGTGTTGGTCTTGAGTTAATAAAGGATTAACCACCCGACAAATATCCAACTCCACCACTGGATTTGTCAGCAAATCATCTATGTGATCGGGGTAGGGAAAGGGCATCCGCTCGTTTACCTGAGCGGCTATCTCACGAATGAAATGACCATCTACCAGGTGATCATAATAGATCTTCCAGGGCGAACGCTCTATGAGGAAATGGAACGAATCCATTCCTTTAGTGAGCACCTGACCCATCGGAAAGGCCATCTCCTGGAGAGATCGCTCCAAGAAGGTGTACAAGTGGGGGCGAATGAAATCCTTGATGTGAAGAAGGGGTCCCGGATCTGAGACAAACGTCATCTCGTCCATGTTAAACACAGGATGACTCCTTACCTGAGGGGACATATTCCTTCTCTCCTAATTGAACAAGATTAAATAAAAAGAGCCCCTCAGGGGTGAGGGGCTCACGAATAACAAACTGTCAGTTGAACTACTAACGACCGCGGCGACCACGCCGACCGCCCCCGTAATTGTACACCGGTTGGTAGTTCTGGACCACCGGTGCCGCAGTAACTGCTGCCTGAGGCTTAGGCTCCGAAGCAAACTGTTGACACCAGTAGATTGTGCCATTACTGGCGCGATAAGCTGCTACACCGATGCAATCTGCTCCGGTACGCATATTTGCGTTGTGACCACCAGAATTGATCCATGTGTTGGTAACAGAGACCGGGTCTGGTTGACCCGCTGCAATGTTCTCCTGTACCCCAGAAGCATGAGTCATGCTGTTTGCCGTGGCCATCCACTTGCAATGACCACGGGCACGGTCCATCAACCATTTAACCGGACGCAGAGGACGGAGACCACAACGCTGACGAAAAGCGTTGCACTGTTCCACCATCTGTTGCTCAAACCGGTCCAATTCCAGATCCGGTTTCGGGGCAGCTTCCTGAGCCATCAGGGCCGAGGGGAACAAAAGAACCAAACTGAGTAACAAAGAACGCATCACAGACTCCATTAGAGAGAACTACAGCCCCCGGAACATCCAGTGAGGCAGAAGTTGCTATACTTCAATGGAGCAGTGGTGTCTTGTGAAGTTAAAAGACTTTCTTAGGGGCCTGCTTAACTTGACCCTCTTCCCCGGCCTTCATCAGACGATGAATCCGCTCGGTGGCGTCTTCCCAGGTGTAGGCATGAACCAAATAAAGGTCCTTGGTGTCATCGACATCAGCAAAGAGCTGGTGGCCGTTGACTGCCAGATCTGAACCTTCCCAGGAGATTTGAATCACCCGCTTCCGCCAGCCGACGATAATATCCCCGAACTTCGTAGTCACCTTGACCCAGGGGCGGGTGAGAGTGTAGTACGGATGGTTACTGTAACCATTCGGGATCTCTTGAGAGCGGATATCGTACGTCCCAAAGAGAGCTCGCAGCTTCCGGAGCATTTCCTCCCGGTTCTCCTGGAAGTTCGGGGCTGCCCGGATCACTTCCGATGTGAGCAAAAGATCTACCCGGTCCAGGATATCCCGTATCTCTTCCTGACCTTGCTCAGAAAGATCACAGGGCAGCTTCACTGCCAGGAAACAGCCGCGCTCCCCGTCGGTGGAGACCACTTGGCGACCACCTGCAAAGGTGAACCCCTCAGGAAGGTTGATCTTGGTCAAGTCGGTTGGCATTCTGCAGCTCCATACGTGCGATGTTACGAAGGGCCGGTTTGGCCGTTTCAATGACCACCATCGAGTCCACCAATTGATCAAAAGTGATCTGTTGGGTGGCCTGTTCTCGGGCAGTGACCATTTTGTGCTGCTTGACGCAAGCGTCACATGCCAGGATTACCCCTGCGATGGACGCAAGCTGATACTGCATGTGGGAAAGACGAACTCTCGTATTCTGACCGGTCCAGTACACCCAATTCAAGCGGGGTGTCCCCGACATCTTGTGAACAATCGCCTTGACATGGTCGTGGTTCAGGATATTCAGGAACGTGTTGAATTCCAGCTCAAACTTCTCCCATTCCAGGAGAAAACGGGCAAACCAATCATCCTCCCGTAAGCCTTCACACTTGCAGACAAAACATCGGGGTGCCCCGATAGGAGCCTGGCCATCGGCAAACTTCCACGGCTTGGACCGTTCCCGAGTATGTTCTTTGAGCTTCTCCCGCTCTTTGCGAGCAGCTTCCTGAACCTCTTGGGCCTTGCCCACGGTCTCAGAGTGGACACGACAAGCCCGCACTCCAGGGCTAATCAACAACGTCTGTCGCTTATTGACGGTACTGCCACAGGTAGAACAGACGACAGTGGGGGCCGGCATGAGAGATTCCTAAACGTTGTCGGGTTTGTATTTGTTGTAGAGAGCTTCCGCCTCGGTAGCTTTACCCTGAGCTTCTAGGGCTTCCATTAGTTCACTAATGGCTTTTGCCTTCCTGGCACCACGAAAGTAAGACGTAGAATCATCGTAATAATCGTAGTACCACTCGTGGGATTTTAACAGTGCCTCCAGTCGCTGGAGAGTGTCGGCAACTTCTGATGGTTCTGCCATGATTAGTTCTCGAATATAAAGCCGGAAGCTTCCAGGGCCTGTTGCATATTGGGGTGTTCTTGTTTGAAGTCGGGCAGAACCTTCCCTTCATCTGCAGGATCTAGGTCTGCCTTGAGGTTCGCGGAATGCTTTATCAAGGGAAGATGAGGTTTCCCGCCACCCGCGAAGTCGCTGATCTCCCCGGTCTGACACCGAACGATCACCACATCCATCAAAAACTGGAACCGCATGTCCCTGTCGTAGTAGGTCACGTAGACTCGGGACCGCTGCCATGGTAAGGTTTTGATCCCATACGTCTTGATCAGCAGATCGGATACTTCGTCGTATCCCTTGGGGGTGACCTTATTGTATTGCTCCCAATCACCCAGGGATCCCATAAACCAGATCGGGGGCACATCTGGCTTCTTCATCTCCCGGGCAGCAATCACCAGTACTCCCAGAAGGAGACCCGCGATGACGATGTGGGGTACCCAGGAGTCTCGGTATCGGTTATACTTAGGCTCGACCATAAAACTCCGCCTTGATCAGGTCCAGAGAGTCCCAGGTCATGGCCGGTGTGGCATGATGGCCCTCCGACCTAACTACCCGGGCGAAGGACCGGAGCGGACTGGTATAGGTCCTAGAGTAGTTTCACCGTTCTTGATTGCTTCGACGATCCGAGAGGTACTGATCATCCCCTCGTAATCCGGCAGGATAACCAATTCAGCGTCTTCTGCGCCGTAGACGTGGCGGTTCTCCCAACCTTGACACCGGAAGAACTTGCTCACTGCAAAGGAATAGGCAATCCCGGTTAGACGCTGCGGATCATCCAGGATAAAGACAGTGTCTACCATCGAGAGACTCGCCACCAGATTGTAGCGATGTAACTGAGAGAAGATAGGACGGGTCGGACCTTTGATCTTCCGGACCAGAGCGTCCGAATCCACCCCCACGATCAACTTATCACATTGAGCTTTACACCGCTCCAGGTAGAGCAGGTGGGAGAAATGAAAGAGATCAAACGTGCCGGTGGTGAGGCCCACGATCATCGATGCACATCCCAATCCGTTTTCTGATTACCACACTTCGGACAAATCTGCACGGGGGGAGGAGGGGAGGGTCGATAGTAAATAAAAGTACTCAAAAGACCAAAAGAACCTCCTAAAGCTAACCCTCCCACTACTGTCAACAACACGTAAAGGACGCCCGAATCCGTGGTCCACTCTACCCCCTTGATAAAGAAAGAACCCACATAGGAGGCTAACCAGGCTACCGTTACCGTAAAAAAGAACGGACACAGGAAAACAACAGGAGCCATCTCATTTCGAGCTGCCTGGTAAACTTCTTCTGGAGTCTTCTCGGGAGCTGGCTGCGTCGGTGCCGACTGAATCAAGTGTTTTACCAATTCCCTGAATGCAGGGGACTCTGACACTATCCGTAGAGCAGTAAGCCAGGGTACATCGGGAGTCGGATCACCGGTTGGGCCTGATAAAGGCGGGTGGGTCGTGGGGCCATACGAGTGGTGATCAGTGTATTGTTGAGGACTCATCGGCCGGCACTCCGTGTTTGACGACGCACCGCTTTCCCTTGATTGGCCAAACCCTTCGTCTGTCGGCGGAGGCCTCGGGTACCAATATGGTTGGCCTGGTTCTCCCGGTCTAGGTATCCGTGAAGTTTCACCAGGAACTCGGGTGGAACTGGACCCTTCTGAAAGTCCCCGGCGAGATAGCCCACCTGGATGTATTCCGCACCCTCGGCGTAGTCCCGTTGATTCGTGTTCGGTTTGGGCTCCACGAAGACACCGTTCGTGATGTCGTCGATGAAGACCTGGGGCGGTTGATAGTTGTGGTCTTCGATGTAGTGGATAATCATATCCGGCATCGCCCAGAGACGCCCCGAGGTAAATCGGAGGTAATTGTCCCCGGAAGAGGTGTGCACCCTTCCATGGGGATCGACCAGACAGTATTCACAGCGGTGGAAACCCATGGAGACCTCAGGAGAATTGATGGACGGGGGTAGCAGATGGCTTCGGTGGTAGATCATCCCGCACTACGATGGGCGGAATAAACTTTACGGTTCGCTCTGTTCTACCCTTCCCAGTATGGTAGACATGGAAATGAGCACCACGTTGGTGAGAATTAACTAATTCTCGTCCACTACCCGTGGTGTCGGATGAACCAGAGCTGAGGTTGGGTAAACGAATAGTGTGGGACTTCCCAATCGTATAGGATTTGGACTTCCGCCGCTTGTGGGCCCTTTGTTCCAATTCGGCCATCCGTTTGGTGTCGCCCTTTTTCTGAGCTTCGAGCCAACGAGCCATGTCGGCATTCAGGATATCCGGGGCTATAAAACGGTAGCCGCCGGTCGCGACAAAACTGATGGAGCAGATGATTCGAATCATCGTGTCCAGAAGCTCTGTGGCGTAAACGGCCAACTCCCCGTAACTGGGATCAATAGCATGAACACCCGCGGACATCTGGTGGTCGATTGCCTGTTGGATCGTGGCCGTGGGGTTGTCCACTAGGTATTGCTTGACCTCCAGATCATTCAGCAGCACCATATCGTCGCTGTTTGGCGTACGACGGTCGTTTACTGTCATCTCTATGATGATGTGATGTATGCCTACATCGATACCCTTCAAAATCGGGATGAAGTCGTTCCCGAAGTCGTAGACCTTTAGGTATTTGACCTCCAGGAAGGGGCGGACAAAATACGTGTCCTTGGGGAACAGTATTGTCCAGGCCGGGAAGGGCATCTTGAACATGTCGAGGGGGATATTGTCCAGCCTGGTCTTGCTGAACATGTCGACGTATTCTGGCCAGATTCGATAGAGCGGGCGTTGCGCCTCGAAAAGAGCCCAGTGTCCGAGACAGGAGAACGTCTTCATCCGTACAAAAACATTGTTGTTGAACGGAAGGGCGTCCAGGTGGTCCTTGACCTCGTCCAGGGATTTGTAGAGATAGTTTACGTCGTGGAATTCCATGACCTTCTAACCCAGGAGAGGGTGCTGGGACCGAAGCCTAGGTGGGGATACGTGGGTCATCCCCCGGATAAAGCTGACGAGAGACGGTGAGCTGGTGGAGCATCACCTTGACCATTGCGGGGGACATGCCGAATTGGATCTCTGCCTTTTCGTAGACTACGTCCATGGGAACCTTGGTCTCGAAGTCACCCCACTCCTCGTTTAGGAAGTGGATGAACTCCAGGAAACACTCGGGGGACGGACAGGTCATGGTGTAGGGGTCTTTAGCTGATGGACCAGGGCTTCCCAGTCGTAGTCGGGCTGGCAGTACTTGAGCGACTTCATATAAAGGCCGAGCACCAGTCCGAGCAGACCCCGGGTTGGCGTGAGTGTCTCTTGGAAGACAAAGGGGTCGAGCCCGGCAACTTGGTGGACGCAGCGTACACATTCGGGGGTCAGCTCCAGGATAATCCTGCCTGGGGGATCGCCCTCCAGGTCGGACGTAACCAGCTGTTTGGGTAGACCGGCCTCATAGAGGCAGTCCAGGAATCCCTGGGTGAGTGGGACGGGATTCGTATCTTGCAATGAGACAGTCATGGAGTGCACTAAATGATGGGCGGGTGAAGGGGGCAATGCCTAGGTACTCGCACAGGGCTTGGAAGTGATCGAAAACGTAGGGGGAGTATTTGAAGTACCACAGGTGATTTGGGGTCTCACGCAGTTCGGTCACGTGTTCGGGGCCGAAGCGTTCGATGATAGCCTGGTGGAAGGAACCGATGTGCCACTCCTGGTTGGTCGAGACCGGTATCCAGGCAATACCGGCAGCGGGGAGGCGTTCGTGGGTGTACAAGCCACGGAAGGTGTTTGGATGGTCCATTATCCGACGTCTCTCATGAGTTTGGGCTCCACCACATCTGCCAGGGTTAGCAGTGGGTAGAACTTGATACCATTCTGCTCGAACAACTCCCGGGCACCGCCGTTGCGATCGACCACGCACATCACGGCTCCCACTGAGCAGCCGAAGTCCTTCAGCACCTGGACTGTTTCCATCGTGGTCGTACCAGAGGTGCAGACATCCTCGATCAACAGGCAGTGGTCCGTCGGCTTAATGGAACCGATGATCCTCTCCGGCTTACCGTGGCCTGTCTTTTCTTCCTTCCGCACCAGGAAGCCCCGGTAATTGGAGTTCCCTCGTGAAAAGAAGCCGGCCATATGTAGCAGTCCCCCAACGATTGGGTCCGCTCCTACGCATGGTCCGCCGATGGCTTGGAATCGCTCATTCTTACTCAGGTGGGAGAGGCAGTCCCACATGCATTCCACGATGTAGTGCAGGCCGTCGTCGTGCAGGGATACCCGACGAATGTCGAGGTAAAAGCGTGACTTCACCCCTGACCTCAGGGTGAAGTATTCCCCTGCCGGTTTAATCTCCAGTGCCATCTCCTGTATAATCCTAACTAGCTTATCCTTTACCTGTTCATACTTGTCATTCATTCCCATTTCATTTCTCATTCTGTTTGGGGTTTCAGTTCTAATTCTTCTGCTAGTTCTACTTTACTCTTAGTTTGTGAAGGTCGACGAACGAGCCTTCTCCCACACAGTTTAAAGACCGGAGGGCATTGTCTTAGGGGAGAACTACAGCAGAGAATGAAGGCTGTCTAAGAAGATGAATTTACAACTTGGCCAGTTGTGCTGCAAGTCCAGCGAAGAATCCGATGG
>Ga0181352_1000899_pt1 | contig 12065 bp, 13 predicted proteins | sample Fa13VDMLBSN_FD_130103 | JGI IMG/M metagenome (GOLD analysis project Ga0181352, IMG submission 130103) | Freshwater viral communities from Lake Michigan, USA - Fa13.VD.MLB.S.N | ecosystem: Environmental > Aquatic > Freshwater > Lake | place: USA: Michigan | collected 2013-09-23 | reverse complement strand
CTGGCGGCACCGGAACCATCACTTTGGTTGGTGTGGTTGATGGCCTTAATCTTGGCAGTTATTCGGATGGTGATGCCGTCTATCTTGGATCCACTGCTGGCAGCTTTACCAACGTAAAGCCATACGCTCCCAGCCACATGGTGTTTGTTGGCATTATTGAACGCGCCAACAACGGCAATGGTCAGCTTTATGTTCGCATCCAGAACGGCTACGAACTAAACGAGATCCACGATGTTCAAATCACGGGAACCCCTAATGCGGGTTCTATGATTATTTACGACAAAACCAACTCGCTCTGGAAGAATGCTACGCTGACGGCTGGTACGAACATCGCCATCACTAATGCGGATGCTTCCGTTACCGTTGGCCTCACCGGACAGGTTGGCGTAGCTAATGGCGGCACGGGACTTAGTTCTGGCACCTCTGGCGGTATTCTTGCCTTTACGGGTTCTGGGACGATTGCTTCCTCCTCAGCCTTGGCTGCTAATGCCATTGTGGTGGGTGGCGGAGCAGGAGTTGCGCCCTCAACTATTACCACGGGAACTGGTGTTGTAACGGCCCTTGGCGTCAACACGGGTACGGCTGGAGCCTTCGTTGTTAATGGTGGTGCGCTTGGCACCCCATCCAGCGGCACCCTAACTAACGCAACTGGATTGCCTGTTAGTAGCGGAATCTCTGGCTTGGGTACTGGCGTAGCGACGGCCCTAGCGGTCAATACAGGCACTTCTGGTGCGTTTGTGGTCGATGGTGGTGCCTTGGGTACGCCTAGCTCGGGAACGGTTACTAATCTTACGGGAACGGCCTCTATCAACATCAATGGAACCGTAGGCGCAGGAACTCCCAATACGGGCGCGTTTACAACGCTTTCCGCCTCTAGTACGGTGAGCGGTACGGGTTTCTCTACTTACCTTGCCTCGCCGCCTGCAATCGGTGGTACTGCTCCTGCGGCTGGTAAGTTTACAACCCTTGAGGCTACGGGTGTTACCACCGTCTCTGCTGGCACTGTTTCGGCCCCAGCCATCACCACGACAGGAGATACCAATACGGGCATCTTTTTCCCTGCGGCTGATAGTATGGCCTTTACGGAAGGCGGCGCGGAAGTCTTCCGCATCGAGTCTAATGGACGGATGGGTGTTGGGCAAACGTCCCCGGCAAGCAAGTTTGACCTGTCTGGCAACTACGCATCCAACATCACGGCTATGGCCGCTTTGGACGTAGACTGCTCAACGGCCAACTACTTCACCAAGACCATCAATGGGGCTTCGACGTTTACGTTCAGTAATCCCCCTGCAAGCCGTTCATTTGCGTTTGCACTTGAACTCACTCATACTTCCGGCACCATCACTTGGCCGACCTCTGTGAAGTGGCCCAAGGACACGGCACCCACTTTGACTACTGGCAAAACGCATATCTTTATCTTTGTCACGGATGACGGCGGCACCCGCTGGCGCGGCGCATCCCTCGTTGACTACGTTAACTAATCATGGACCCGAACATTCTACGACTCGCAATGGGTGCGGCTATTGCTGGTAGCGCAAATAACCTATATGCTTGGGGACGAAACGTAAGGGGGCAACTTGGCCTTGGAGATACTACAAACAGATCATCGCCCGTTCAAGTTGGTGCGTTAACAGATTGGTCCGAAGTTGGAACTGGTCAGGAGCACTCTATTGCCGTTAGATCTGATGGATCAATTTGGAGTTGGGGATTTGGACTGTTCGGTCGCCTTGGTTTGGGCAATACCACAAACTACTCCTCTCCAAAACAAATTGGATCTCTTACTGATTGGGCAAAAGTTGGTACTTCCGCAAGTTCTAACAGCAGCGGAGCCATTAAAACTGATGGGACACTTTGGATGTGGGGCCAAAATAGTAATGGAGAACTTGGTCAAGGAAATCTAACTTATCGGTCATCTCCAGTACAGGTTGGTGCATTGACAAATTGGAATCTTGTCAGGCTTGGATCAGGAAATACGTTAGCTATTAAGACTGATGGAACGCTTTGGACTTGGGGACGCAATGACGTAGGTCAGCTTGGACTTGGCAATATTACAAATTACTCATCTCCAAAACAAGTTGGGGCATTAACTACTTGGTCAACTGGTTCTTGTTCAGAATTTTCGTGTTTTGCAATTAGGACAAACGGAACGCTTTGGTCTTGGGGTATTAATACATTTGATTCGGCAGGAATCCTTGGACACGGAGACACAACTAATCGTTCTTCTCCAACTCAAGTTGGTGCATTGACCAACTGGAGCAAGATTAGTGCAGGGGGCTCCCACGTTGTTTCAGTTAAAACAAACGGAACATTGTGGGCTTGGGGCAACAATACCTATGGTCAACTTGGGCTTGGTGATACAACTGCAAGATCGTCTCCGGTTCAAATTGGCTCATTAACCAATTGGAAGGATGTTGCTTGTGGCTCAGGGTTTACTATTGCAGTAAAGACGGACAACACTTTGTGGGCTTGGGGAAAAGGTGCTGATGGTCGCCTTGCTTTAGGAAACACCACAAACTATTCGTCTCCTAAGCAAATTGGCTCCCTTACAAATTGGAATAAGATTGCCTCTGGATACGGCCATACCCTAGCCACAACTCAGTAAGATAAAAATCTTTACCTTACGTTAGTTGTCGTTACAAAGGCTGGGTGAGCAACAACTTGCCTAAGCAACTTCACTTCCTTTCCGGCCTTCCGCGTTCTGGCTCTACGGTGCTTGCTGCGATTCTTAATCAGAATCCGCAAACACACGTTTCGACAACTTCTGGCCTTGGTGCCGCACTTGATGCGCTTGCTACCGCATGGCACAAAGAGAGGCTTCTCGATGAGAATGACAAGCCGAGAACTAAACTAGCCAAGGCAATGCGCGGTGTCATTGCTGGCTACTACGATGAAGTAACGACTAAGCCAGTAGTTATTGACAAAGCAAGATCGTGGCCGATGCCCATAATTGTCGGCGCAATGGAACAAGTGTTTGGAGTGAAGCCGCGCATTATTGCAACGGTTCGCGGCGTTCCAGATTGCATGGCGTCATTTGTTCGTGTGGCTAAGCCCACCGATCTTGATGAGTTTGTGCATAAGTCTGGACCCGCCGCGCACTTGAAGACTTCATATCAAGTGTTGCAGACTGGCTATACGGCAAATCCCGACTGTTTCTTGTTTGTTGAGTACGAGGACTTGCTTGCCAACCCCAAGCGCGAGCTAAAGCGCATCCATGAGTTCCTTGAGTTGCCGCCGTTCGACTACGACTTCAACAACATCGACGGATCAACAGTTAAAGAGGACGACGAGAACCTTCATGGCATCGTTGGCCTACACGACATCAAGCCCAAGCTGGGGTGGCAGCACAACCAGTCGTCCAAGGATGTCCTCAAGCACCACTACTCTCAGTTCTGCCAGCCCGAGTTTTGGTTGCCTAAGCCGCGCACCATCGCACCTATTGACGATCTAGACCTACAACTTGCAGCCTCTACAATGGGCAACTTTGAGGAGGGCAAGCGCATTGCCGAAAAGCTCAAGGTGGAACGCCCCAACGACCACCGCGCAGCCTACAACCGGGGCTGGTATGAACTGCGAGATGGCAACATCCAAGAGGGCTACAAGCTCCTGCATCGTGGACGCAAGGTAGGGGTTTTTGGCAACAGTAAGCCCAACACCCCGCAGCCTGAGTGGGATGGGAGCAGCGGCAAAACTATCCTGCTTCAGCTAGAGGGCGGCTTGGGCGATCAACTGCATCAGGTGCGCTACACCCGCGAACTCCGCTCCAACGGCTTCAGTCCGATTGTTAGCTGCTCTGGGGAGCTTGTTTCGTTTATTGCGTCTACGGATCTAGCCGATGCCGTAGTGCAGCATGGGGCAGAGTACGGGGTTTATCACGACTACTGGATGGCTGGGATGTCGTCCCCGATCTACCTGAACATCAGGAAGAACACGATTCGCGGAGACTCCTACATCCATCAAGACTTCACCGTTCAAGGTAAGAAGCTGCGGGTTGGTTTGCGCTGGTCAGGCAACAAGATCTTTGAGGCCCAGCACCACAAGTTGTTCCCGGCCCACCTGTTCTTCGATGCCGTCAAGCGAGACGACGTGGAGTTTATCTCCCTCCAGCGGGATGCCGACCTAGAGCACAAGCCTAGCTGGGTGCAGGACGTACCCCTTCAGACGTGGCACGACACGCACAAGGCGGTAAGCTCCTGCGACCTCGTAATCACTAGCTGCACGTCCGTAAGCCACCTGTCCGCAGCAATGGGTATCCCCACTTGGGTTGTCATTCCAATTATGGGGTATTATCTGTATGCCGAACCCGGCGACCAGACGCCCTATTACAACTCTATGCGGTTGTTTCGCCAACAGAAGTATGGCGATTGGACCCACCCTTTTGAAGAAATTAAGAGCCTAGACTATTCCCATGAACTACTGCTTTGTTGAGAACAACGTCATTGCCGATGGCCCCCGCGCACTTCCTAAGTCGTGGCGAAACATCTCTGGCCTCGATATGCTGGACAATGACAGCCTGCGTGAGCTTGGCTGGCTCCCCGTCCGCTTAGAGGAAGGTGATGTTCAAGAGAAGTTTGTCGGTTCCATCTTCGCCATCCTCCCCAGCGAGGTGGTAGAGACCAAGCTCTGGCGTGGGTATACCGCTGAGGAGCAGGCTGAGATTGATACGCAGAAGGCTGCTCAGGTGCGCCGCGAGCGCAATACCAAGTTGGCCGAGTGTGATTGGACCCAGCTTAACGACACGCCGTTGGACAACACCGCCAAGATTCAATGGACGGCCTACCGTCAGGCTCTCCGCGATGTTCCCTCTCAGGCAGGGTTTCCGCATAATGTAGTTTGGCCCACAAAGCCTTGATATACTAAGTCATGGCTCAAATTCAAAAAGGCACCACCTACGGGACGACCTCCCCGTCGAACCTCGTATCGGCAACCAATCTCAACGACCATGTTGATAATGCCGTGCTGCTCCCCGGTGCCGTTACGGATCAAACGGCCAAGACGGTGTTGGCGGATGCCGACACGATTCTGGTGCATAGCTCAGCGGACGTAGCCCTCCGCAAGACGACGGCTGCTCAGGTGTTTGCCAGCCCGCGCCCTATTGGCTCTTCTACGGCCTCTTCCGGCAAGTTTACGAGCCTTGAGACCACAGGACAGTACAAGGGTGCGGTAACTACCGTAGGTGCCTTAGATATTAATTGCGCGCTGGGCAACTACTTCATCAAGACGATTAACGCCAACAGCACGTTCACCTTCAGCAACGTCCCTTCTGGAGCATATGCGTTTGCCCTTGAGGTGGAAAATACGTCTGGAACGATTACTTGGCCCGCTACGGTTAAATGGCCAAACGATATAGCCCCAACCTTAGCCACGGGCAAGACCCACCTTTTTGTGTTTGTTACTGACGATAGCGGCGCACGCTGGCGGGCTATGGGCCAAGTAAACTACACGACATGAGCTGGTGGTCTGAGCTTCTCTTTAATGCTGGCACGGGCGGTCTGTTTGGACTGTTCGGCAGCGTTGCTACGTCGGTGATTCGCATCTGGGAGAAGAAGCAGGACAACAAGTTTGCGTTGGATATGCTTGATAAGCAAGCTGCTAGTGCTGAGGCACTTGCGGCATGGAACGCATTTGCGGCGTCTCAGTCGGCATCTGCCGCTGACATGACGGATAAGGTGGCCCCGTGGGCGGCAAACGTCCGCGCCGTTACCCGGCCATTCCTGACCATTGGATTGGTCCTCGGTTCTTTCACCAGCTTCTTCCTAATTGAAGACCAGTACCTAAAAGTAGAAGCTATCCAGAGCTTTATGATGTTGGCTGGAACCTCCGTTGCTTGGTGGTTTGGTAGCCGGATGACCAGCCTGATTCGCAAATGATCTTCGACAACGACATCGTGAAGGTATTTGCCGTTACCGTTGGAGGCTCATTGGGAACGATTACACTTACTCAAGTGAATGAAATCGCTGCCTTTATTCTGGTGTTAGTCTCTATTGCCTATACCCTTACGAAGCTAATTAAGCTTCTCAAGCGCGATGAATAAGAAGACCATGAAGTGCAACGTCCCGCGCCGTGATGTGCAGGGCGGGAAGAAGTTTGTGGTAAAAGCCTGCCAGAATGGGCAGGAGCGCATCGTCCGCTTTGGCGATGCTAATATGACCATCAAGAAGAACCAGCCTGCCCGTAAGAAGAGCTACTGTGCTCGTTCTGGCGGCATTAAGGGAAAGACCAATAAACTGTCTGCCAACTATTGGTCCCGCCGAGCTTGGGACTGCTAACCATGAAAGACCGCAACGAACGTCGTTATAAGAACCAAGAGCGTATGCTTTACCGCCGCATGAAGGAGGCCGACGAGGCCATCGAAGCTGCGGAGGACATGATGGAATACAAGGAGGACAATAAAATGAAATGTGGAAAACGTAAGTGTGAAATGGGCAAGCGTAAGCCCTGCAAGTGAAACGCCGCTCAACAGTTAACTCAGCCGGGGTTTACACAAAGCCCGGAATGAGGAAGCGTCTTTTTGAGTCTATTAAGTCTGGCGGCAAGGGCGGCAAGCCGGGGCAGTGGTCCGCGAGGAAGGCACAGCTTCTAGCCCTCAAGTACAAGAAGAAGGGTGGCGGGTACAAGACGGCCAAATGAAGCCACAACAGCGCAGCTTAGCCAATTGGACCCGTCAGGAATGGCGCACCCTATCCGGCAAGCCTAGCCTCAAGACTGGCGAACGCTATCTGCCCAAGGCTGCATGGGAGGGTCTTAGCCCCGCTGAACGCGCCGCCACCAATAGGGCCAAGCGTAAGGGCATGAAGGCTGGGAAGCAGTTTGTTAAGCAGCCCAAGAAGATTGCTAAGAAAACCGCTAGATACCGCTAACCATGCCACTCACTAAAAAGGGTAAGAAGATCAAGAAGGCCATGATGGAAGAGTATGGCAATAAGCGCGGCGAACAGGTGTTCTACGCTTCTCGCAATAAAGGCACCATCAAGGGCGTTGACTTCAAGCGTCGGAAGATGAAGTAGTTGAGCGGGAGGATAGTGTAAACTACCGTCATGCCTCGTTACAGCAACTTTGGTCCCCGTGATAATACGCTCACGGAGGATGCGGACATTGGCTTTTCTCGGTTTGGCAATCGGCTACGTCCCGACCAACTGAAGGCTGGCGAGCTTGCTATGTCCGTAAACGGACGCATGAACGTTGATGGGACGTGGCAAGTGCGTCCCGGTGTAGATACGTTTGGCCCTACGATTGGGTCCGTGAATGAGGCTCTAGCCCTGCCGTTCTATATGTGGCCCCAAGTAGTGATTAGCTCGGCCACCCGATCTGGTACGACGGTTACGATTACAACGTCTACCAATCACGGGTTTTCGTCATCCTACGCTGTGGCGATTGTGGATGTCAGCCCCGGCACCGTAGATCCCAACGGAAACAAGACTATTATTGTTACTGGACTTAACACCTTTACCTACGAAATTGCTGGAGCTTCTGGTACTGAGACCTACTCGGTTAGCGGCACTTCCAAGGCTGGTGGGGCTATTGTTGGTGTTACTGCCTTTAATGGCGCACTTGGTTCTTGTTTGTTTTCTGACCCAGCGAGCGACAGTCAGGAGTACATTATTCTAGCCTTATACCAAAACGCAGTCGCCATCAACATGACGACTAAGGCTACCACCACGATTGCGTACCCCACGGGGATTACGCTTACGTCCACGGTGAATATGCTGCAAGCGTTCAACAAGGTGTTCATCTTCCGTGACGGAGCTACGGCTCTGCAATGGAATGGCAGCTTCTCTGGGTCCCCGGCGTTCATAAAGGTAGCTAATGGAGACTATGCTGCAAGTTCCTACTTAGATGCGGCAAACAACACGGTGATTGCAGATGGAATTGTCACCGTAAGCGAAACTGCACACGGATTAAACGTAGGCAACCTTGTGTTTGTCGTCGATAACGGCTCTACTTCTTTATCCGAAAGTATCCCCTATGTCGTAGCTACGGTGCCTACGGTGAATAGTTTTACGTTTTACGCAGAGGTAGTAGATTCGTCAGCAACGAAGGTGGTCTACGCTAAGAGACAGCCTTCCCAGCTTGGCTTCACGCATATGCCCGCGCCCCCGTGGGGAGTCTATCACCAGCGGCGTTTGATTGTTCCCTACTATTACAACACCACGGGCAGCAGCGGCAGCGAGACAATTACCAGCCGAAACGTGCGCGATGAGATTTTGCTGTCCGACGTTTTTGACTCAGATACCTACGACCGCATCCTCAACCAGCTAAAGGTAACTGCAAGCATCGCTGACTATCTTCAGTATGTTCACCCGTTTACTGAAGATAATGCTGTCATCTTCAACCGCAACTCCATTCACCTAATGATGGGGCTGAGCGGCTCGCTAAACGACATTAGCCTCAAGGAGATTACCCGCGAGGCAGGGTTGGTAGCGCAAAAGAGTGTCGTTACTATTGGCGACAAGATATTCTTCCTTTCGGATAATGGTATCTACGCTACGCAGTTCCAAGATTTGTACAACCTTCGCGGCGCAGGACTGCCTTTGTCTGACCCCATCAATCCCCTTATCAAGCGGATTAACCCAGACTACGCGCACAACGCTGTAGCCGTCTATCACGACAATCGCTATTGGATTGCAGTACCAATTGATGGCAGCACGACTAACAATGCTATCCTGATTTACAACCTTCTAAACCAAGGTTGGGAAAGCATGGATTTGATTAATCAAAGCGGTTGGAATGTTGCGAATCTAATTGTTAGTGGAGCGGGCGGGGTAAACAAGCTATACGCCATTAACAGTTTTGGTGGCGTACACGTCATTGATGAACGCCCTGATGCGTTTGACTACATTTACACCACTCCCGGTGTTGCGTCTAACCCGTACCCAATTGAGTCAGAAGTGAGCACCCGCCAGTATACGTTTAATGACGTTGGCCGCAAGAGCTTCAATTCCTACGAGATCCACGTTGAAAGCTCTGAGTATGAGCCTAGCGATGCGGACATCACCATGATTTCCGAAAACATCGATAAGGAAGCCCCGATGTACTCATTGGCTCAGAGCCTTGAGGAAGACCTGCCTATTGGCGAGGATAGCTCTATTCGTGGCCGCATTGGCAACATCCGCGCCTACGGAATGCAGCTTAAGTTTGTCCCCACCAAGGGCCGTCCCAAGCTCCGCATGGTGAAGCTAGAAGCCTCTCAAGCCTTCCGCTCTGTTACTGAAGCAAGTTAATACAATGAGTCATGTTCCATTAATTCGTAGGATTAAATCCAAAGAAGAAGCGCAGTTAGTTCTTAAATATGCTGCCGAGGATAATGACGGAATTGGTCTCCCAACCCACGTTGTTATTAAAAACAACGAAATTGTTGGAGCTGGTTCATTGAACGTATTGTCGGTTCTAATGGCGTGGAACCACAGTAAGAAAATCACACCAAGAGACAGCATTCAGATAAAGCACGCTTACGATGCTATAATGGAAGAGAAAACTAACGGTCTTCCATACATCGTACTTTGCAACAAAATGAGTCCGTATAATGGGGTTATGAAATCGTTGGGCTACGTCCCAATTTGGGAAACCGAAATTTTTACTTCAAATCCGAATGTGCTTTAGAACATCAATATCTGCCCCGCCTCCAGCACCCGCGCCTGTTGATCCCGGCAAGGCGTCTCTTGATTTCATCAATGCAATGGCCGATCCGGCCTTGCAGGAGAAGCTGCTTGGCGCAGAACAGCAGTTCCGCCCGCAGTACACGCAGCTCAATCTGCAAGAGATGGAGCAGTATTTGCGTGGTGTTCCCGGCAAAGATGGACAGCCGGGACAAGCTGGTGCTATTGACATTCTCAGTCAGGTTACACCGGATCTTGTTAAGGCTCAGGAAACGGCTGATCGTCTTCAGCGTGATGCAGACATTCGCGCACTCCAGAGTCAAAGTGCTGGCTATCGCTCGGCTATTGAGAAGGCCAATCCAGAGATGTTTGAGGCCCTCAAAAGGGCTGGGGAGATGGGTGGGCCGACCAATTTCTATAAGGATCTTCAAACCGCGATGTCCAATACGCGGATCTTTGGAGACGTAACGCCTACCTCCGCTGAAGCCTCTTTGGTTGGTGGAGTCCCACAAGCAAACCTCCAAGGTTATGGGGCTACTACGGGTACTGCTGTTGAACAAGCGGCTGCCCAGCCTGTGTCTTTGCAGGGCTTTCAAGCAGTTCAGGGTCAGGCAACGATGGCTGGTGCTGCTCCGCAGGCTCAAGCTACCCTGTTGGGTGGTGCGCCCACCATGGAAGCCTTGTCTGCTGGGGCTGTGCCGATGGTGCAGCAGCAGGGTTATCAGGCTGAACGTGCTGCTGCTCCGACCCTTGGGGCTGCTCCTACCGTACAGCAGCAGGGCTATCAGGCTCAGCAGATGCAGGCGGCTCTTCTTGGTGCCGCGCCACAAGTAGCTGCTCAGGGTTATCAAGCTCAGGGTTACGGGGCTGAACGATACGCAGCAGAGCGGGCTGGTCGCGTTTCTAATATTACTGCTCAACAGGTTGAACAAGGTCAACTTGGTCAGGCGTTGTACTCGCAGGCTTTGCAGGCTGGGCCTACGTCTGCCTCTGAGACTTTCCGCCAGCGTGCGGCTCAGATGGCTACATCTACGGGCCAACTGTCGCCTGAGGAACTGCGCAATGCTCAGCAAGCCACCCGTGAAGCCTTTGCCTCCCGTGGCCTAGAGATGAGCAATCAGGCTATTGCTGCTGAAGCCATGTCCCGTGCGGGTGCCGTGCGTGAACGTCAGGCTCAGGACATTCAGCAGGCTTCTGCTCTCAATCAGGCTTATCTTGCCGATCTTAATGCTTCCCGTGGGTTTTCTACGGGCGTGTATGGTCAGGACTTGGGCCGTCAGCAAGCCAACCAAGCAGCTAACTTGCAGGCTGCTCAGGCCAATCAAGGCGCAAATTTACAGCTTAATTTGGCGGATCAAGCTGCCCTGAATCAGGCGGCTCAATTTGGAGCTAGTGCTGGAAACGAAGCATCTCGTTTTACCGCTGGAGCCAGAAATGAAGCTGCTCAGTTTGGAGCAGGCGCACAAAATGCTGCGGCATTAGCTAATGCTCAGCAGGCCGCCCAGTTTGCAATGGCAAATCAGCAAGCTCAAATGCAAGCTGGTACGGCAAACATGGCTGCGTTCAACCAAGCTAGTCAGTTTGGTGCTTCGGCTCAGAATGCTGCTGCTATGGCAAACGCTGACCGTGCAGCGCAGTTTGCTTTGGCTAATCAGGGGGTTCTCTCCCAGACCAACTTGGCTAACATGGCTGCTGGCAATCAGGCAGCGCAGTTTGGTGCGGGTGCGCAGAACGCTGCGGCTATGGCTAACGCCGAACAAGCCGCTCGCTTTGCCCTAGCTAATCAGCAGGCCGGAATGCAGGCTGGGCAGTTCAACGCCCAGCAGGCTGCACAGTTTGCTCTCGCTAACCAGCAGGCACAGATGCAGGCCACTCTTGCTAATCAGGCGTTGCTTGGTCAGTATGGGTTGTCCAACCAGTCGGCAGCCAACCAGTTTGGTTTGGCTAATATGCAAGCCGCTCAGGAGGCTGCTCAATTTGGTGCGAGTGCTGCAAATCAGGGTACGCTGGCTAACCAGCAGGCGTATCTCCAGCAGGCTGCTGCCAACCAGCAGGCCCAGCAGCAGATGATTTTGGCTAACATTGCAGCCCAAAATCAAGCCGCGCAGTTTGGAGCGCAAGCTGGCAATCAGGGAATATTAGCTAATCAGGATATTGCTATGCGTACTGCGCTGGCTAATCAAAACGCGCAGAACCAGTTTGGTATGTTTAACGCGGAGCAGCTTACAAACGCTGCAATGGCTAATCGTGCGTTTCAAGCTACTCAACAGCAGCAGGGTATTGCTAATCTTGGTATGCTGGGTCAGGCGCAGCAGGGAGAGTTGGCTGCTAATCGCGCCTTCCAGAATCAGCTTGTTGGAATGTACGGTGCAGCCTTTGACCCCATGAGTGCTGTGCTGGGTCGTCCGTCTGGTGCGCTGGGGGTTGGTCAGGGCCAACAGGGTCTTGCTGCCAACATGATGAACACGATGGG
>Ga0181352_1000898_pt1 | contig 12067 bp, 22 predicted proteins | sample Fa13VDMLBSN_FD_130103 | JGI IMG/M metagenome (GOLD analysis project Ga0181352, IMG submission 130103) | Freshwater viral communities from Lake Michigan, USA - Fa13.VD.MLB.S.N | ecosystem: Environmental > Aquatic > Freshwater > Lake | place: USA: Michigan | collected 2013-09-23 | reverse complement strand
GTGGGGGAGAAGCCGTACTGGTCGAGCTTCGGGCCGCCGAACACCACCGCCGTGCTGCCCTGATTCTCGCCACCGAACGTGGCGTCAATCTTCTGCTTGACGCGCTCGGCCGTCTCCGCACCAGGGTCGCCCGCCTCAACCGGGTAGGAGACCACCAGCCCCGGCACGGCGCTGTTGCGAAGCAGGCGGTCGAGGAAGGCCGTGGCCTGGTTGTCGCCCATGATTTCGCGCAGGACCGCGCGCACCGGGGCAGCGCCGATCATGTGGCTGCGGTCGTCTATCCCCATGCGGAAGTGGATCATATCCTCGACCGGGATACGCTCGCGGTCGGCCGCGCTGCTGCCCCACTGGTAGATGTAGTGGTCGATGAAGTTCTTGCTCCCGCGCTCCCGCACCGGCCAGCAGGCGGTCGGCGAGATGGGCCAGAGTTCCACCACCTCGCCGTTGCCCGCGCGGGTCTTGCGGATGTAGGCATTGCCGTGCAGGTGCTTGCCGTAGTTGATGTGGCGGTCGATTTCGATGCGCGTCATGGCGGGATTGGGGTAGTTCAGCAACTCCTCGAACGCCTCGTTGACCACCGGCTCGGGCTTGTTGTCGGCACCCTTCTGCCAGAGCATCGGCGCGACCTCGGCGTAGCCGTCGCAGATGGCCGTGATGCAGGCGTAGACGATGCTGTTCCAGTACAGCCCGCCGCCATACGCCTCGCGGTAGACCGCCTCAGCGCCCGGACCATGCACCAGCGTGCCGACCGTGACCGGGTGCGGCAGGAAGATGGGTGCGGGCACGTTCGGCGCGGCCTTCGTCGCCAGCGGCGGGATGTAGTCGCGGGCGGCGAGGTCTTTGCCCGTCAGCCAGTCGGTGAATCGGCTCATCGGCTACTCCCCCCAATCGTTACGCTGGAAGAGGTGCCACACCATCGCGCCACCGAACATCTGGAAGGTGCCAAGGTGCCACCAATCATCGCCCTCTGCATCGTCCGGGGTAGGCTGCCCAGTGCCGACTACGGCGAAGTGCCACGATTCGGGCGGGTTCTCCGATTCAACACGGAACCACATTACCGGCGTCTCGCCTTGCGTCTGAACGTCAAGGAATTGGGCACCCTTGGGGATGTCGAGCGAAAATTGCTTATCGGCACTGACCGGGTACTTCCAGATGGTTCGCATCGCCCCCCCCTAGTACGCTCCTACGACCACTTGCTGCACCAGCAGGCTGGTCAATGCCCACACCATCGCGTCAAGCCTGTCGGGGCTGTCGCCGCTTTCTGGGGTCCAACCGCAAAGCTGGTCCTCCAACTCGTCGAACGGCTGGCAGTGCGTCACGCGCCCCTGCTCGTAGAGCGCGGCGACGGGCTCGGCGCGGGTGCGCTTGCCCCGGCTGGCGTGGACGCCGTGGATGCTGCCGTTGTTGCGGATGGTGCGGAGGGTGTGGGCAACGAGGTCGCCGCCCTGGTTGGATTCGTAGATGATGCGATCAGCACCGAATTCATCGAACGCCGCCCACGCGCGTTTCGCCCAGCCATCAGGGCTGAGACGGCAACTCCGATCAGCCATAACATAACCGCGCCCATCGGTACCAACACCAGCGACAATAATTCCGGTTTCATCGCTCTCCTCCGTAGCGGTCACTGCGGGGTCCACGGCGACGACGACGCGGCGCAAGTCGGGCGCGGGGCGGCGCGCGTCGAACATGCCGCGCGTCCAGAGCGCGCCGGGGGTGTCGTCAAGGTACTCGCCGAGGAGTTCCTGGCGACCGAGACGCGTGCCCTCGTAGGCGGTGATGATGTCGGAGAAGAATGCCGGGTCGAGGTTCTCGCGGTTGGCGTAGGTGCTGCCCCGCGTCACCGCCACGCGCGGGCTACCGGCCTTCTCTTCGGCGAGGATGTCGCGGACCAGCTTCACCGGCTTGGGTGTGGTGGTCAGCACCACGCGCGGGTCGTAGGGGAGGCGCAAGCCGAGCATCGCCTGGGTGTAGGACTCGGGATAGCGCCAGGCGGCGACCTCATCGCACCAGAGGCGCTGGTGCTGCTTGCCCCTGAGCCGTTCGGGCGTGTCGGCGGTGAACACCAGCGTCTTGGCCCCGTTCGGCCATTCGAGGCGGCGCTTCTGCGTCAGGTAGCGCGGGCGGAAGTCGGGCGGTGCACTGGCGAGGATGCCCGACTCGCCCTCAATCATGATGTCGCGCGCGTCGTCGGCGGTCGCGCCCATGATATTGGTGAGGGGGAAATGCCGCGCGCTCTCGATGGTCCACTCGGCACCGGTGCGGGTCTTGCCGACGCCGCGACCGCCCATGAACATCCAGACGCGCCACTTGCCGGGGGGTGGGGTCTGCTCGGGGCGGGGCTTCCAGCGGGGGCGGGCATCCTGACCAGCGCGTTCGTGCTGGTAGAGCAGCGTCAACTCCTGCTCGATGACCGCCAGCGCGCTCACTAACCCGTCCTCTTCAGCCGCTCGCGGATATCCACGACGGCGCGGTCCTTCGGGATGCCGGTCTGCTCGGCGAGCCGTTCCGCCGCCGCCTCAATCTCGGACTGGTCGCCCTTCAGCGTCATCTCCTGCGGCATCGCGGCCTTCCAGATGGCAAGGAGGTCAGACAGACGCACGCCGCCCCACTCGGTGCGGGACAGGATTTCGGCACCCACTTTGGCGAACAGTTGCGCCTTGATGTTGCCGCCTCGCTGGAGCAGATAGGCGATGCTGGCGGGCTGGTTGATTATCTGCCCGATGCGGGCGGGGGTGAGGCTGTACTTTTCCGCGAGCAACTTGCGCGACACGCCGGAAGTAAAGTCATCGAGGATAGCTTTATCCCGCCCGGACAAGGCATCCGGGCTGTCGTTGCGCTTTACCGCTAAAGATTCGCCCGCCATGCCGCCTCGCCATCGTGAAACGATAACAAGACTCAGTATAGGGGCGAACTCCGCGCTTGTCTAATTACCCCGCCAAACCCCTTGACACCACGCGTATACGTGGTACACTAGGTACATAAGGAACGGCGGCGCGAACGAAGGAGCGAGACGATGAGCAAGGCGATTGACATGCGGACATGGAGCCTGGACGAGGAGATCCGCTTCAGCCGCGAAGTCCACAAGTACATGGCGAGCTTCGGGATGACCAAGCGGGAAGCGGTCGAACTGGCGAAGCACACGCTGAACGTCAAATAGGGGGAGGCGATGACCGCAACCTACACCGAGACGATGCGGAAGATTGAGGAAACAACCACGGCGCTGCGCTACTTCCGGACGTTGTCGCCGCACATGAAAGAACCGAACGCCGAGCGCATCATCGAGCGATACCTGAACCTCCTGAGCGCGAAGGCGCGGCACCAGTGGCAGGAAGGACGCTAGATGCTGATCACCAGCAAGCAGGCTGCCGAGCGGTTGGGCATCATGCGCGCGTTGTAGCCAAGCCAATTCGCAGGAAGGCATAAAGGAGGGGCCATGACCGAGCAGAGCAAGCCACCGCAGCAGCAGACGCCGCTGGTGCGCATCGCCTTCACCACCCAGGCCGAGCACGGGGCTATCCTCATCCTCACCCCGGAAGAGCGCAAGGAAGCGCTCCTGCAAGCCGCGCGGCGCAAGGCCGTGCAAGTGCTGGCCGATGGCGACGACAACGCCTCGGCCGCGTAGCAAGGAGGGAGCATGAGCGTCACGGAACTGACCGCGCTGGAATCCCGCCGCGACGACCTCTTCGCCCTCTGCTGCGACCACGGCACGCCCGCCGACTGGGCCGAGTACGAACGCTGTTGCGCCGCGCTGCAAGCCGAGTTGCTGGGCGACCGTCTGTACCCGCCCCTCGCCATCGACCGCGCAGCGCTCGAAGCCTGGTACGCCGGGATGGACCGCGAGTACGATGTGACCGACGACGTACCGTACTGAGAGGAGGAGTTATCATGGGCTGGCACGACCACGACCACGACGCGCCCGACACTGACCGCCTGCTCGACGCGCTGCTCGTCCTGGTGCCGCTCGTCGCGCTGGCCGCGCTCGTCGCGCTGCTGCTGCTCTGGCGGTGAGGCCCGCCGCCGAACGGGGGCGCGCTCATCCCTGCTACGGATGGGCGCGCCATGAATTCCCTCAGTGACACAGGGAGTCTAGCACATGGCAACCAAAACGCGCATACGCAACGAACGCTGCGACACCTGCCTCTACCGCCTCAAATACCCGCAACAGACGCGACGGCGCATCCTGGCCGACGTGGAGCGCAGCCAAGGCTACGTCCAGTGCCACAAGCACGAAGATGGCGTGGTCTGCCGGGGATTCTATGACGACCTCCCCCGCGCTGAGGGCAACACTTGGCTACGCCTGACGCGCCACATGGCCGCAGAGGGCAAGGACATCATCGAACTGGTCGCAGATGGGCAGTATCCCCGCTGCGACGAAGACGAGGACGGTGAGGAATGACCGCACCCACCACCCGCACCCGCCCCGCCGAGGCGACCGTCGAACCAGACCCCATCCACAGCACGCAGTTCGTCCACGCCTGGGCCGCACCGTCGCGCACCCACGCCAACGTCACGTACACCGTCCGCTACGACCGCCTTGAAAACGCTTGGAGCTGCATGTGCCCGGCCTACACCTATCGCGGCCATTGTAGTCACATAGAGGCTTCGATGGCCGATCAGGTGGAGCGGTGGCGCGAGCGCATGACGGGCGTGCGGAGCCTGAACGCGAAACAGGAGGCACCACGATGATGCAGGGCCACGACCACGCCCCCACGCGCGGGGAAACAATCGCCGCGCTGCGGCGCGACCGCAACCACGCCTGGGGCTTCTGCGCCGAGCTGCGCGCCGACCTCGGACTGCTGCGCGGCAGGGTATTCGGCTGGGGCGGGGCCTACATCGCCACCGTGCTGGCGCTCGCCGCGTGGTACGGCGCGGACGCGCTCGTCCTGGGGGCGATCTGGGGGGTGATCGGCGGCGTCGTTGGGCGCGTGCTGAGTCAGACAATCAGCGAATAAGGAGGCCACAAGATGCCAGCGAAACGCATCCCGCGCGAGACGCGACCCTGCGCGCACTGCGGCGCGGACGTGACGCGCCAACCATCCAAATTCGCCCGCGCCCACACGTTCTGCTCGCAGGAATGCAGCCAGGCCTGGCGGCGGGAGGAAACGACGTTCGCGCCCTGGCCCGACCTCGACAACGTCGCGGCCACCGGCGCGATGCTCTGGACCGACTGGGAGGGCAATCGCCAGCCGCACGCCGTGTGGGACCAGCGTATCGACTTCCCCGCCAGCGACCGGAACTTCGAGCAAACCGCCGCCCGCTGGCTGGCGGACCACCCCGACCAGTTGCTCGATTGGCCCGACCCTGCTTGCGCCCTCTTCGGGGCGGCCAACGCCACGCGCGCCGCCTGACGCCGTAATCCCCTACCCCGGCCCCTGTCGCGGGTGGCTCCCCCCGCCCGCGACACCCTCACCACAGCCGAGCGAGGCGGTTGCGGCGAGGGAAGTAGCTAGCCCCTCGACCGACGCCGCCAGCGGTCCACCAGAGCCGACGCGGCATGACGTGGCAATGCAGGCAGGAGGTGCAACCCACCCGACTCCCCACAACTCAGAGGTGTACGTGGCGATTGCAGCAAAGGCGCTGCCTTCGTCTCCCCCCAGTCACCGGCAGCGTATTCGGGCGGAGCGTGGACGGCGGCGGGGGGAGACGAGGGTTTGAGCGGCGACAACGACAGGAGCGAGAGGCGAGATGGACCGACTAGAAGAAATCCGCGCAAGGGCGCAGGCGGCAACACCGGGACGCTGGCGGTGGCGAGGCAATGCGTGCGGGCACTTCGTCAGCCTCGTGGCAATCGACCGCCTCGCCGACTACGTGCTGTCGTTCCGCCGTTGGGGGCTGCAAGGGACAGTCCCGTGGTTTCAGCGCAGCACCACGGAGAGCGCCGGTATCGTGCGCGCAAAGCTGATCCCGCGCACCCACTACGACCATTCGACCATTGTCGGCATTGACCACCCGGACGCCCGCTTCATCGAGCACAGCCGCGAGGATATCGACTGGCTGCTGTCCGAGGTGGACCGCCTCAACGCCATTATCGAGAAGGACTGACGAGACATGAGCACCGAGGAGCAATACCAACTGGCAGCACTGCGGCGCATCGCCACGGCGATGACCGACCTGCTCACCGCCGCGACCCTGCTGCGGCGCGGTGGGGGGCAGGAGGAATTGGGCAAGCGCGTGTTTGAGATGCGTATCGAACTGGCCCGCATCTACCGCAAATTGGCGGGGCCAGAGAGCGAGGCCGACGATGAGCGGTAGCACCCCCACCCCCGGCCTGTACCCCGCGCTGCTGGCGGCAATGCGCGAGTTTGGGCCAGTCTTGAAGAACGCCACGAACCCCGCATTCCGCACGAAGTACGCCGACCTCGGCGCAGTGCTCGACTCCGTGACCGACCCGCTGCTCAACCACGGCATCCTGCTGCTGCAACGCTTCACGCACGACCAGGGCGGCGCGATCCTCATCACCGAACTGGTCCACGCGGAGAGCGGGCAGAGCATCAGCAGCGAAGTGCCGGTGGTGTCGAAAGACCCGACCGACCCGCAGAAGATGGGCGGGGCGATTACCTACTATCGCCGCTACTCCATCCTCGCTCTTCTCGGTCTCGCGCCAGAGGACGACGACGGTAACAGCGCGTCCACGCCCGCCCCGCGCAAGCAGCCAGAACCGAAGCGCACACCCGATGCCACACCCGCCGAAGGGATGCGCCTCTACCCCGGCAACGGTGCCGCGCGCACGTCCGCCCCAGCCGCCCCCAGCGCGCCCGCAGCGGCCACCCCGCTCACCGCGAAGGAGTACGACGCGCTGATCGAGCGCGCCTGGACCGCGCTGGAGAACGGCGCGACACTCGACAGCATCAAGGCCGGCCTGAACGCCGAGCGCAAGCGCATGAGCGAGGCGCAGCGCATCGTCACGATTCAGCAGCTCGGGGCCATCGAGACGGCCATAGCCGAGCGCGCAGCGCCGTCTATCTCAGGCTAGCCCCCCACCCCCGCCCGCTGGCGGCGCAGCAACGACGCCGCTCGCCCGATTTTGGCTCTGTGATTGACACGAAAGGAGCAAGCCAATGTCCGCAACCATTCACCTGCACGTCCCCGCCGAGGACAGCTTTGGCAACGAAGCATTCCGCCCCGCCCCCGACCTCGAACGCCTCGCCTCGCGCTTCATGGCCGAGTACCCGGAGAAGTTCAAGCACATCGGCAACGTGCGCCTCGCCGTGCTCTGGAAAGGCAAGGGCGGCAAGTCGCGCGGGCAATTGCGCTTAGGCCAGTGCCAGAAGGTGAGCGGGCTGGCGAAGTTCTGGGGTGAGAACGACTTCACCATCTGGCTCGCCGCCGACCATCTGCGCGGCGACAGCCAGGAGCGCATCGCCAACGTGCTCTTTCACGAGCTGCTGCACATCGGGGAGGACGACGACACCGGCGAGGTGATTCTAGTCGGCCATGACCTCGAATTCTTCTTCGATGAAGTCACCGAGCGCGGTCTGTGGCGCGCGGAGTTGGAGCAAGCCGCCGAGGTCTTCCGGCAGATGAAACTGCCGTTTGAGCCAGCCGCCGATTAGCCCGTTTTCCTTGACGCAGCGCCAAAAATCGGGTAGCCGAGAGGTTGACTTTGCTTGACAAAAAGAGTACCATTGCCCTAACAAATAACGGTGCCGGGCGGTGCTTGCGACACCCCCGGCGTGGCGTGAAGGGTTGTGGCCTCCATGCGTTCCTTAGTGTACCACGGCTCCCGCCGTGGCCTGCAACAGCACAACTTAGCGCATGGTCGGCCACCTCGCAGGAGGTGGTATGAGCACGTACGGCAAACAGGGACGACCCCCAAGCGATTTGGTTGCGCGGTTCTGGGCTAAAGTCAATCGCACCGATGACTGTTGGCTATGGACCGCAGCGACTGACAAGGCTGGGCGCACGAAGTTCAGTTGGAATGGGAGGATTGAGCCAGCCAATCGGATAGCGTGGCTCATCACGCACGGAGCATTACCCTCACATCCGCTGCGGAATCTCTGCGGCAATCCCTCTTGCGTTCGCCCGGAGCACTGGGGAAAACCAAAGTATAACAAGCGTCCGATGACCCCCGCCCAACACGCGGAACGGGCGAAGCGGCGATTCATGGCACGGATTCGCCATGAGGTGCATGTGCCCGCGCTCGGGCCGTGCTGGATGTGGCAAGGCTACACGGACCCGAACGGATACGGTCGCGCGAGCTATCGAGGCAAACGAGATTACACCCACCGCATCGCCTTCTTTATGGCTGGCAAAGAAATCCCCGAGGGCAAAGAACTGGATCATCTCTGTCGTATGCGAGGCTGCTGCAACCCTGCACACCTTGAAGCCGTGACCCATCGCGTCAACCTCGAACGCAGCCCACTTCACATCATGTTCAATCCCGAAGTGCGCGCTGAGGTAATCAAATCTCACGGCGATCAGCACTGGGCCAGGAAAACACACTGCCAGAACGGCCACGAACTTACGCCTGAGAATCGCTATCGCGGCGGGCATGGACGCTGCGCGGAATGCGCTCGTCGCTATGCGGCAGATACGGCAGCCCGGAAAAAAGACGACCCCGAATACCAGAAGCGGCAACGGGCGACGCGCCAGGCACGTTTCCAACGGAACCGAACCGATCCAGCGTTTCGCGAACGCGAGCGGGAGCGTGCGCGCGAGTACTACCAGCGGCAGAAAAGCGACCCGGCCTTCATGGAGCGCGAGCGGCAACGATGCAGGGAACGCTACGCGCAGAAGAACAAAAGCAGCGAGGCAGCGTAATGGCACGGATCCGCAGCATCAAGCCCGGTTTCTTCACGAACGACCAGCTCGCCGAAGTGGATCCGCTCGGGCGGATCCTCTTCGCCGGGCTGTGGTGTCATGCGGACCGCGCCGGACGTTTAGAGGACCGCCCGCGCAAAATCAAGGCGGAAGTGCTGCCCTACGACAACTGCGACGTTGACGCCATGCTGGCCGTGCTGGCCGATCAGCACTTCATCGTGCGCTACGAGGTCGCCGGGGTGCGGCTGATCCAGGTCGTCAACTTCGAGAAGCACCAGACCCCGAACATCAAGGAAATCGCGAGCACGTTACCGCCGCCACCCCAGACAGACACCACAGAAACACCGGCACAGTACGAGAACAGTGCCGACACCGTGCCAGCACTTCACTTAACAGTCTTGGAACAGGAACAGATCTTGGAACAGGAACAGGAGCATATTTTGCGCGAGGTTGGCGTCGCTGACGCGCCGCGACATGAGCAAACCGTGCCCCGTTTGATTCTTCCTGCTCCCAAGCCGAAAGACGAACCGCCCAAGAAGCGACCACGGGACGCGCTCTTCGATGCCGTCTGCGAAACGTGCGGGATTGACCATACCCTGCTCACCGAAACCGAGCGCGGCAAGGTCAACGCGGCGGTCGGCCAGATTCGCAAGGCCGGTGCCTCGCCGGCGGATGTGCCGATTCACGGCGACAACTACCGGCTCCACTTCACCACGCCGCTCACACCAATGGCCCTGGCCGGGAACTGGTCGAAGACTGCCAGGCCGCCGGATCCACCGCCCGAACGTGTCCGCGCCGCTCACACCGGAATCGGCACACCGGATCGCGTTGTCCAGAACTGGAAGCGTGAAGTGGTCAGGGAGGCATGATGCAGACACGCTGGGAGGTTGAGCAGGCAGATCGCGATCTGCACCCGGAGGATTTTATCTACCTCAACGACGGACCCCGAGCCGGGGATCGCCTGATCGCACGGGGACACACCGGCAAGGTCTGCCTCGCATTCGTACCGAACGGCAGGCCCAGGCTGGGGGCTGAACTCATCTACGAACCCACGACGCTGAAAACGTCCGATGGGATGCTGGTCTACCGGCTGGTGGTGCCGGGGCGTGTGGAGGACGAGGGTGGACAAAGCGACGTATCAAACATATCTCCAATCCGACCACTGGCGGGAAGTCCGCAAGCAGGCGCTTGACTATGCGGAGCACCGCTGCCAGCTCTGTTATTCCATGAATAATTTGGAGGTGCATCACCGCACATATGAGCGCGTCGGGGCCGAGCGACCGGCCGACGTGATCGCGCTCTGCAAGGCGTGCCACGAGAAGCACCACGACCGGCACGAGCGCCGTCGAATGTTACCGATCCGCAGCAACGACCCCGCTATTGCAGCACACAAAGCGGCACTGTGGGCGAAGATTTCAGACGACTAGTACGCCATGAAGGGGCTTCCCCTGCTCTGTTCGAGGCATCGTGACTTAGTGGCCGTGCAAGGGCTTACGGCGGATTAGGAGGGCACATGACAAGCGTGCAGGCGGTGGAGCGGGACGAGGCGCAGATCGACGCGCCGCAGCTGCGGGCGATTGGGACGGGGGAAAGGGAGGTGGGGGACTGATGGCTGATGTGACGACGCGGGTGACGATTGAGTCGGTTGAGCGGCTGGATGGTGCGGTGCAGGCGCGTCTACGCCAAATGTCGAGGGGCAGGCTGCGCGAGTTGATTTCGCGTGCCATCGACGGGAAGTTCCGACTATGCATCCCGCCGCAAGACGACGACGACGACCTTATTCTCGCCGCGCTGATTGATGAGGTATTTGCGCTGCGTGAGCAGTTGGCGGCGGATTAGGAGGGTGGGAATGAGCAATCGAGTGCCAACAGCGCGCATCGAAGTCACGCGGCGTTCCTACGAGGAGGCGTACCGTGATTACTGGGACAGGATCGGCCCGATCAGCGACTCGCGGATAGCACATCTCCTGTCGTTCATGGCCGGACAACTCGGCGACGCGGAACGGCGGAACGACCGCTGGCGGCACTGCGTGCGGGACACGCTCGTTGCCTGCCTGCGCGATGCCGAGGACGATGCGGCACTGGGGGCCATGCTCGACGCGGCCCTCGCGTCCAAAGGCTATGTGACGACCGAGGACGGCTACAGGATTGCGCCGAGCGAACCATCGAGCGGCTACGACCTTCGGCATATGCAGGACGCGGCGCGGGCGAAGATTGGGGGGGGTGAATGTTGACATTGAACACGGTCCACATCGGCGATGCGCGGGAACTGGCGTCGCAGCTCGCCCCGCAGAGCGTGCAGACCATCGTCACCAGCCCGCCCTACTTCGGACTCCGCAGTTATTTGGCAGCCGACCACCCCGACAAAGCGCGGGAGATGGGCAGCGAGGCGACGCCTGACGAGTTCGTGGCGCAACTGGTGGCGCTGTTCGCGGCGCTGCGTCCGGCGCTCAGGGATGACGGGACGCTCTGGCTCAACCTGGGGGATAGCTACAACAGCGGCAGTTCTGGCAGATTGGAAGGCTCCACAATCACCGGCGGGCAGTTGAATCAGGCACGCAGCAATCGGCACGGTCGAGGCATCGTGGCAGGCATGAAGCCGAAAGGCCTGATCGGCATCCCCTGGAAAGTAGCCGAGGCGTTGAAGGCACCCCAGTACACCGGGCGCATGACACGCGAACGTGACCGCGTGTGGATAGCCGCCACACTCGACGCCGAGGGCACCATCTGCGGTTTCACCCACGAGCGCAAAGACGGAGATGGTATCCGCACCGGCATTCACATCATGATCACCAATTCTTCGTTGCTGATGCTAGACGAAGCACAACGCATCTGGCCGACCAGTCGTAGTGAGCACACCCGGCCGAGCGACGGCCACCTCGGACTACTGCCAACCTATCGCTGGTTAGTGCATGGGACCGAGAACAAACTGATGTTCTTGCGTGAGGTCTATCCCTACTTGGTAGTGAAGCGGCGGCAGGCAGTTATCGCTTACAACATGCTCCTACTTATGGCTGACGCCAAGCGCCTCGGTCACTCTCCGCAGCGTGACGAAGTGCGAGAAAAGCGGGCGCTGTTAGTAGCAATACTTTCGGACGCAAACAACTCGCGCGACTTCACCATCCCTTCTTGGTGTGTTGAACCGTCGTCACCAGTTGAACCCGGCTGGTATCTGCGGAGCGATATCATCTGGCACAAGCCCAACCCGATGCCGGAGAGCGTGACAGACCGCTGCACCAAGGCCCACGAGTACATCTTCCTGCTCAGTAAGTCCGAGCGGTACTACTTCGACAGCGAGGCCATGCAGG
>Ga0181352_1000897_pt1 | contig 12069 bp, 12 predicted proteins | sample Fa13VDMLBSN_FD_130103 | JGI IMG/M metagenome (GOLD analysis project Ga0181352, IMG submission 130103) | Freshwater viral communities from Lake Michigan, USA - Fa13.VD.MLB.S.N | ecosystem: Environmental > Aquatic > Freshwater > Lake | place: USA: Michigan | collected 2013-09-23 | reverse complement strand
GCTTCTCCGTCGCGTAGACCGAGATGTATTCCGGGTCCGGGTCGTTCGCCGGCCGCTGCCGCGCCAGCGCCCAGGCCACGATGTACGCCTTGATGGCGACGTCAGATTCGCCAGGAATGGGATTGTTGCCGCTCGAGATCACGGCGGCCATGGCCGGCGCGTACGCCACCCACAGGTCCACCGCCGATGCCACAGGAGGCGCCAAGAGGATCGCCGGAGCCCCGACAGGCGCCCCGGCGTTGACCACCGCGTAGTAGATGACCGTGTTCTGCGGCGTGACGGCCGGCACGGCTTCGGCCTGCACGAAGTCCGGATGCGTGATCGTTCGGTACTTGAAGATCAGGCCGCGGTTGGAGTCGTTCAGGACGCGCGGGCGGATGCGCTCGACCCGGAACAGGTCGGACGGCACACCCGTGACCGTCGAGGCTCCGGCCGCGATCGACATGGTCGTGTTGTCGATCGTGAGGAAGTGGCCCTGGTAGAGATCGATGATCCCTTTCCAGAGTTCCTTGATCGCCTGGTTCCCGTAGCCGAGCAGTTCCGAGTCCGACCAGAAGGCGTCTGACGTGCCCGACACGATTCCGTTGATCGTGACTCGAGCGTCCGCCACGATCGCCGACATCAGCGTCGCCATCGCGCCCCCTTAGTTGTCGGGAATCGGTTCCCAGTACGCCTGCACCACGATGCAGCAGGCCACGCCTGCGGCGCCGTTCACGTACTCGAGGCCCTCACCGTTCGCCACGCGCGCCCCGCGGGTGCCGAAATCCCACGTAAACGCCGTCAGCGCCGGCGAGGCCGCCAGGGCCGCGACAGGCACGTCGTTCGTGATGGAGCGGATGCCCTGCGTCTGCGCGGCCGTCGTCGTGACCGAAATCACGATCTTCTGCACACGCAAGCGGTAGCCCGACTTGTTGGCAATCAGGGACAGGGGCGTGACGGAATAGTTGTCGCCGGCCGCCACGTACGCCGTGACGTTCGCGGCCTTGAATTCTCGCTGAAGCTGTTCGTAATCCATGGCGCTCTCCCGCTACGACCGCGCGCCCCGAGGTTGCCCCCCGGAGCGCGCCGTCTGGTTGATTACGCCTTGGTGGCGGCCGTGATGTCTGCCGCGATCGGCAGCGAGTAAATGACCGTCATCCGCGTGCGGCCAGTGCTGCCGCCCGTCGACGACGTCACCACCGTGCCGAGCACCGTGCGCGCCGAGGCCGAATACCGCTCCATGACATGCGAGTTCGCGATGTAGGCGCCCTGCACGCCACCCGCCAGTGCGAAGCAGATCGACTCGCCCGCCAGCAGGTCAGTCGCCTTCAGGTCGACAGCCGTGAAGAAGCCATCCGGGTCGGTCATGCCGACTTCCATGCTGGCCGTGCCCGTGTTGTCCCACAGCGCCACCGCCGTCACGATGATGTCGACAATGGTCGCGCCCGCCGGGATCGTGACCGAGCCCGAATACGTGCCGGCGCCAGCCGTTTCTGTGAAGGTCCGCTCCTCAACAATCAGGGGCGAGCCCAGCGCGAAGGACGGCAGCGGAATCGACACAATCGCCCCGGTGACGGGGTTCTGGATGTCGAGCGTGTTCGTTTCTTCGTTGTAGTAGAACCCGAACTTGTCGGGGAAGGGCGAGCCCGCGAGAAGGGCCGAGCCGCCGGCCACGTTGCGGACCGATTCACCGTACCGAGATGCCATATCGTGCTCCTGAAGGAAAGCGCCGCGCCACGCACGAGCGAGGCGGCGAGTGAAACTGAGGGCGCCCCGGGGACTCCCCAGGGCGCCCGTTCAGGAACCGATTAGGCGCCGCCCAGCAGGACGGTCAGCTTCGCGCCGTCGCCAGCCGTGGAGCCCGTGCTGCCCGTCGGCGTGGTGTCGGAACAGACCGTGAGGCCCGAGGCCAGCGCGAGGCCCTTCGGGAAGAACTTCTGGTCGACTTCGGCCGTGTTCTGCCGGAACGACATCAGCGTGGCGCCCGCGTTCGTGACCGCCGAGGCGCTGTCGTCCGCCTTGAAGATCGCGACCGTCGTGTTGTTCTTCTTCAGCAAGATCATGTAGACCTTGCAGGCCGCATCGGCAATGACCACGTCGGTGCCCGTCAGGTAGTCGGTCGAGACGACCTGCAGGTCGGGGTTGCCCTGCATCTGCGAGAGCCACGAGAAGAACTCGTACGCAGTGCGGAACGACGCGGCATCATCCTTCGGGATGGCTGCCATGTAAGCGGCTTTGGCGTTCGTGAAGTTCGTCAGAGAAAGGGCCATGTGCGAGACTCCGAAGCGGCGTTACTGGCCAGCGCCAACCGGCGCAGCAGACGTCACTGGACTGGACGGCGTAGAAGACGGAGCAGTCGGGGCCATCCTGAAACCCGACAACGCATTCACCGCTGGCGGTTTGACCAGCGACACGCGTTGCCCCGTCCGATAGAGAACCGCGAGTCGAGCCTCACGCCCGATGGCCCGCGTGCGTTCCTTGAACGCCCGGTCATTGTCGCGCTGTTCTTGCGCGTCCAGCGACTCGACCAGGTCGTTCACCGTTTCCGACCCGACATCGTGCTTGTCGCGCCGGTGGGCCCATGTATCCCGCCGACGCAGCACGTCGACGATCAGCGAGGCCGGGTGAATCGAGATGTTGCCGACGAGGCTCCAGTTCAACGGAACCAGACCCTCTGTCAGACAGACCGCCGTGTCGGGATGGACCGTTTCGCGCGGAAACTTGGCCGCGGCCATCGGGGCCATCAGTTCGTTGACCCGCGCCAGGCGGTACACCCCGCGCTTCTGCGACGGGAAAATCCGAAGCTGCGGGTCGAAGTCCCGCACCGGCTGCAGCCACCGCTCGTCGAGCGGCAGGAGGCCGTGCGGATTCGCGACGTGCCGCAGATACGTGTCGGCCATGTCAGTCGAAGCTCCCGACGGACACGTTCTCCATGATCCGCGAAACTTGCGCCGGTCCGTTCGACCCTTCGATCGCCGACGTCCGCGTGAGCTTCACGACTTCCTGCTGGCCCTTGAGCGGCTGCGCGTCCCGGTCGATCAGGTCGGTCAGCGTGCGGCCGTCCTGAGTCGGGTCGATCATGCCCATGTGGTCCTCTGGCGTCACGCCTGGGACCGCGACCAGCGATTCGAACTCGCCCGTCATTTGCATCGTGCCCGCGCGCGGATGCTGCTTGACGGCATACGGCACCACGAAATCCGGCACGAAGTTCTCGCCCGGCTCGAGGGGCCACTCCTGATTGTTGACCCGGACGATGAGCGTCCGGTTCGTCCGATTGATGACCGTCTTGACGTTGCCGTGGAAGAACCCCGTCCGACCGCCGATCGTCTGCATACCCATCTTGCGCTCCCGTTCCTGCCGCTACAGGAAGAAGAACGAGGCGCGCTAGGATTCCAGCCCCAGCGCGCCCGCCCCGTGCGCGACGACGTTAGTCGCCGAGCGGTCGCACGATCGAAACCGTTGCGCCCGTGATGCCGTCCATGCGCCACGCGAACGCCGGGTTCTTCGCCCAGTAGTTGTAGCGCAGGCGATACCAGGCTTCCTTGGCATCGATCGCTTCACGACCGAGGCCCGCCGGGAACCACTTCCCGTTGTTGTTCGTGACCCACTCGCCACCGCTGGACACGTACCGGCGCAGCTTGGCGCCTTCGACGTCGAGGCCGAGCAACATGCCAAACGGGAAGTCCCGAATGGCCTTGACCGGCACTTCGCCGACCGTGATGTCGCCCTGCTTGAACGCCTTGGTGCCCGGGTCCGGGTTCATCAGGTCGCGGTCGGCGTACCGACGGTCGGCCTGGGTCAGCTTGATGACCAGACGGCGAATCGAGTTGTGGCAGAGCATGAGCGACGTCGTGCCGCCGATGCGGGTGTCGAGCGCGTCCGCCGCGATCTGCATGCCGTCGACCGACAGCACACCGACCGACGGGATGACATACGAGCACACGTTGTCGACCATCGTCCGGTCGACACCGCCGTAGTTCGCCATGTACGTGCCGTCGTCGAACAGGCCGATCATGCCGAGCGGCCACTTGTTGTACTCGGTGTTGACCGCGCTCGTGACGTCGGGATTGGCGACCTTCACGATGTAGTCGTTGTCGGCCCATGCCGCGTTGACCGCCGCTGCCGTGGTGGCCGTCAGGCCCGTGGAGGCCACCGCCAGGATCTTCGAGATGCCGGCCCGCAATGCGCCCGTCGCCGGGTCGATCGCGCCGACATAGAAGTCCTTGGTGAGAAAGCGATTGCCGAACACGCTGCCGGCCACGCCGCCAGGCGAGTCGACCGTCAGGGTCGTGGTCGTGCCGGGGTCGCCGTTCAGGAGACACAGCACGCCGCGGCCGTCATACGACAGCGCCAGTTCCTGCCGGCGCGCCAGGTCGTCGACCAGCGCGTTGAAGTTGTTGTCTTCGACGCCTTCCCATGCCGCGTCCGACTTCGACGCGTCCTGAATCACGTCATCGGTCAAGGGACCGACCCGGCCCATCATCTTGAAGATGTTGACCGTGATGTCGACACCGCCCTGGATGTCGCCTTCAGCGAAGTAGCCGTATTCCGCACAGAAGAACGGCGATTTATTGCGGGTCGTGTGGTGCGCGTAGACCACCTTCTTGCCGCCGTACTCCTTCGCGCTCGACTTCTCCTCGGCAATGTCCTTCAGGGGGTTCTTGTTATTGACCCCGTCTCGGACCCACTCCGCGTCGTAGAAATCGGTGAGCAACCAGTCGAGGGTGCCGGTCGTGCCGGCGGTGCCCATGATCACGACGAACGGGATGGCTGCCGACGCGTCCTGCGTCGCCGCGGCCCATGCGAGTGTGATCAGCGCCAGCAGTGGCTGCGCGAACTGCCACCGATGGAACGAAAGAAGCATTGCCGCGAACGCCGTCAAGATACCCCGCATAGTGTCGTCTCCGTGTGCGCCGTCAGGGGCCTAGCCCCCCATGCGCGTCTGTGCCGCTACTCGAGCGGCTTCGCTGACTGCCTTCCGGTCCAACCGTTGGGGCTGCACGCCCGGGCCCGGTCCGGTTCGGGGCCCTGTCCGGGGCAATCCCCGGACCTGCTGCACTTGCTGCACCGCGGGCGCCGCGACTTGCGCCAGCGGCTGCCCTGGAACTTGCGGTTCGCCTGGGGCCTTTCCGGGCCCGTAGAAGTCCTGCAAGTCCTGCACAAACTCTGTCAACAGGCTCGAATCGTTCATGTCGTAGCGCCGTCCGCGCTCGCCCGACTGGTCCGAGTCGATGTACGCCTGTAACTCTCGAGCAATCCGGCCCGCCTGCTGCGGCGTGGCCGACTGCGGATCCCGCCCGCTGACCTTGGCCCACTCTCGAGCCGCGTTCATGGCCGTCTCGTGCGCCGTGCGGCCAAACAGGAAATCGCGCGTCTGCGCCATCTGTTCGAACTCGCCGTCCGTGACCGCCTTCACCAGCCGCTCCGCGTGCTCAGGCGACAACTTGCCGAGCGCGGGGAACAACTTCACGATCGCGGCCTTGAGGTTCGCCTCCTCCGGGTCTTCCGCCGGAGTCGCGCCTGTCAGCGTCTGAATCACACGCTGCTGTTCGGCCGTTCGTCGCTGCGCGGCCTCGAGCCGCTGCGACTGCTGCGACATCGCATGTCGCGGCACCCACCCCTCACGCCGGACCCGTTCCGCGAACTGCCGGTCGGTGAGGCCGGCCGCCGTGGCGTCCGGATTCCGATTCTGCGACGTATCAGCCGGAACCGCCGCGACATCCGGCGCAATCGACTGCGGCTGCTGGGGAGGAGCCGCGTCGCCCTCCACGATGCCCATCAGCGCCACAACCGCGCCGGCGTCTGCCCATCCCGACCACGCCAGCGCCAGCGCCACAACCGCGCCGACAACCGCGCGTACACGTCCCGAGAATCGAAGGTGATCAGTGAATCGCATCTTGTGCTCCCTGCGTTTTTTCCGTGGTCCGCTCCACGTTGGAAGGCCGTACCCGAGTAGTTCAGGCGGAAGTGTCGTTCTTTTGACAGAGGGAGTCAAGAAAATGCCGTACGTCAGATTTCTGACAGTACGGCGTCAGGCGGGTGCGTCCATGCCGCCGCCACCGGGCGCCATGCCTGGGAGGGTGTCGAGCGCGCCGGATTCTTGGTTCGAATTGGCCATCGCGCGGCCCGCGCCTTCGGCGGGCGCGCCGCCACCAGGGCCGGCCGGTCCACCAGGGCCCGCGGGCGGCTGTCCCATGGCCTGCGCCATCATCGCGGGATTCGGCACCGGCATGTTGAACGGGTTCGACATCGCGATCGTGTGCTGCATCCGGTGCAACTCGATCGCGGCCTTGAATTCCGGGTCGTTGAGCATCCGGTCGCGCACCGCGTCGGTGTTGGCCCACAGGTCGTGTTGCTGGATGTGAATGCGGTGGTTCTGGACCGACAGCACCTGCATCGGGTCGGGCCCCGGCTGGCCCTCGTCGTTCCAGCGCATGAACTGCTCCTGCTCCGTGACGGCCGTGCGCGTGTGCGCGTCGAGTGACGGGACCAGTTCCGGAATGCCGAGGATCTGCAGCGCCTTGTTCGCGGTCGCCGGATCGTCGAACGGCACGACGCCGAATTCCTTGCCCTGCGACAGCGCGGCCCGCAGACCGAGCGACGTCTTTGGCTGCTCGGATCCATCCTCGACGAGAATCGTGACCGAGCCCGACAGCCGGGCCTTTTCGTAGGTCTTGAACGTCCACGTATCACTGCCGCCGAGCACCGGCTTGACGCGTTCGGTCGGCCCGTACGTGCGCTCGAGTTCCAACTGCAGTTCGAAGCACGCGCGTGCGGCACGTCCGCGGGCCTTGAAGTACGGCGTGAACATGCCCTGCGACTGTTCGACCAACAGGTTCAACGCCGAGAACGCTTCGACGCCGCCCGGCTGGATGCCCTGCAGCACGTCGCGCGTGCCGGTTAGACGCCGGATGTCGTTGATGTATTGCTCTCGGAGGCTGAAGAACGCCTGGCCTGGCGTGATGCCGTCGACGCGTTCCGGCCGCGCGTTCGATCCGGCGATCACGTTGTAGCGCGCGATCAGGCCCGGTTCGCCCGTCAGGCGCTGCACTTCGGATCCCTTCGGCTCGAGCCAGACGGGATTGGCCATGCGCTGCATGATCAACTCGACCATCGAATCGTTCTGGTTGAGCTTGTCCTGCAACTGAATCACGCCGTCGAGCGCGCCCGCGGCCCACAGCCGGCCGCCGATCTCCTCATACGGCAGATACACCCAGGGCCAGAGCACTTTGCCGTGAATGTCGCGATACGGCAGCGGGCCCGGCACGATGCCCTGCTCCGGGTCGTTGATGATGATCGCTTCGCCGTTGCGGCCACCGACCGAGCGCAGCCAGAGTCCTTCCGGATACGTGTCGCACGGCTTGACCCACAGTTCCGCTTCGACGCAGCCCTCCTGCGACCCGCCGCCGTCGGCCGTGCCGGGCGCGGTCGTCACCAGGTCGTTCATCAGGGCCAGCGAGCGGAACATTTGCAGCATGTCGCCGCCACTCGCCGAGTACTGCAGCCGGTCGGCGTACGGTCGGCCTTCGTACCAGGCTTTCGGGCGCCACCGATATCGGATCAACTCCGCGACGTCGTCCCACCGCTGGTAGTACGACGGGATCAGAATCTCCAGCGCCGACACGACATCCGTGACGCCGCCGCCGATGTTCATGTCCTCGCCGATCGGTTCGCCGCGCGGATCGACCGCGTCGACCAGCATTTCCGCCGGCGCGCCGCACGTCAGGCAGCCGTCGTCGTTGTCGAGCGGATTCTGCTGCGCCCCGCACGCCTGGCACGCCTGAAACTGCACGAACGTCTCGTGCGTCTTGGTGTCGCGATCCCAAAACGGATGGAAGAAGACCGTCCCGAGCGCCGGCGCCCAAAAATCGGCTTCGAACCACCGCGCGTCCATCTTGTGCTCGTCGCGAATGACCGGCTCGAGTTCGTCCGCCAACTGCGCCGTGATCGCGTTGATCGGATCCTGCCCGTTCGGCATGACGCGATTGGTCGGCAGGCTTTTCGTCACGATCGAGCGGATCGTCTGAATCGCGAGCTTGCACTCGTTCGTGACGGGCCGCGGAATCCACGTCGCCATGCGCTTGTCGCGCCAGCCCTTGTTCGTCGCGCGAATCCACTGCCGGCCGTTGATGTACAGCAACTTCTGCCACCACCCGCGCTCGAGGAGCGCCCGACCGTCCATGCCGGCCGTCCGCACACGCGCCAGCACGCGCCGCGCGGTCGTTTCGGCCTCTTGATCGCCCATGGCGAGCAATTCGTAGATGTCCGGCTCCGGCGCCAGTTCAGGCAGCATCGGCGGCAGCGCCGCGGGCATGCCGGCAGGGGGGAACATGGCGGTCGACGGCGGCAGAGGGGACATTGAGGCCATACAGGACTCCGACTACTACGAGATGAGGTCAGACGACAGGCCCGCCAGCCCGTCGTCGGTCAATTCAGCATCCGGGGCTGTCTCGTGCAACAGTCCCGCCTTCCCGAGCGCCTCGGCGCGTTCATCGCCGACATCGGACCACAGATCCGAGCCCGAACCGAGCGTTTCGTGCCGCATCGGTTCGCCGGCCACAATCGACGCCGTCTTCTGCGGGATCCCCGTGGCCCGGTACCGGAATCGAGCGACTTCATCGCGCAATAGCGTGAGTTCGACCGCCTGCAGGTCCGCCATCGTCGACTTCGACCGTGCTTCGGCCAACTGCAGGCCCAGCGCGTCGGCGCGCCGGATGAGTTCGACGTTCTTTGCCGCGATCGTCGCGTGCAAATCGTCGATCAGGCGCTCACGCGCGGCAAAGTCTGCCTCTCGAACGAGTCGGTAGCCCCACATGGCCGGTATTCTACGCCCTCAGCGGTTGAAATCGCCCATCGGGCTCTCGTCCGACCCGTAACGGCGCTCAGAGACGGACGTCCAGTCGTCCGTGACCCGCACTTGGTCGCCGTCGGAGTCCTCATCCCAACTCGACGCCTGTTTGGCCTGCAATTGCTGCCACCAGGGCAGGTCTTGCATGGCCAACTCGACTTCCGTCGGCGCCGCCAGCACCGACGACGGCAGTTCCGGCAGCAACTGGACCGCGTAGCGACACGCCGAGACGAGGTCGTCGTCTTTTTTGTACGGTTCTGCGTCCTTCGGCAGCCCCTTCGGCGTTTCCTTCACTTCCGCCATGCGGTATTTCCGCATTTCAAGGATCAGCCGCGGGCATTTCGTGGTCGAGACACGCATCCGCCGCGTGGTCATCCACGCGTACATCCGCTGAATGCCGGCCTGCACCGATCCGGGGCCGCCCGGCAGCACCTGCGCGTAAATCCCGTGCTGCGTCAGTTCGATCGCGGCCTGCGCGTCGCCGCCGAACTTCTGCATCGCCCAACGCGTCGGCACGCCGACCACCATGGCCTTGAGGTTCTGCGCGTGCTGCATGAACGTCAGGCGCCGCTCGAGATATTCGGCCACGACGGCGAGTCCCTGCGGACACGGCACGATCGCACAGCCGGCGAACGGATGATCCGTGCCCGGGTCGATGCCGATCACGACTTCCCGCGCCGGTGAAATCATCGGCCATTCGGGAATCCACTCACGCATCTTGTCGTCGTCGGCCGCGACCACGTCGACCAGGTCGCCAAAGAACGTCCCGCTCGGAAACTCGATCGACGCCTCATACTCGCGTCGGAACAGATCGGGCGGCATCGTCGCGCGTTCGCGTTCAATGAACTTCGGGTCCGTGACCGGGTTGTCGATCGACTTGAACGTGCAGGCCCAATAGCCCGTTTCGCCACTGGCGGCCGGCAGCCAGAAGTTCTTGTGACACCAGTCCTCACCCCAATCGGGCGACGACGTGAACCACGCGATGCCCTTGCGGACGGCAAGCATCGGACGCGCCAAGCTCCAGGCCAGCGGGTCGATCTTACGCGCCTCATCCATCCACAACCAGTCGATCGTGTCGCCGACCGCGCGGTTCGGATCGTCGAGGGTGCGGAACTTCGCCTGCGACCCGTTCGGCGCGGTGTACACCAGCCGGTCCGCGGACCAATGGGCAAGCGGATGCGCCTTCGGGTGCAGTTCCGGCGGCAGCCGCGCGAAGAACGCGGGAATCACGTAGTCGTAGAGTTCGGGATTCGACGGCGCGCAGCACCAGCCCTTCGAGCCCGGCACCGCGATCATTTCTTCGACCGCCGACAAGGAGCCCATGACCGTCTTGCCCGACTGCCGGCCCGCGCGCACGAACATGCGGTAGTAGCCGCGCACGCCTTTGGCGCCGCACGACGGGCAGAGCATGCCGCCTTCCAGAATCGACCAGGACAACTGGAAGCCATCGGCCGCCGAACAGCCCGACGAGCACAACACCAGCCGGCGGGCGTTCAGGAACGCCTCCATGTACGGGTTGTACTCGAGGGTGATGACCGGCCCTGGGGGCGGCAGGTCGTCGACGGTGATAGTCGGCGAGTCGTAGCTCATCAGTACCGTTCGTCGCCGAGCTTCGCGGCATCAAACGATCGCGACGGGCCTACGGTGCGCACGCGGGGCGCGGCCCGCAACGGCAGGGACGCGTCGTCAGTTTCCGCCGCGCGCGCGTCATACTGCGCCTGCGTGACCAGGCCCTGCGCCACGAGGTCTTTCCACTTGTCGCGTTGCGCCTGCGAGGCGAACGGCTTCGACGGTTGTTCCGGTCCCGGCATCGACCCCTCCCCACGCGCCGATCGTGAGGTAGATGCCCACGTCCGCGTCGGGGCCATGATACTTCTCGACCACGAATCTGGCGATCCGTTGATCGTCGACGAGGAACTGCTCGTCGACCAGCACGTCGACAAACCCCTTCATGGCGTTGTCGCAGTCCGGCTTCGAAATCTTCGGCAGCCAGCCCCGCGCGCGGTCGCGCTTCGACGTGTCGGCGAGATACGGATACACCAACACGCACTCGAACACGACCGCGTCCGCGATCGGCACCGCGGGCCGATACGGCCGCACCAGCCAGCGCCAATCGTCGAGTTCCTTCGACGTCGCGGCCTTCTTGAAGAACACCGGGATCAGCTTGCCGTTCTTCCCCTTGACGATGCGGGCGCGTTTGCCCTGCGACGTCTTGGTCGGCGGCGCGCAGCGGAGGCGAATCGAGATCACGAGACTTTCACCGGGACGACGGACACGTCCGGCCGCTGGCCCTGCGGAGCGCCCGAGGCAATCGACCCCGGTTTGACCGGCGGCAACGGCGTGTTTGGGTCCATGTGTGCCGGTCGGTTGACGACCAGGCGGATGTCGATCCGCTGCTCGGTAATCTGCGCTTCGATGGACTTGTGGGTGCGGAAGATCCCGCGGCCGTCGGCGATTTTCATCGACGTCCGGAGGTCGCCCTCGAGCACGGCGCGTTCGATGTTGTCGACGACGATCGGCAGGATCTGCTCGTCGATGCGCTTCAACTGGTCCGCGATCGTGGCGTCGGCGCGCACCTGGCGCAACGCTTCGAGCACACGCGGCTGCGACACGCCGAGAATGGCGGCAATCTGCTGGATGGAATACTTCTCGAACTTCAGGCCGAGCACGGCGCCGATGAACCGGGCCCGTCGGAGCTTGCCTTCAGGGGTGCGAATCTTCGCGTACTGCGCCTTGAGGCGCGCGACTTCCTCAGACGCCTGCGCCTTCACGCGGTCGGCGACGTATTCCGCCGGATCTTCGATCCCGTTGTCGGTCGGGTCCACGATCGGCGGCCGGCTCAGATCCTCACCCGGTTCTTCGCCGGTGCGAGGATCGACCTTCGGCCGATGTGGACGATGAGGCGCGCGCATGGCGACAGTTTACGCCGGGTCGCGATCGGGACCATCGCACCAGCCGCAGACCGTCCCGATCGCCGCGCACTCGCACGACCGCGTCGGGCGAGGCGCCTTCACAGTCCCTCCCGGCAAATCACGCAGTCCCGGCGCTTCAGTTTGTGTTTGCACTGGACCGACCCCGGATCGTCGATCACTTGCCGGCCCCGGCCGCTGCACGTCCCGCATCGGAGATGCTCCAGCTTGGTTTCAATCGCCCGCGACGTCGACGCGGTTTCCGCCGCGCGCCGCGACATCCCACTGCCCTCACAGACGGGACACGTCACCGTCGGCAGCCCGTGCGGCCAT
>Ga0181352_1000896_pt1 | contig 12075 bp, 4 predicted proteins | sample Fa13VDMLBSN_FD_130103 | JGI IMG/M metagenome (GOLD analysis project Ga0181352, IMG submission 130103) | Freshwater viral communities from Lake Michigan, USA - Fa13.VD.MLB.S.N | ecosystem: Environmental > Aquatic > Freshwater > Lake | place: USA: Michigan | collected 2013-09-23 | reverse complement strand
CCTACTTTTGTTTATTGAGCTTCTTGAACATCACTATACAAGTCAAAACAGCAACAGTAACAGAGCCTAATAAAGATAATATGCGAAGTGTAGCCTCTAGACTTTCAAGCCAAGACGGTACGGAGAGCATTACGCTGGCGATTAGACCGCCTGTTCCCTTTAGAGCCACGTCAGTAGTATTAAAATGATCTTGTATAAAATGAACAATCTTGCTCATACCACAAAAATAAGCTATTCTTCAATAGAATATGAAACTACTTTTCCATTTTCTTTAATCTCCTGCAAGCCATAATCCTTTAATTCAACATAGTATTTAGGATCTTCTTTATAGGCTTTCTGAGTCAGTAACTGCTTCTTATATTCAGTATACCTTTCCTGAGCATTAGCTGAAGAGTTTATAAAGGCCTTATTAGTCTCCTTCTCATTCTCTAGCATCTGATTAACATTCTTCTTAGCAAGATCAATTTCATTGCTTATATTAACATTAGCAGCACTTTCATACAAGCCATTCTTCTCTAGAGTCTCTTTCTTAGACATCTCATAAAGATTTGTAACCAATAATGCGGCAGCATCCTTCTTACCCTCTGAAATAAGCTTATCAATCTGCTCTTGAGAATCAAACATCTTCTGAGCCATCAATTCAGTAGCCTCCATACTCATCTCAGCAGACTTCTCCTTTGAAACAGACCTAACATTGATAGATACGTTTTTGTAAGGTTCTATTCCTATAGATTTGTACATATCAGGCTCACCAATAATCTCAGAATCCTTTAATTTACTCTCTACAAGTTTCTGAACTTCTTTTAATCCAGGTATATAATTACCTGTTGTAGTACCCATTATAAAGTTTGTAGCTACAAGTCCTGAGACAATTACTTGGACTGCATCTAGAGTTTGATTATCTAGCTTGTCAGGATCTTCAAATAGGGTTTTAATAGCAGCGGTAACGCTAATATTAGATTTTTCCAATCCGTCAATTTCTTTAGATACTATATCAGAAATAGTAACTATTACAGGATATGTTCTAGCTAAATAAGTAATTACATCGGCTGATGAATTTCCAGATTTAATAGGCTTCATATACATCCTCTCCATCAAACTCTCAATATTGCCTTTATAATCTTCTAGATAAGAATTATTATACAGATATGATAAAAATACTCCAGTTATAGTTTTCCCTAATTGGTTTTGAGAAGATGTAAAGTACGTAACCATACCTTCAGCTAAAGAATACCCAAGATTTGAAATAAATCCTTCAGTAGTTTTTAGTTCATCTAGATTAGCTTGCCCTTCTTTTTCCTCTTCTTCATCCCCGAAATATGACTTAAATAAATTTACAACAATAGCTGATAGCATAGAGTATGCAATTAAGTTAGTAGCTACACCAGAAACCCTTCTAAATCCTTTCATTCTAGTCCCTGGGTTTGACAACTCTTTTGCCCCTATTTTACCTTGAACAAATTCACGATATAATGAGCCTTGGAAGAAACCTAAATATGCTCCATATCCAGAGTCTGCTATAACAGGTTTAAAGAAGAAATTATTGATTTTCTGTCTAGACTCACCTTTTAATGATCCTCCCATTGCCATAGCTGTTTCTTTATCAGCAAATGCAGCGGCATCTTGAACAGCATAATAATAATTTTCATTATTCAAGAAGGATTGATTCCATTTTTCGCCTGTAATATTCTCAAATTCAGCTTCAAAATTAGGCTTCCACATGGACGCAGTAAATAAATATTCACTCAATCCATTAGCTTTTTCATTTAATTTTCTTAATCTACTTTCTTTATTAAGTTCTTTACCTCCTCTCATGGATATAAACATAGAAGATCTACCCTTAGCTTTTTCAAGCATGGTACTTCCTGTTTTCTCCATTATATCAAGAGTATTTTTATACTCATTTGTACCTGATATATTTTTAAAGAACTTTCTAGTTTTACCAGATCTTACTGAAAGAGAAAGTAAGTTTGTCAATGTTTCCTTAATAATCCTTTTAACATTAACCAAGTAACCCAACGCTGTAGAACCTAAAATCTTGCTTAAAAATTGTGGTTGAGAGGTAAGTTCATATTTCATCCTCTTCCTCTCATTCTCTTTTAATTGAACAAAAGTAGCGTATTCAGTAGATTGATCATCACTAGTTCTAGCAACTTCTTGCTGTATTTTAGACAACTGTTTTAATCTTCTAGTCAAATAGAAATCTCGCGTTACCTCAGATACGTGATTACCAACTAAAGCCTCTATATTAAAGTCTAGAGCTTCATTAATTGGAGTTTCGCCACTTCTCTCATAAGTAGCACTAGCTCTAATTGTTAATGGGTCTGTATTGTCTGTAACATCCTTATCACTACTAGTCCCTCCACTTGAGGAAATATAAGACCAAGGTATATACATGTCATTCGCTAATCCATTCATGCTTCTTGAAGCCTGAGCAGACATAGCCATATCAGCAGTCTGAGAAAATGTATTCCTAGCTGCATTATACATAGCTAATTGCTGATCATTAAATACAGAACTGGGATTTTGATTATATTCATCATAAATCTTAACATAATCAAGATTACCATCAGCATCTAGGAATTTAGGATTAGACTTTAAATCATTGTATATTTTTTGAACAAGTGACAATACTCCTTCATCATTATACGCAGCCCTAATACGTTCACTATTTAAACCTTCTCCAATATAATCAACAGATTGTTTTCCGGATGATTTAGCACTAAATCCATGCTCTAGGATATGAGCCATAATACCTGTATAATAAGAATCAACAGTTCTTTTCTTAAACCATTTTTTATTAATTAAAGGCTCAGGAGATTTAGGCGTAACCTTTACATTATCAATAACTTCATATTGAGGAATACCCTTTTTAAGTGGGTATTTAGGCATACTTTTAGTAAATTCAGTCAATAACTCTTGAGATTTATCTCTCATTTGATTCATTGCCCTATTGGTAGGTACAATAATATAAGTATTTAAGAAGTCATTACTTAACACCCCTAATTTACCAGCATAGTTAGCCGCATCATTTGTCTCTAATATTCTTGATAAAATACTAATATTATCCTTTAACTTTTGAGGTATTCTAGATAAGAAATTTGATAACTTCTCACCCATATTCAAACCTTTAACCTCCATTTGATCGATTATATCTATTGCTGCATATTCGGCTAGATTGCCATCTAATGCACCTTCACTAATACGATCAAGCTTCATCAAATCCTCAACCTCTAATTTGCTAGCGAACTCAGGGTTAGTTCTGAGTATTCTTTTCAACTCCTCAAGCGTTTTCTTCTCAGTAGAAGTCATACCTGTTGTATCTGCATTATCCAAGTTATTCTTAACACGAGATACTATATCCTTTTTTAGCTTATCTATCTGGGCTTGGTATTGATCGTCATAAGTTCTAATACCATCCTCTTTTTTAAACAACAAGTCAACAGCATCTTGATACTCTTCCTTTGTAATCAAACCTTTTACGTACATACTATCCGCAATTCTTTTAGCTTGATTTATCTTTCTCTTGAATGTCAAATAACCATCAAAAGTATTTAGTATAGGCCCAACAGAAAATGCATCTCTTATTAAATTAGCAAACTTGTTAGCTCCCTCTGTAGATAATTCATTTAGCTTTTTAAGGTCAGACAATACTTCTGCTCTTTGCTTAGCATCTTGAACTCTGTCGTATAAAGATTTACCATTAGCATCTAATTCAAACATCTTAGAGAACAATGGAATTTGATTATCTAAATCAACCAATGCTGCTTCATACAATTCTAAATCTGCATCAGATAATGTCAAATTACCATCAACATCAATAAGAGGAAGCCCAGTAAAATTCTTTACAGCCTTTGTGTATTGCTTAGTCTTTCTACCTCTAGCACTCTTCTGAGTGTTTACAATTCTATTTAATCTCTCAGAGAAATTAGCATCAGTAACAACCTTCTCAAATAACTTCAAGAAGTTATCAAGCTGTTTGTTTGTCATTATCTTAGAAGCATGGCGTATTAGCTTGTTTTGAACAACCTTGCTAATCCTTCCTTCTAATTGATTTTCCTTGATAAATTTGGATACAGCATCAGAAATATACTTTCTTTTAGCTATTACATCCTGTAACTTATTAAAGTCTTTACCCCAATTCTTAATAAGATTTTTAACAGCAGAACGCAAGTTCTTAATCTCATCTGATTGCTCTTTAATTTCTCTCTTAGCCAAATCTTTCAGAGCCTTAATCTCTTGATTTTTAAGGTCCATGTTGATTTTATTAGCCTGCTTCTCTTGCTTTATCTTCAACTTCAATTCCTCCTCCTTAGTATTGGGAGCTATTGATTTTGGAAGTTTAACATCTGCTTGCTCAGCTAATAATTCAAGACCTCCATTTAACAAGAAGTCATATAATTCCTGCTCACTATTAAATGAGATAGGATCCCCATTAGTATCTTTAATACCAGGGATTGTAAACCCACATTTCCTCGTTCTGCGTTTAGCCATTATTGTTTCATTTCTTGGTCAAAGATAAGCAATCCGCATGGATCATCCTTAATGATTGATAAACGAGCCAACAAGTCTCCGTATTCACCAACAGCCTTACGCTGAATTTCAATGAAATCTAATACAATCTCTTGAACAATAGGATCATTCTCTTTGTAGATACCTACATATAGATTTAACAAGTCTTTCTCTGTCTCAAAAGCTACTTCAAAAGCATCTTTAAGCCCTGTAATTTCTTCATCACACTCTGGTACAGATGGCATAATAGCCTGATACCCTACATCATTTAGGAAATCAACTAACTTTTGGAAGTGAGTCAATTCATCATTACTTTCATGAAGAAAGAAAGATTGAGTACCAAAATACCCTTTGAATTGCATTTGTGTAGCGAAATGACGATACAAATGGCTTGCATACATTTCACTCTCTAAAGCCTGATTTAACTTCTCGGCTAATTTAGTGTTTATAATTTCTGTTTTCATTCTAACCAACAAGATTTAGTTATTCCTAGTTTATCAATTAATTTATCAAAGTTACGATCAATATAGTCAAGTTTCTTACCCATTTCTCCATATTTTTCCTTAACATTCTTTGATTCCTCTATCTTTTTAGAGCCTCTCTTCCTCTTAGCAGCCATCAATTCATCGACAGCACTCTTAGCCATCTTCTCCTCTAATACTACTTCATTCTCTACATTCTGCTCTAATGTCTCTCCTAAGTTCTCAGTCAAATCCTCACCAAGCATTTCAGCATAGATAGCCTTCATTTGCTTGTTTAATTTAACATCAATAGGAGAACCTTTAATAGCTTGATATATGTCAAGTAAGAACTGCTTGAACTTCTCAAAAATAGGGTTGCTAGACTCTCCAGTAGCTAAGTATTTTTCAAATCCACGAGCGAAGTATTCACTGGTTTCAGTAGTCCATTCCTTAGTTTTGGCAGCCTTGATTATTTGATTCTTTTCAGCCTCTGTAAGATAATGTTCAAAAACGTGAGCTAATTCATGCAAAGGAGTAGATACATTCGCATCTGTCAAGGCGTATATAATAGCCTGACCATCCATACCCATCATCATGGCGCCACGAGCCTTTTCAGCATCTTTTTGGAACTTAACTACCTCTTTTATGCTTACAGCATTTTCGTCAAATACAACATAGTTAAATCCTCTTGCCGTTTCTGATGTAGCTCCACGAGAAACAGATTCAGCAGGATATTTTATACCATCAATACCATTTTTAAGAAGGAATAGTGAAGCTTCTTTTTGACCTATTTTATTAGAAAAGAATTTATACATTTGCCCAACAGTAATCCTATCTTCTTCAGCAACAGGATCTGTTGATTCACTAAGTTTTATACCTTGCTCTTTATTGAATTTTTGAAACAATTCCAATGCTATGTCAGACATAGGCTTATCCCACTCTAACCATGTATACTGACCAGGAGTTTTACCTTCATGAAGAGAAACTTCGTATAAATTTCTGCTTCTTAGCTTTAATAAATCCTTATTGTTTTTTAAATATTCAACAGCTTCAAAATTCTGATTATCATTCAAAGCTTTTATAATAGCATCATAATCATAATCATAGAAATCTGAGAAATCAACTATGTCGTTAATAGCAAGATTAGATAATCCGTCATCAATTAATTTTTTCTGAATTTGATTAATGTTAGGTTTACTTAAAGCCTCAGCATAACCTCTTGCAATACTCTCTAAGTCCGTAAAATATAACCCCCATCCAAATGCCTGCGCTCCCTCTCCGGTTCCAATCTTTTCAGTAGTGAACTTATCAAACTCATAAGGACTTCCATGCCAAGCATCTACTTGCATTTTAACTCCTTGAGGTAGATCTTGCTCGGTAGCCTTTTTAAATTGCAACTTCTGATACATTTGCTCAGTAGTAACCCCTGCACGTTTAGCCATTTGCTTGACTAGTCGATTGCTAATCATTGCTGAAACCAAAGCCTTGTGATATGGTAGGTTAAATACCTTTCTGTAAATACCTATCAAATCTTTCATATTCTTAGGAGTCATGGCTTCTGATTTAGCCGCCTCATCCTCCATTTTAGTTTGCTCCTCAGTCGTAGGCTCTTTTTCTTCGGTAGGTTTAACCTCTTCTGGTGTAGCCTGGACTTCTTCCTGAGCCTCTGGTTGAACTTTATCTTCTGTTTCAACCTTTGCTTCAGGAGCCGCATTTTGTTGCTCTACAAAGGCTTTAAATGCCTCTATATTCTCCTTAGTCCCAATAGGGATAACCTGATCAGCAGAAGTCGGAACGAATTCTCTATAGTTCATATCAGCCCCAATAGCTGGAGATAAGTCATCTGTAACTACAACGTCAGCACCTTCTCCTTTTACAGCCTCGGTATCTACATCTTGAACCTCATCGAATGAAGCTTTCTTAGGGGTATTACCAAATACAATAGCAGGGAATGTATTCTCTTGCTTATATGTATCCTCAGCATTCTTCCTAGTGTTAGTGTAATACTGACCTTCTCTAGGCTCTAATTGAGGCTTAGATGTATTATGCCAAGCTATTCGGCTAAATGCAGCGGTAGGAGATAATGAACGTAGGAATTGAGCAAATTGCTCTTTAGTCCCAATGCTCTTAATCTCATCATTGAAATCATAAATCTCAGTGATAGCCTCATCCTCATCTTTCTGATTCTGCTCCTCCACTTTAGCTTTTTGCTCTGGAGTTACATCTTCTGTAAATGTCTCTTGGTTAAGTTTGGTTACTTCTACAGGAATAGACTCTTTACCTAACTCTACACCCTCTTGGCTGACTTCTTGACCTTCTTGGGTAACTTCTTCCCCTTGGACGCTTTGTCCCATTCCTTGAGGTTCACCCCCTGTTTCTGGAGTTGCTCCTTGTTCGCGTGGAAGAACTTCCTCTGTGCTTGGCTCTTGTACGGCATTTTCTTTTTGTGTTTTAGATTTATCTACCCATGTATCTTTTGATCTCAATCCATTTAAAGTTTGGAATATATCCTCATCAATGGATGATATCTCATCTTTAAAACCCTCCCTACTTAATCCTGATTGCTTAATATTCTCAAGTATAACTTGCTTTGCATGAGCTTGAGCTAGAACGTGATTTTGATCTGTCTTAGATAAGTTATTAAATGATGGGGTATTTTTCAATCCATCATGAATATCCTTTAACTTCTTATATCTATCGGCTATTTTATCATAGTCCTCAGGGTGAGTGCTAGATAATGTCTCTACCATTTCGTTGTAGTTATCTGCCAAATACCCAACTAAATCCTCTTCAAATGGATTAGAATTCCTACCTCTTCTTGGACCAAACTTAAACATTTCTAGAATAAATGCAGTCTGACCTCCAGCTAAAGCATCAGAATTAAAGTTCTTTAAATCCCAAATACCATCTATTTTCTTACCAGTCATTGTAGATGCGACTTCTTTACTCATAGATTCCGCTAAAGAGCCGACACCTTCTTCAAAAGTTTCTTTACCAGAATTAGCAACTATTTGAGCGCTTTTCTTAGCTAAATGACCTAATGCATTTTCTATTGCTTCTTTTCTAGTAGCTCCTGATTTAATAGCAGATACAAAAGATTGTTTAATTGTGTTTTTAATTAACTCATCTTCAGGAACAATCATCTCTGCCGCACCCATTACTATACCGCCTCCAATACCATATCTAGCAGCTTCTTCAGGAGTAAATCCAGCGTCAATTAATTCGTTATATAATCCTGCTGTAGATGTTGAAGCCGCTGCTGTAAATTGGGCTGCTCTATTAGCTGTCATTAAGCCTTTTTCAGATAGTTGTAAACCTTTTGCAATTCTAGATGCGCCAGCACCGGCAGTAGCAAATTGAGCTACACTACCTAATCCTTGACCAGCATCATTCATAAGGTTCATAAATCCAGAGAAATTAGATTTATCTAATTCAGGATTATACAATTCAACTACTGAATTAATATTTTCAGCTGTCTCTGAAAGTTTATCAGACCACCCATAACCTTTTGCACCGAAAGCCTCACCTACTATAGAAGGCATTTTAGCAATATCAAAAATTCCATTAACAAAAGTTTTAGCTGCTTGTTGACCTAATCTAGCAACACCCTTTCCTGTAGCTTCAAGATTGCTGTCATCTTGAGTATTATAAAATTCCTCTTGAGCTTTCTTGTTTGCTTCCATCTCGGCTTTATACTTCCTAATAGATTGAGCATTAGAGCTTTTATCATTGTCTATGAAGTCAATAGTATTCATGACACTAGACATACGACCTTGCTGACTTCTTATTTGATCAATTACTTCAGGAGTTATATTTGTCTCTTCAGACAATTTATCAAACTCTTGCTTTACTTGACTATATTGATTCATTAACTCCTCATACTTTTTCTTTTGAGGAGTGCTTAAAGCTTTTCCTTCTTCAATTCCAAGTTCTGAAATTTGTTTTTCTATATTCCTAGCTTTAACATCTAAATTAGATGCTTTCTTACTAAAGTATTTCCAGTCATAATTATTTTCAATCGCAATAGATTTAGAATAAGAATTGTTTGAAACTTTAACCAACGCTTGTTTTTGAATATCTTGATATCTCTTTAAATCATCTGCATAAGATGAGTCATTATATAGCTTATCACCCAATGAATTGTAATAATCTAATCGCTCTTTAACATCTAAATAAGTTTGACTATCTTCTCCATTTACCATCTTTAAATATGCGAGATAGTCATTCATGACTGCATCTCTATATTTTTTAGGATTGGCTTTTACATCATCGTCAGAAAAAGCATCACTTTCTTTTGGCATATTATCAAATGCCTCATCATATGATTTAGTATAATCTATTAGTGTATTAGCATTTTCAATAGATTTAAGACCTTGATTATCTAGTGTAGGCTCCTCATCCATTAACCCAGGGAGAACTCCATCAATAGTTTGATCTTTTAGAGATGGATTCTTTTTGATCAACTCTTCAGTCCAAGCTTTAGGATTTTGACGAATATAAGCTTTTAAATCTTCATCCTCTACGAATTTAAGACTAGGCTTTTGGCTTAAAATATCTATAGCCTTTTGTTCTGATTCTGGTAAAGCTCCAGGAAATTCTATTTTATCCTCTTCCTTTTTAGTTTCAAGAGGAGCGAATTCACCAAATTTTTGAGGCTTAAATTGGGAAGTTTTTGATCCACTGGTAGGTTGGGTTGGCCTTGAGCCACTCTCCAAGTCGAATCTGAATTGGTCTTTTTTTTTTACTTTACCTGCAAATTCTTCAGGAGTTAATTTAAACTCAGATCCGTATTGCTGTTGCAAATAGCCATGCAATCCATTAATATAATTTGGATCATTGTTCAATTTATCTTGGAACTGCTGTTCATTTAATTTAAACTCAGATCCATATTGACCTTGTAAATATTTATGTAATCCTGTAACGTATTCGTTATTCATTCTAAAATATGTTTATTCTCCATTTGGATTCCAAGGCTTTTGATTTTTATTAGTAGTAGTTTGTTTATTACCGCTACCACTTCCAAAAGACCCCCAGAAATATTGAGAGTTATTACCAATCCATTCAGGACCATTATCCTCTTGGAATCTACCTAATATATCAAAACCGTCTGGATTTTTCTTAGTCTTGGTTACATTCTTAATAGAAGCATTATTACCTTTATCCATTTTGAAATGTCCAACATTATTAGTCTCATCTACCTCTACCTTAAATTTACCTTGAGGAGTTGTAGTTACATTAAATTTAGCTCCACCACTCTCTTGAGTTAATCTATTTGCTTCAGCCTGTGCTTCAGCCTGTGTATTTTTTATTAACTCTGGCATTTTAGATGGGTCAATCCTAGCTGTAATATAAGTACCTTGAGGCAATCCCCATGGGTTGCTTCCAATCATTTCAACTTTAGCTGACCCTGATTGTACAGCCATTGATCTACCATTTATACCAGCCAAAATCATTTGCGCTTTAGATGGGATATTTACAACATATGTATCGTATTTACCTCCATTTTGCGCAGTTGTTTTATATTGCATAGTAGGCTCTATGGTAGGAACATCTGGATTAAATTCATTTCCATCCCCACCACTACGACCTCCGCTATATGTAACAGGAGTCTTATCGTATTCCATCTTTGGACGAACATCTTCCTCAATCAATTTTTTCATCACATCTTGATCTACCTGACCTTCTATTCCAGCAACTTTATCTGAATCAATACGTCCATCTCTAACATACTGCTCGTATATCTTCTTTCTTTGAGGCATAGTCAAAGAATCCCAATAGCTATTGATACTATTTTTGAAATCCTTTTCATCTGTTGCCTTAAGATACCCAGTCTTGTCTTTAGATTGAGGTAAGAAGTTACCTTTAATATAAGATTCAACTACATTGATAGGGCCTATGATTTTCTGCCATGAACTTAGAATAGGCTCAGCAGCTATAATACCACCATCCTCTTTTTCGTAAGCTTTAGTAATCTGATTTTCAAAAGCATCAATATCCTCTTTTGAATATAGTTCAGGGTGAGCAGCCATTTCAGACATAATTTGAGAATACTTAGTAAAGTTCTTCTCATTAATAGCAGCCTTATCTTTGATAGCTCTTTGAGCTTGATTAATCTGCTTATAAAACTCTTTAGTTAACGGCTTACCTTGCGCTCTATATTCAGCAATTTGATCTCCATATTTATTGATTTCGTTATTCAATTCTAAGTTTGCATTAGCCCACTTAGGATCAATACTATCTACTTTAGATAAGAAATCATCTAATCTCTCTTGTCTTTCCTTTTCATTTTCTACATCTCTAGCCAAAGACTTTTCTCGCATAGCGATAGCCTTATTCATATAATCTTGAGATATAGCAAATGGGTTAGGAGTGTTTAAATCAAACGCCTCTGATGAGTTGGTCCCTGCCCCTATTCCTAAATTTAATACTTCTGCCATACTTTAGATTTTTCCTAATAATTGCATTGCCATTTGAATTTGCTCAGGTGTTATATCGCTTGGGAAGTTTATACCAGATGGTGAATAAGTACCTGGTATTTGAGTCATCCCCCTACCTTGCATTTTCTTATAAGGATCTAATGATTCCAAATATGCTGATGGTTTTGGGGAATAAGTACCTGGAATAGATGTCATAGCCTTACCTTGCATTGGAGCTGGACCTTGAGGTTCAGATTGACTACCATTAAGCATAGCTAATCTAGCCATTTCATTAACGTGTTCCTTATCAAGCATATTCATTTGCCCTTTATAAGAAAACGCTTGGTTTGCTGTACCTGCAAGACCTTGAATACCAGCAGCAGTATTTTGAGTTCCTGCTGAAGCTTGTTGTTGCAATCTAGCCAACTGCTCGTAATAGGACTGTTGCTTGTCTGCAAATACTTTATCTTTCTCTGCCGCAACATTTTGCAACTGACCTTGTAATCCTTGCAAGTTCTGAAGGTATTGTTGATTAGCTTGAATTCCCAAATTAACTTTACTTTGAGCGTTGTCCGCGTATGTAGCAGAAATGGCTGCCATTCTATCAGCAACTGATCCACCTGATCTGTTAATAGCATTAATAGCGTTACCAGCAGAAGCATCCATTTGAGCCTCCATATCTTGTT
>Ga0181352_1000894_pt1 | contig 12084 bp, 9 predicted proteins | sample Fa13VDMLBSN_FD_130103 | JGI IMG/M metagenome (GOLD analysis project Ga0181352, IMG submission 130103) | Freshwater viral communities from Lake Michigan, USA - Fa13.VD.MLB.S.N | ecosystem: Environmental > Aquatic > Freshwater > Lake | place: USA: Michigan | collected 2013-09-23 | reverse complement strand
TTAAAATCTTTAATTGAACCGTCGGTATCTAGTATAGTAAAGTAGACATCTACCATGCTAGGAAGATCAAGGAAGTAAGAATGCCACTTTGCATCTAGGAGATAGACTTTTAAGCAACTAGAAAGCATTGTTTGTATTGCTTCTAATCCTATTGAAAAACCTTCTGTGTGATTAAACGGTATAATATACCCCTTCTCAAAATCATTGTAGTATAAAACACAAGGAGATGTGAGCTTTGGGTGATTGTCTTCTGAAAGACTAATCAAATCTATAAAGCAGCGATCAGCTTTTGGTAGCTTGCTGAGCTGTTCTTCGGTCTCAATAACGAAATATGCCATGTTTATAACCTTTATTTAAATTAAAATACAACAATTAGATCGTTAATCCAACATGCTATCTGATTTTCTTCGATTATCTTGCCACCATAGGGGTTGTAAATTAGTGTAATGGAAGCTACCTCCTTTTGATATCGGATGTATATGATCTATTTCCCAATCACCATAATTATCCCAACACATTCCATCCGTAAACTTAGATTCAATGTGATGTTTTAGATGCTGGTAGTTGCAACCTAGATAATCCACGGCACTTCCTAGCTTTTTCTTGTTTTGCGATTTTAAACACTCTCTCATTCTAGATCCAACACTAGCTCTCAGCCTATAAATGGGATCTAATTTTAACTTTTTGTTGTAGTGTCTTTTTTGTATTTCCTGTATATTTTCTCTATTATCCTGTCCCCACTTTTTAAGATAATTCTTGTAGTACTCAGGATTTAATTTATAATAATGTCCTGGGTTTTCTTGTCTCACTCTCTTTCGAATAGCTTTTTCACAATCTTTACACTTAGACTGTCGCTTATCTTTTGTTTTGTTGTGTTTGTAAAAGTCGGTGAGAGGTTTGGATATTTTACATATGTTGCAGGCTTTCATACTAATAAATAGCTAGAAATTCACATAAAGCACATACTACAAACTTCCCGTAGTAGCAACATCTGGAGTAATTCTAGCAAACTTTGTATAGTCTCCTCCTATAAAATTTAACAATCCAATGAATCCAGCAGCCTTTCCTTCTGTGACTCTTTTATTGGTCGTAAAAACTCCACCCTTAATTTGATATTGTGAAATTCTAGTGTCGTTTAATGGTCCTGTGAGCTGCCAGATCATGCTAGTGCTTTCATAACCTAAAACATTATCTGCAATTTGTCCATTTTGAATCTTTGCATAGTCAGTTGGGGATATTTCTAAAACATATCCTGGACCTGTTACTGTTTTTGCAAAGTATCTAGTAAAGTATCCACGTGAATAATCGTCGCTAATTGGAAAAGGGTTGTAGGGTACTAACTCTGTTAGAAGTTGATCTGATGTATCTATTGCTGTGTACTTATCTATTTTTCCAATATTAACAATATTCACTCCTCTGTTTGCTGCTTCACGCGCGTATACGTCAGGATTGTTAGATCGTTTGCGTAATAATAAAATATTTGTTCCTAGGACAGGATTAATACCCGTGTAAGCTTCGCCACCGTATGTTAGATAGTATTTACCTCTATAAACTTCTCCTGTAGGCAAAAGATATTCATCCCCTCTTGTATACAAGTTTGGTTTTATTCTGCTTGATGGAAAATATCTTATTGGCATATTAATTTTTTAATGTCTATTTTCTAGTTAATATATTTTTATTAACATACTCATACCAATCTGCCACTGTTAAAGGATCTCCAGGTTTTTTGCCAAGGGCTAGTGGCAAACCTTGATTTTGTTCTGATATTACTTTAGCTGAAAGGCCTCCGCCCTGTAAAAGTGCCCCAGTGTTTCTAGTTTTTACTGCGTTTATTAATACAGGAAGAAAATTAGCCATATACAATGTGTAGATATCTGCTCCTTTTATGCCATAAGATCTGTCATTTGACTGTAATAACCTCTCATAGTAATCTAGTTGAGTTAACGCATCAGTTGCTATAACAGCTTCTACGCTTGCTGCTCCTATGGTAGATAATACTACTTTAGTAAATCCAAATAAACCACCACCAAAAGCATAGTAGCCAGTTGCAGGGGAGTTTATTGCTTTATATTTAGGCGGTGCACCTCTATCATCGTAATAAAGACCTGCTCCAGGATTTAAACCTGATTCATTGTATGCAATTCTTAGTATGTCGTTTTCGTCTAGGTTAAACTTATCTGCTATCTCTTTTACCCTAGCTCTGAAAGCAGCGTCGTTATACAGGTTTGCTGCTTTTAGTGAAGTGCTTACGAAATTCTGAGTCGATGCTCTATCAAAGCTACCTCGGATTGCTGTTACCTGCTGAGCAGCACCATAGGTTGCGCTATCTCTAAGTTTGATCATCTGACCTCTTATCTTAGTTAACCATTGATTGTTATCAAGTACGTGAGTTAATCCAACTACAACAAATCCAACCTTAGTTTCACCATCTTCTCCTCTAAGAGAGGCTGGTAATCTATCTTGCGGTATTGTAAAAGCATTCCCCATTACTATTCCTGCTATACCATCGATAGTTATATTCAGGTTAGCTGGAATGAATGGAGCTGATTGTGTTATTTTATCTTTAGCTTTTACTTTTGACATGCGCTCAATATAATAGTTTACAGCGAAGTCTGTTTTATCTCTTGCTATAGGCTTACCGTTACTACCTTTATAAACACTTAAAATGTGTGCATTAAATTGTAAGGCTTGGTTCGTATCGTTATTTGCATCATCTCCTTTCTTTTGATTTTTGCTGTTGCCTGTGCTTGGATTTGAATTTGTGTTTTCATCACCGGTTGTTACATCATTAATCTTAGGCTTATAGGCATCTACGTAGTAGGGATTTAAATAGCTAAAAGGTGTGTGGTCTTTAGAGTTAGTAGAGCCGTCCTCAGATCCAGTAGCTGCTTGTGCCGATATCGCAATCATGCTTGCCATCTTAGTACTTAGATCAGTTCTAAATTCCATCTCTCTTACTAAACTCTGTGCTCCAAAAATCGGTAGCTCACCATACTTTGGTTGTCCGTTTGGACCACCAGGGGATAAGTATTGACTTCTGACTCCCATATAAGCCTCACCAGCTGCAGGAGGCACAAATTGATCGTCTTTTACGATTACTGTATTAGAATCGTCTCTATAAGAAACTCTAAACAGATTCACATTACCAGTTGATTTATTAATTCCTGCTACAATCGTATCCAAAAATCCTTTTAAATATACTGCGTGAGTAGGGTCTGAAGATGTATATTGATCAATAACACTTAAAAGATAATCGACGTTCAGTAGAATCTCCATTGTCTTTCCTTGATACTGATTATCAGGATTCTTAAACTTTGGTATGAAGCCTGATACTGCATTATTAACTCCATCTTTTAATGGATCTGTTATAGCTTTTTGCAACGGCTCTGGATAGATGTTCAAATAGTCTTGATCAGTTCCTTCAAAAGGGATTAAACAAGTAAATGGATCTACCGATAGATGCTGCGGTATTGTCAAACAAAAGTTTGTATTTGGATTAAAATCTAAATATACGTAAGGATGTTTGTCAGTATCTACGGTTGAATCGTAAATCAAACACATATTGTTTAAGAAAGCCATTAAATACCCTAACTTAATGTACACTGGATAGTTAATGCTTGTGTCACTTTCTGCTTGAGTATACTTAATTGCGTAACCAGTACAAATGCCATCTTTTTCTCCAAAATCTATGTCCTTTAATAAAGGTGAGGAAGCTAAAGCAGGCTCTATCATCAAGTTACTATTAAACCCTTTTTTAGCATAAGCAGTTACATTGAAAGTTTGTGAATTTGGGAGAATAGGAACCGAGCCCGTCTCAAACACATCCTTCAACACGCCATCTTTGTACATTATCTTTGTAATCTCTGCAATAGAATCTTTAATAAGCCCTCCCCTATCACCTGCTCTAGTTTTTTTAATAGCACTATCTTGCATGTAGCTCTTCACTGCTGTTAGCATGGCATGCAAAGAAGATGCAAATTTATCCGATGGATCGACCTGTTCTACTGTAACAACGTTTACATCACCAGTTGAAGCTCCACCTGCCGCTGCACCTGTTGCTTGGTTAGTAGTTTGACTAGGCGGTACGTTTGGTAGCACTTCTTTAATGAAAGCAGTATTATTAAACCTAATTGAAATCTCTCCTTTTAAACCTTTACCCGTATTACCTATCTGCAAACCAACCAATTTAGCAGTTATTTCTATATCGTTAAAAGGAATTTTACCTTTTGGATTTCCGCCAAGATCAAAGACATCGGATAAGATTTGCGTATACTCTTTCATATCCACTATAGAGATGGCTGCTTCTCCACTTGCCCAGGTATCTAAAGCAACTAAAACATCTTTAACAGTATCCTTACCACCTGGCGGCATTGTATAGATTAGATCTAAATAAAATATTTTTTTATCTGTAGTTATTATATCCGTTTGACGAACAAGAGCAGTGTAATCATATCGTATCTCATTAGAAAATTCTACAAGCGACGTCGACGGATCAAGATTCTCATCCGATCCGAAAAGCTCATACGTTGTTGCAAAAAGACCCCTAAGATAAATCTCGTAGGGCTTAAAAAAGTCGTTATTTGTTATCACGTAGTAGCCAGTCTCATTGTTTATAAAATCTACAGCAACAGCTTTATTAGGTTCTCTAAGCCCACTGTCCAAAGATCCATAGTCTGGTCGGTTTTGCTTATTTTTTGTATAGAAATATACATTTTTTAATTTATCACTAGATATACTTGCTTTTTGAGGAGTAGCTAGACTAACCCCTGCTGGAATTAGTTGCCACTTAGCTCTTTTACTACCCCTTACATTGTTTAAATATAAACCAGCTGCTCCATTAGCAACTGAATTCATTTCATTTACCTTAACGTCTGTATTTTGACTAGCTTTGTAGTAGTAATCAGGTACCTCATTTAATATATCCTTCTTGTTTCCATCAAACAAACTAGCTTGATAGTTTGAAAAAATAGCAATTTGATTTAAAAAAATATCCTGGTTTTGGGGAACTTTCTTGGGGTCGTAGTCTGCTTTTGCAACAACTGTGTAAATTTCACTTGCATTTTTAGCAACTGGGACTGGTTGTTCAAATAAACCTTGACGTGTACGACTTGCGGCTAAAGCAGTCCTCTCTTGTGCCTGTGCTGCTAGTAGCGCATTCCTTTCCTTAAGTGCTTTTATTTCCGCTTCGTAGTTCCGTATAGTCTTCTGCTGTTTTTCATACTTGCTAAACAAGATACCAGGCATCTTGTAGGATAAGTTAATTCTCAAAGAATCTACTATAGAACCTAATCCTACAAGCCTAATACTGCAATCGTATCCGCCTTCTTGATTAAACGACCAGTTAAAATTCGTCACAATACCTAGCATTCCATCGTAGTTACCACTTAGCTTAAGAGATCTTCTAGCTATCTCTTGTTGTACTATTTCTTTTCTTTGATCTATAAAAGGATTAATGCCGTATGTATTTGTTTCAAACGTACCACGTAGAGTATTACCTTGCCTAGCATTCGTAAAAAATTGAGTATGACCCCACTCCAATAACATGGAGTATCCTAATCTAAAATATAAAGCCTCAATAATATTAAGTTGGTTCATATTCCAAACCTTAAAATTAATGTTAGCTTGTCTTAACGATCCTAAAGTGCCAACAGTGTCAATTGTAACAGATGTTAGACCTGGCATAGGTCTGTATCCTAACTCCTCCGTACCCCCTAATCCATAAGCTCCGTTAGGTCCAATACCCTCTCTTAACTTAATCCCTGCTCCACCAGTAGATTGAGATGTACCTGCTTCTAATATCCAATCTCTTCTTAGGCTATTAGAGGTATTTACAAGGTCTCCTGGAAGACCTAAACTCCTATAAAAAGATTTTGGTGTTAAACCTCCATAAGGCGATACTATTGTAACAGAGGATGTGAGTTTAACCCAAGAGGATTTATTTGCTAAAAAAAGAAGTTCTTCATCGCTTCTAGTTGGAAAAGTAGAACCATAGCCTGTGCTATTACGATCAGCTCGTATAACTAGCTGCGTTAGAACATGCTCCGGAAATGGAGCTCCGATAACATTAGACAATCTTTGATCCGCCATTATTAATAATTAATATTTTCTAAATTGTACGAATTTATTATTCTTTGTACGTCTGTTGGTATTCTTAATTGAATTCCAATAGGAGGATAAAGGGAGTCACCAGGCAATGCATTTGCTGATGCTATAACCCACCATAGACTTGAATCTTGATAAAAATTGTAAGCAATTAAATCTAATCTATCTTCTACTGTTGTTATAATATAGTAATCCGAATCCGTTGGTTGGATTGTTGGATATAGGTTTGTCTGATAGTACAAACTACCAGTTACGTTTAATTTAGTTGTTGATATGTTTTGGTACCTAGATGCCATTTGTTGTAGAATTTGTTGATGGTAAAACTGTACCTACTGGATTTGCTTGAGTAATTAACTTGGTTTGCTGTTGTGGTGTTAGGTAAGTTGGTATAGGCTTTGTTGACGTAGTGCCTCCCGTTGCTGCTATGTTTCCAGTCGGCAAAGGTGATTGGTTTGCAGCAGTAACGCCTGTTACATCAGCCGGTATCAAAAGACTTTTTTGATCGTCCACTGTTATTGCACTTGGATCTAAGTATCTATCTTTGTTACCAATTAAAGGTACAAATGGATTATCCTTATTCTCTCTTCTTGGTAAAAGATCCATAATCGGTCTAAATGTTACAGCTACTGATATCATATGTGGCAATTGCCTAACGTCATCGTCGTTATATTGATTTAATAAAATTTCCCAAGAAGTAGTGCTGTTATCTATTGTTACACTTACATTTTCTATAAATCCTGGTGTTCTATAAAGATAGTCCCCAATTGTCAATCTAACAACGTTTCCTCTCATTATATTATACTTAGGAGAATAGTCTGGATACACTTGTGAGATTAAATGATTCAGTTTCTTATAGAGAGGTCTCATCTCAGTTCGAGTTTGAGCATAAATTTTGAAAGTAAAAGCAACTGTTCTATCAAACCCTTGATAGGTTCTAAACGTTTCACCTCTACCTAAATATTTGAAAGAATTAAATTCTGCGGAGTTGTTGTCTGAAATACTACCATCTAGGAAAGCTCTAAATATAAGAGCAGTAGCACCACCAGGTTCATCATTTGACATACACTCAAAAGCAAACTTAATCATGTCGTCAGGAAATTGACCCTTTGTTCTTGCTTCTTCCCACGGATCCTTACCAACGTAATAAAAAGGATTAATTCTATTAACTTGATCTATTGCTTGAGTTATTACTTGATTGTATTTAACTCTTCTAACATCATTTGTACCAGGATTACCAACATTAAGTCTTTTTTCTTGACTGTATTTAGAATACTCACCTATAGCAACAATTGTATTTCCTTGACCATCTACCAACTGTTCTCTAAAATCTTGAACTCTAGCAGTGAGTGGGCTTACAGAATCAACATAAGTATTTTGTCGAGCTAGTTGTGAATAATTTAATGCTATCCTGGAATAAACTTGCGTAACAGCCTCTGTATCTGTTGCTCTTCTAATAATCGTAGATCCTATTCCGTATACAGAACCTGGACCACCTTGGTAATTGAATAGTTGAGATCTGCTAGTTGATATACCTAACCTATCAACTGCTATTAGATCTAATCCAAAGCTAGTTACATCGTCTGCATTGAGACCAAAACCTCCAGTATTAGTAAGTTTTAACGCTCGTAACATTGCAAGTCTGTTAGCAGACGCTGTATTTGTTTCTCTTGCAATATACTCATAAGTTGTTTGAGGTGCTTCGTATATGGTTGGTATCGCTCCTTGCCTATTAAAATGTGCACCAGTTCCTTGTACTTGTACTTGTAATAAAGTATTTAAAGGATTGTAAGTTTGTGTTACTGGTAAGTAAGCGTTGCCTAAGTCAAGACCTACAACTTGTAAAGCGTTTTGTACTTGCGTTCTAGGATTTGATAATTGTAATCCAACTTGCTTTTCAATAAAAGCCTTACCACGCGGAGCGTCATTAAAAAATCTTTCAATTCTAGCTCTATCAATAGTTGCACTGTTTATTGAATAAGTACCTCCAACTAATTGTGAAATAGCACCTCCTCTAACAGGAAAATCTAAACTTGTTCTGTTAGTTTCATAATATCTATCAAAAAGACCTGGGGTATTTGGACCTTCTATTGGAGCTTGAATATAAGGTTGCCCACTATATCCTCCGCCCGGTCTATCTAGTCCGTATTTTAAAGTTGTTAAGTTGGTCTTAAAGTTTATTAGAGGCATGGTTATATCTTATTAGCTACTTGCATGTAAGTTAAATAAGTAGGTTGTGCTACTGCATTTGTTGTCATGTCTATTGGATTAATAATAGGAGGAACAACCGCAGATGCACGCGGAAAGCTAGTTCTAGCTACTGCTGCTACATTAGAAGGTTTACCTTCCCAAACTCCTGTAGGGTTAGTTCTACCTTGTTTACTTAGCTGTGATTTTTTTACTTGATCTTCTATTGCCATATTTAAATTATTCTCCCTTTGTGTGTGATTGTGCTATTGCTCGAATAGTTTGTCTTGCCCACGGTTGGCCATCCATATTAAATGATAGATTGAAAACTTGTTCTTGTGGAGTTGAGAAAGGTATGCCTGTTTTAGCAGCTGCCTGTGTAGCTTTTGCTTCAGACTTCTTACCGTTTGCAACAGTTTCGCCTACAGATGCACCACCACCACCAAACGATGCTGCTGTTGCAGTAAAAGCACCTGCTAAGCTACCTGTGCCTGCTTGTACCCTATCAGCCATAGATTCCCATTTACCTTTATCTGTACCTGGTAAGTATCCAATAGCTCGCAACACACCTGCCATTATGTCACCTATCAAAGTAACAGCACCAGCCAATCTGTCAATTAAACCTGTTACAAAGGCTTGTACTTTTTGTGGATTTGTAATAAAGTCTAAAATTCCTGATTTTTCTATGAAGTTTACAAACGTTGTTTTAAGCCTATTCATCATCTCCACAAGTCTTTCTGCAGTAGATGTTTGTGTAATATAATTATAGGCGTTTTCGCCTAACATTTTATTGATTTCTGTTTCAGTTTTTCCTTGCTGTTTCAAAAGTTCTAGTCTCTGGGCTGCTTGTTGAATATTGGTTGCTCCTAATCTAGTAAATATCTGCTGTTGCTTAAGAGCATCTGCTAACCCATCTCTTGTCATACCAACAGCTTCAGCAATAGCCTCTTGTTTGATTCTGTTCATACCTAAGAACTCATCAGCACTACCAACTTCTTTAGTTATTTCTCTAGCTAATTCCACTAAGTTATTATTTAACGCTGCCTCTCTAGCTTTTGTTAAATTCATTTCCTTTCCTGTCAATACCTGAGCTTCAAATTCTTTTGATATACTACTCTCAAAATCTAAAAAACTACTCGCTAGACTATCTAGGTTTTTTAAATCAAAACCTAATGCTTTAGTAACCATTAAAGTTCTAGTAAGTTTTTCTGGATATTTAGCGAATTGTAAACCTAAGACACCTCCAAGTTTAGCGGCTTCTGCAAAAATACTTTTATAATTAAACGCTATTCCTGTTAGTTGTTTGAATCCAACTACCTGAGCAAGTATTCCCTTAGTGATACCAGTAGCGCTTCTCATTGTAACTATACTACTTTCTGCGATAGCTTTTCTCTCTGCTACTTCAAATCCAGCTAATTCCTTAAGTTGAACGTTATTTGCTAGTATATCACCAGTCAAACCTTTTTGTATTCCTAATTGTTGATTTAATTCGATTTCAGACTCAAGCATTCTGGTTTCATTAACTACAATGTTACCAGTTGCCATTCCTATTTGCCTATATTGCTCTCTTAAACCAGCAGCTGCTCCTTTTGATATGCCTAAAGTTCTTGCTACTCTCACGTTTGCTGCTTCAACACCTAATACAGCATCAACTAAGGATTTGAACATATCAACTAACCCACCTAATAAACCACCTATAAACGGTATCGTTTTTAACATACTAGAAAAACCACCTAAGAGACTCGTTGCTCCTTCTCCTGTTACAGCTCCACCTCCCATACCATATCCGCCACCCATCAGTTTAGCAGCATCGTTTAGGGGAGCTACCACTGCACTCTTAATAGCACCTCCAACACCTTTTAAAGTGCTCATTAGAGCACTTGCACCCACCGCAAGAGCACCCATTGCCGCTGCACCTAGAGAAGATTTCCCTGAGCCCGCACCTTTAGTGCCCTTAGAGTCCGCCGTAGGATCTCCAATATTTGCACCGCCACCTGCTTTTGCTCTAGCTATATCTATGCTCCGCTGTTTTGCTTCTTTGGATCTAAACATATCTAAGAACTTAGCACCAATACCCCGTTGCTTATTTATATCTTGAATTAACGTTTTTTCTGCTATTAAACTATCTTTTTGTTTTTTGGCAGCTAACTCTTGTGCTTTTAAAGCACCTCCTGTAGTTTTTAGTAAATCTTGCTGCTCTATTTTTTTTCTCGCTATCAACGCTTGCTCAAATGCAGCAGCAGTTGTATTTCCTGTTTTTTTAGCTTGTAATAATCGTCTTTCGCTATTTTCAATCTGCCTAGTAGCTGTTTGATACTGCCTAGCTTGTTGCGCTTGTTGACCTTGTAGCTTTTGTACTTCTTTTGTTATAGAAGCTTCTTCTTTAGTAGCTTTATTTATTTGACGTTTAAGACTAAGAATATTCTTCCACGCCAAAGCCTGGGCTTCGATTCTACCAACATCGGTAGTATCTATTGGGGGTTGGGATGGATTTGTAGCCATAATGTTTTAGCAATCTTTTACCTATATAAATAGCTATTTCTTACTTTTTACTTTTGAAGTATAAGTAGGGGTTTTATTATCTGCGGATTTTATGCCTGGTTTAGAGACCATAGGCTTATCAGCAGTAACCATTTGGTTTTCTTGCTGGATTTCCTGTAACTTTGTTAAATGCTCGTTGATGAACTTGAGATTGAGTCTTCTCTCGCTAACTGGCATGTCCATTACTTCTGACCACGAAAAGCCACCACCACCGTGGTAGGTTAGTTCAAAGACTTCTCTTTTGAAGATTGGTCTATACTCAACTCCCGGGAAAAAAAAACTCCACTGTTAGCGGTAAACTCTCTGTAACTTCTCTACCACTGGATAGGGTAAAGTTAACTGTGAGATCAATATCTGGAGTTATGGAGGTAATATACGACCTTAAAGCATTTGAATCCTTTGCAAGCATGTAGTTATCAACAAAATCTCTAATGGATTTCTGCTCATAATCACCGTTTACTGATAGTATCTGATGCTTTAATCGTGTTGTAAGCTCTCCTGCTTGTAGATTTGTAGCCTTTTTGAATCCCTTAATCTCTTGATCAATCTTCTTTTCGTCTCCTACAGTTAATAACTTGAAGGTAATAACGTTCTTAGAAGCGGGTAATTCAAAGGTAAATTCGTTCTTATTTTGATATAATGATAAATCTACCTTTTTAGGATTTAACGTCTGTAAATCCACGTTTATTTGCTCTTTACTATCGTTTTCAGAGTCTGTGTACTGAAATGAATACTCAGATCCGTATGCTAAGATACGTGCAGCGATTAATAATGAGTTTCTATCACCTAAAAGTAGGTCTTCATATTGAATTGGAGACTTGATTAGAGACTGTAACATCTTTTCAACTGCTAATCCTTGCTTAAGTAAGTTGATATTTGTTAGAATGTCTTCCTCTCTTGCTGTCATGTACTTCATTTCAACAGTACCAGAAGATAGAGGATTTGCTAAATCGTAAACTTTACCTTGAGATGGTAATTCAATAGTCTCCGTAGGGAGTGTAAATTTTTCTGCCATAATCTTTATTTGCGTTATATATTAATAAATATATACAAGTTGTGTTTTCCGCATAAAAAAAAGCCACTTTTTTGGAGTGGCTTCTTAAAAAGTAGTAATTCAGGACTCAATAATTTAGGACACAATAATCCATTCCTATTCCTAGTTCAATTGTGATTGCTTCTTGGTTAGACCAGTCGTAAGAACCGAAGTTTGAAGTCTTAACAAATGCTCCTTTAATGATCCACTCACTTACTACATCG
>Ga0181352_1000891_pt1 | contig 12105 bp, 20 predicted proteins | sample Fa13VDMLBSN_FD_130103 | JGI IMG/M metagenome (GOLD analysis project Ga0181352, IMG submission 130103) | Freshwater viral communities from Lake Michigan, USA - Fa13.VD.MLB.S.N | ecosystem: Environmental > Aquatic > Freshwater > Lake | place: USA: Michigan | collected 2013-09-23 | reverse complement strand
CCACTCGTAGATGCCAAGGGCAGGTCAACACGCCTCGCTCTCACGGCTAACGCATGGGGGGAACCAGTTCCTCGCACGCGTGCAGCTGCGTTGCGAATTGCTGCGAAGGCGCGGCAACGCTCAGCTCAGCTCAAGGGCAAGTAGCCCAACCCAGATAAAGGAGGAAGGACATGGCTAACCGCCTCGTCCGCGTGTTTCCACGCGGCGAAGAAGTGAAGTCCGTCGAGAAGTACGCTCAACGGATCTGCAGAAAGTTCGGCTTGGAGATCACCTCCATGTACCGAACCCCCGAGCACAACGCCGCAATTGGCGGTGCTCCTGGCAGCTACCACACGAAGGGCCTCGCGGTGGATTTCGTGCCGCGTAAGTACGGATTCTGGGGTCGCCTGGATCGTGCGCAGGCTTGGGCGTGGGCAAAGTTCAACCGTCGGTTTGTCGAGGTGATCTGGAGAGCACCTGGGCACTACGACCACCTGCATGTGGCATTCAAGCCGGGCAAGGCAAAGCCGAGCAAGGTCGAGTACTGATGGGTTTCTTCAAGCGGATGCGAGTAATCCTGCGAGCGCGGCATTACGGTGCCAGGTATTGCAGAAAGATCATTCGTACCGCTGAAGACGTGGGCATTCCCGTTGCACTTGGGTTTGCCCTGGTCGAGCAAGAAAGCTCGTTCCGAAACATCTTTGGTAGCGATCCGCTGCTGAAGATGCGGTGGCAAGGTCCTGCGTCTTATCTGTTTCTCATTGGAATCATGGGGGAACGGGTCACCGAAAAGCGATACAAGAAGTACAGGACCCTTCGCAAGGCTGGCTGGGGCATGCAAGGCGTTGGCCTTACTCAGCTGACTTGGTACGAGTTTCAGACTGCCGCCGATGAACTGGGCGGCTGCTGGAAGACAGAGCCGCAGCTTCAAATCGGCTTTCAGTTGGTCAAGGCGTTGATCGAGCAGCACGGCGATCACACCGGCTTGGCCAGATACAACGGCTACGGCCCAGCGGCCGAGCTTTACGCCACAAGCGTCCTTCAACGAAAGGACAGGTGGCAGAGGAGGTTGTTCAACAAATGAAGCGCAAAGTGAAAGCTGCCGGTATCGGTGGCGCTGTTGCGACGGTAGTGGTGTTTGTCCTGTCGGCGGTAGGAGTAGAACTCCCCGCTGACGTGGCTGCAGCCGTCGCCGCAATCATTTCTGTCGTTGCTGGCTACTTGGTCCCAGAGGCCTGAGCTACCAACGCGGTGCCGCCAGAGAGCGGCAAGTTGCAGAACGTCTGGAGAGCGAGGAATACGGCTACGACGTAATACGCGTAGCCGGTTCCCGCGCTCTTGACCTTGTTGCATGCAAGCCGGACGAACGTCCGCTTTACATCGAGGTCAAAGCTACGTCCGTGTCAGGTGGACCCTGGCAGGGATTCGGTCCAGCAAGGAGAGAGGAATTACGCCGACGCGCTAAGCGCGCCGGTGCAGTTCCCGTGCTCATTTGGTGGCCACCGCACCAGCCCCTGAAATGGTTTTACGAGGAGGAATGGCCTGATGGCAGGTAAGTTCAAACACAATTACCCCAGCAACGAAGAAATCCAAAAGCTGCTGGATAAGCATGGGACGGTATTTCGGGTTGCAAAGCTGCTGAAGATCCCTGCGTCTACGTTTCAGCACCACTGCGCCCGTGAAAACCTGGTTCCCCGAGCAGGTGAACCAATCAAGGTAGAGGCTGATGTCTCTCAGGAAGAGATCTTGGAGCAGCGCGTCAAGGAGCTGGAGACGCGGGATCGGCAGGTGCGTAAACAGAACGTTTTCGAGGAGCGAGTTCTCAGGGTCCTCAAGGATGCGGTCGAGGCGAGGGAACCTAAGTACTCCCCACGGGCCATCAAGAAGCGGGTTTCACCAGATCAAGAGCACGAGTTTGCTTTGTTGTGGTCGGATCTGCACGCTGGTGAAACGGTTTCGCACGAGGAAACAAACGGAATGAACGGTTACGACTGGGAAGTAATGCTGAAACGGCACGACAAGCTGCGGGAAAGTTTGTTTTCATACCTAGACAACCGACCGTTTCCGGTCAGTCGATTGCACGTATGGGCACTGGGAGACATGCTGTCGGGCAACATCCACGAGGAGCTGTCCGAGACAAACGAAATTCCGTTGGCGGAAGCCACAGTGCAGGCCGGGCTCGATTTTTCGGTTTGGATGGAGAGTCTGCTGGAACGGTTCACGGAAATTCAGTTTTCCGGCGTTGTCGGCAATCACCCGAGGGCACATCAAAAACCCCGAGCCAAACAAAGCTTCGACAACGGGGACTGGATCATGTATCACACCATGCAGCTTGCGCTGCGCAAGTATCCGCAGATCAAGTTCGACATCCCCAAGGCCGCTGCTCATCCGGTGACCGTCGCCAAGAATTGGCGGGCCATGCTTTGGCATGGAGACGGGGTTCGATCGAGTATGCCCGGGGTTCCGTGGGGTGGCGTGATGCGACGTGTCGCTGCTCTCCAAAACCAGTACACGACAGCCGGGATGCCGATCGACATCTTTTGCTGCGGACATTTCCATACGGCCAATGTTGTAGAAGGTTCCGCTGGTCGAGTGGCAATGAACGGATCGGTGAAGGGCGTGGACGAGTACTCACTAAAAGCGTTTGGATCGGGAGCGCCCGCACGGCAGGTGCTGCTGTGCTTCCACCCCAAACACGGGCTTACCGACGTGTCGTTCATCGACCTGCAGGACGTCAAGCCTGCGGGTGGCTGGTGATGGCGATCGTATGCGTCCGTTGCCGACACCGATTCAACCCGCACACGGACCACTGGGCCGAGATCATCAGAAAAACTGCACCAATCGATGGAATTACGTCCATGTGGCTTTGCCAGGACTGTCATCAGTCGCTGCTGGCATGGGCCAACGTTGCACCCAAAGCAGAGGAGGAGTGGAATGCCCCCGTTGAAGAATGGCGCGTCAAAGAAAACGCTCGCAATGTTGCTGAGGTACTTGCTGTTTCAGCTCGCAAAAAGATCTAGTGCCGATGGAAGGCTTTGGCTTAGTCAGGCGGGCCTAGACGTCACGGGCCTGCTCCAGGGCGGCAAGCAGCTTCCGGGCAGCGTCGTATCCGACGATCTTCGGATCGAGACCGACTCTCAGGACGGCCAGTCTGTAGTCAAGAAAGATGACGGGCTCGACGCGCAAGGCTCTCGCGAGTATCTCCATACTTTCAACGGTAGGAGCAAGCCGTCCCGTGGCAAGCATGTTGATGGAGACGTTTGAAAGGCCTTTGGCGCCTTTTCTGTTTTCTTTCCCGTTGCGCTTGGTTCGCTCTTCGAGCTGCCGATAGGTAATCCCCTGTTCGGCCATAAGAGCCTTTAGCGCGTCTGGGAACGCGGCTTGTTCAAGCTCCGGCATTTTTCCCCCTTTTGGCATGTCTGATCTCTATCAGAACCCTCGGGGGCATGAGGTTCCGTAGCGTCTGGTTGGGTTGCTAAGTTGCACCTTAGCAGCAAATTGGGTGGCGCGGGAGATCCGCTCCGCAAGAAACGATCAAGAGGAGGAAGCATTATGGCTGGCAAGTACGACCTTGGCGGTTACGTCGAAGTCCAGGACCGCATTCGCGAGTTCTACGAGCGTTTCCCAGAGGGTTCTTTGCGTTGTAAGCAATGGACGGTTCGAGAATTCAATGGGCAGGCCTTTGTGGTTTACGAGGCTTTGGCCTATCGCTCACCCGACGACAAGCTACCGGGTGAAGGTAAAGCATGGGAGCCTTTTCCGGGTAAAACCAGCTTTACCCGTAACAGTGAGCTAATGAATGCCGAGACTTCCGCCTGGGGGCGGGCAATTGCCGCGCTTGGCATCGCAACAAATCGTTCAGTAGCTTCCGCCGAAGAGGTGGCAAACAGGGTTGCCGAGCGCGAAGAACCGCTTGAGGAGCGCGAGGCGATCGAACCCGAGCAGGTAGAGGGCTTGCTTGTCTTGCTCGAAATGGGCGACTTCAAGCCCGCTGACCTAAAGATGGCGATGGTTGGGTTTGCGCCATCTGTGGTTCCTGAGAAGTTCTCGAAGGGCTGGGTCAAGAAGGCCATTGCGCAAATGACCAATTCGGAGGCCGAGAAGCTGCAGAAGTGGATGCAGGAGCAGCTTGACAGTAAGGCTGAGGTTGCGGCCTAATGGCGACTACACCCGACATTCACTACGACGAGGAGCATCGTAAGGGTCACACGGTGAACGACGAGCCGGTCCCGTCTGTCACCGAGATCCTCAAGATCATCGACAAGTCCGGGCCGCTTATGTGGTGGGCTTGGCGAGGTGGTTTGGCTTCCGTTGCGGAGCGTATCGCTAGTGGGATTACGATTCCGGGCGATGCAGACAAGTTGGAGGCTGCGCTCAAGCGAGACAAGCAGACTCCGAACCATTTTCGCAACAAGGCTGCCAAGCGCGGGACAGCAGTGCACGACGCAGCCGAACTCTGGGCTGTAGAGGGAGAAGTTCCGAACCCGAACGAATTCCCAGAGGAGGAGCGTGGATATGTACAGGCATTGGCTACTTGGATCGTGGAGCAGCAGCCAGAGTTTGTAGACAGCGAGATCCCTGTCGGTTCAGCCGAACATGGCTTTATCGGCAAGTACGACTTTCGCGCCAAGGTGGGCGGGAAGCTGGTGCTGGGTGACTACAAGACCTCCAAGGGGATCTATGTAGAGCACTTCCTTCAGCTGTCTGCCTACGAGCTTGCGTCGATCGAGTGCGGTCTAGGTGCCTCTGAGGGCCAGATGGTCGTCAGGTTGGGCGCAGACGGCTCCTACGAGCAGGCTACGGGTCAGTTTGACCCTGCTTGGTTTCTGGCCATCAAGGGCGCGTGGGACGCGCACAGGGCCGCTAAGGAGATGTTCAAGAAGGTTGAGAAGGTCGAAGGTGGCAAGGAGGAGGATGAATGAGCGAGTTAGATACCCCGATGGGCTGCGTTCGTGAACTCACGGACTGCAATCAGAGGATGGCCGAGTTCGGCCAAGAGTGGTCGCGCCAGGCCGGACAGCTTGCGCGGCTAGAGAAGTACTACCAGCGCCTGTTCAAAGAGGCGTTGCGCAGGGTTGACGGCAGGAACGCTGAGGAGCGGACTGCCGATGCTCACGCGATCGTTGAGAAGGTCGAGCCAGGTTTGTCGGCCCAGATCGAGGATCTCACCGAGAAGGTAGAAGACCACAAATTCGAATTCAGGGTGCTGGACCGGAGGTCCAGTAATGCTCAGTCAGTGCTGTCGTTGCATCGCGACGAAGCACGTCTGGGTGAACACGTGACCCCATGAGCTTTGCACTTATGGGGGAGGTCTGGGATCGGCAGTTGCCTGCCACCCGAAAGATCGTGCTGCTCGCGCTGGCAGATCACGCCGATCAAAACGGCATCTGTTGGCCTGGGCAGGAACGTTTGGCTGAGGTCACTGGCCTCGGCATCAGGACCGTGCGCGAAACGCTGAAGGATCTGGAGTCCTCTGGGCTGATCGAGACGAACCCGAAACATGGTCCTACGGGCCAGCGGCTGGGGACGATCTACAAGGTCTTGGCCCGGCAGGAGCTGCCGGTAGGCAAACTCGAGAGCCCGGCAAAATCTGCCGGTCAGCAGGCGCAGCAACCGGCAAAAGCTTCCCCCCGCCCGGCAGCAGCTGCCGCCAAACCTACCAATAAAAAACCAACTACTAAGTCGTCGAGTTCGGACGTCGAGGAAATCTTTGCCTACTGGGCAGAGAGGATGGGTAAACCTCGGGCAAAGCTGAACTCGAAGCGAAGGCGAAAGGTCGAAGCACGCTTGGCCGAAGGCTACAGCCGCGAAGACCTCCTCGCCGCAATTGATGGGTGCGCAAAGTCTCCATGGCACATGGGTACCAACCCCGACTCGCGCCAATGGAACGACCTTGAGTTGATCTGCCGCGATGGCTCGAAGGTCGAATCGTTTATGGAGATCGCGGCCGGGAAAGCCAAGGCGGAATCGTCTTGGGGGAGGTTTATCTCAGCATGACAACACCGATAAGCAAAGAGGCCGAAGAGCATGTCCTGGGAGCGGTGCTGGTAAGCGGTACCGCTATCGGCGCTGTTTTAGACGCTGGTTTGAGGCCGAATCATTTCTACTACGCCACTCACGGCAAGATTTTCGAGTCGATGATGAAGCTTGCTGGAGAGGGTGCACCGATCGACGCAACGCTGGTCGCTGGCGAGGGGCACGATATTGACAAACTCAGCGCCTTCGCCGCAACCGTTCCAGCTGCTGGTTATGCGAGGAGCTATGCCGAGCTGGTCATCGAGAAGGCAGGTTGGCGACAGAGGATGCGTGCCTCAAGGCTGATTGCCGACGCTGTTGACGCAGAGGACATGGAGAAGCTGGCTGAGGCCGAGGGTTTGCTCAATGAGAACTCGACGAAGCCAAGCGCTGACTACTCCAGCGAACAGCTCAAAGAAATCGCCCGAAGGCTTACTCGCGAGGGTAGCGGCAAGGTCTTTCCGTGGCCGTTCGAGCGACTCAATCAGAAGACCGCTGGTGGCATGCGGCCAGGAGAGTTCATCCTTATTGGAGGTCATACGTCTCACGGCAAGAGCATCTTCGCCGATCAAATTCTGGAGAACTGCCAGCGATCGGGAGCTTCGGTGCGGTTGTACATGAACGAGATGGCCCTGGAGGAGCGGGTAGCCAGAAGTGTTGCTCGTCGATCCGGCATCCCTTACCGCAAGATCGTCGAAGGCAGGTTGACTGACGAAGAGCGGGAAGGCGTCGAGCATGAGATCGAGAAATGGCGCCCGCACGGCATCACCTATGTGGCGGGGTGGAGCGCCGAGGAGATTGCTACGCACATGCGTCGCTACTCCTGGGACGTGGCGCTACTCGACATTCTTCACCTGGTCGGCTACCAGGACACAAGGGAGCTCGACATGATTTCGTCGCAGCTTGCCAATGTGGCACGGCAGTCGAATACAGCAGTGCTGGCAACCGTTCACTTGAACGAGGGGCGGGTGAGTGGGCAGGTGCGCCCCCGCCCCACCCTTGGAGACATCAGGGGCACGGGGGCCTTGAAGAACGATTGTGATACCTGCTGCTTCGTTTACCAGCAGCAGGATGAGGAGACCGGGTTTCCGCTGGGTGGTCCGTCGGAGATCTACTTTGCAAAAGTCCGAAACGGAGAAGTGGGGGGTATGAGATGCAACTTCAATCCGCAGCGTCTGAGATTCGAACCCGTGTCGTGATGCTGACCGTTCAGGATGCAGCCGAGAAACTTGGCTGTCATCCGGTGACGATCAGGAGGGCGATCAAGTCGGGAGAGCTTCAGGCCATGAAGCTGACACCGACGTCATCCCGTAGCCAGTATCGGATTCATCCCGAGGATCTGAATCGGTGGATGGGTCGGTCGACCGCGCTAAGTAAGCCGTTTGCAGAACGGCTCAATGACTGCTAAGATCTCCCCTAGCGAAATAGGGGGAAACATGAGTGTAAGTCAGCGCCCCAACGGGCAGTGGTGCGTCCGTTGGAGAGAAGGCGGTCGTGGTAGCAAGATGCACCAGCAGACAACGGGTGTGGGTCGAGACGGCAAGGAAGCCGCTCTTGAGCTTGATGCCCTGCTGAAGCGCAACAAGCGCCTTGGCGGGCTAGTCGACTTGAGCGACGGCACCGATCTGTTCTCGGACTACATACTTGAGTGGTGGCAGTGGAAAAAGCCGGGCCTGGAGGCCAAGGGCGAGAAGTACTACCGCTGGCTGATCACGAACTACCTTGAGCCGGAGATGGGCGATATGCAGTTGCGCCACATCACCCCAGCCAATGTCGAGGATCTCTTCGACAGCCTCGCTCAACGAGGCGTAAGCGACAACACGCGGCGTCGTGCGATGGGCCTGCTTCAGCAAATCATGTCTAGGGCTGTCCGGCAGGACAAGATCAGCACGAACCCAGTGCGCGAGGTTCCAAGGCCGAGACAGTCAATCGCCGAACCAGTGCGAAGGGTGGTGCCGGTCGAGATCATCGAGAAGATGCGCTACGACCTGCTTGCCATTGGTGGGGAAGACGAGGCTCTACTTTTGACGCTAATGGCCTACGCAGGGCTTCGGCCCCAAGAGGCGTTGGCGCTCACCTTCGGAGATGTACGGAAGAACGTGATTGTGGTCAATCGCAAGATGACGATCGAGGGGGTCAAGGACTCAACCAAGACCAAGCGCGGGCGAGACATCGACAAGGCCTACGGCGTTGTCATCGGCGAGGTCAACGAGGCAAGGCTCCGCAAGGGGATGCCCTCTGACGATCACCCCGTGTTGGCTCGACCCTCCGGTGCGCAGTGGTCGACCGATGACTTCAACAACTGGCGCAAGCGCCGGTATCACTTGATGGCAAAGCAGCACGAACTAGAAAGCCGGAAGCCCTATGACCTCCGGCATACGTTCGCCAGCTTGCTCTTGTCAGACGGCTGGTCATTGACCGAGGTGGCTGATCAACTGGGCCATAGCCCGATGGTCTGCTCCCAGGTCTATGCCCACGTCATCAAAGAACTTGATCACCCAGATGAGCGCAAGCCATCCATAGAGGTGATCCAAGGATTCCGAAGCGGCGAGGAGAAGCGTCGTGTCGGATAAGCGGTGTGCGCAAGGTGTGCGCGAAACTGTCCTGACTCATTGTGCCTTGGCGCACACCGAGTCAGGACAGACACCGCAGGTCGCTTCAGCAAACAAAAAAACCGCAATGCCCCCGGCAGGATTCGAACCTGCGACCAACTGCTTAGAAGGCAGCGCTGGGCGTGATTGCCAAACGAGAGGAAAAACTATTTCTCGCTTTATTAAGCCCATAAGTCTCTATTTGACCCGTCTGCTAAGCAACTCCTTAGCACTCTATCGAACAAGCTGGTGTGCGCGAGGTGTGCGCGAAGTCCATCTGTGGACATTGGCGGTGGTCCTGATGTCGATCCTGGGTACTGCTCTCTTCTTTGGTCCAGTCGGGGCCGCTCCTAGTGCAGCGGCAACGTGCGAGCACCCTGCGTATCCGAACGTCAACAAGGCCCACAAGGGCTGGGTACGGGGTCTTTACAAAAACCCTTGGCTACCCAAGAAGGCTGTGGCTAAGCACCGGCGACTGCACGCATGTGCTCCGTCAGAAGCACAGAAGCGTGCGATGGTCAAGCGGTGGCGAGCTGCGAAGCGTGATGTCCCTGTCGACAACTGGCAGCTGTGGCTCGCGGTCGGGCGTTGTGAGCAGCCCGGACCGGGTCGTTGGGGCGTCAATTGGAGTTTCGGGCCTGCCACTTACGAAGGCGGTTTGGGTTTCTTCGCATCTTCCTGGGACGCATACAAGCTGAAGGGTGCTCCGCATTCTGCGGCTTACGCGACCTGGCGAGAGCAGATGGCAGCGGCCAACAATTTATGGGCATCTGTGGGCTGGGGATGGGGCTGCAGGCCATGAGCTCGGACGCCATCGGAGCCCTCATCTCATTGGTGCTGGCGGTGCTGTTTCTGCTGGCAGTGATTTTGCACGTTGGCTACTAGGCGGAATTGGAAACAGGCAAGAACAAAAGTCGAGGAGGAAGGAAGGTGTCGGGTTTGCGCAAGGACAGATCAGAAGTTGGAGGCAGCGCACATAGTCCCAAGATCCCTGGGGGGTCAGATGGAGGCAGCATCAGTGATGCCACTTTGTACGAGCTGCCATCGGCTCTACGACAGCCTGAAGCTCAACCTGATGCCGCACTTGACGGAGGAGGAGTGGGTGAAGGCCGTCGAGGTGATGGGGGAAGCACGAGCGAAGCGGCGTCTCCAGGGGAGCTTGTCCGACGAATCGCCCAGCTCCTGATGGATATGGAGATGACTTCGGAGGCGCCTTCTCAGCAGTCGTCTGATGAAGGCACCATCTCGAGGTCGAAGGCTGGCACTACCGAGCCCCCTGGCACGTGGCAGATCGACGATCGCCTCGTTGCTGAGTGGATCGGAATGTTTGAGCGGCTCTGTTACGCGGGCGAGCGAGCGCTTAGACGCTACGCCGGTCAAGAGAGGACGGTGGTGATGCTGTCGAAAGAAGAGCGATCGGCGCGCATCCTGGCCTACCCGAGAGATATTTCGCCGACTTTTGTTGCGTTTGTGGAGGGCGTGACGGAGTCGCATGTCAGGCAACTACGAGCAAAAGACCGGGCCGATAGGTCCAGGGAGGAAGCATGAGCAACAAGGTAGATTGGTCGAACGCGAAGTTTGCAGATAGCCAGAAGTTCATGAAGTGGTTGGTCGAGCACACTCCGGGCGGGATCGAGGCGCTGCAGGACTCGGTCAAGCATTCGACCCGTTGGTCGCGACGGGTGTGTGCCTGGAAGCGTGGCGAATACGCTTTGATCAAGGTCGACACCACCTTGGACGAGTTCACCATGTATCTGGATATTCCGTTGTGGTCGATTCCTGATTGGGTGTTTACCGATGAGGACAGGCCTAAGCGTAAGCGCCGGTTTCTTAATCAGGACGAGATCGATCGCATGCTTGAGGTGGCAGACAAAAAAGGGGTTCACGCTGCAGCCGAGGCAATTTCTGTTACGCCTGAGACGGTTCGGCGGCATCGGCGGTTGAACGTTGACAAAAAGGACTTTTCCGTCCTTTCAACAGCCTAATTTCTCTAGGCGTGAATGGCGGGAGAGGTGCGCCCGCAGACCCTCAAGCTTCGGTTGAGCGCTAGGCGCTCCCGACGACGCCCCGCACCCAGGCGTCGGTAAACGCCCGTGCGACGTGACGTCCCTCCCCCATCCGTCGCACGGGCAATCTTACCTGATCCCCTAGAAGGGGATGTCGTCAGAAGCCTTGGCTTCCTGACGAGAGCCCAGGAATTGCACCTGGTCACCGATGATCTCGACAGCCTCACGGCGTCCTTCATCGGTCTCCCACTCGGACCAGGAGAGATGGCCATCGACTGCGATGGGCCTCCCCTTAGCCAGATACTCGGAGCAGGTCTCGGCCTGCTTACCGAACGTGGTCACATTCAGGAAGTTTGGAACCTCCTGCCATTCGTCGTTGACCTTCTTGCGTGTGTTCACTGCAACCCGCATCTTGCAGATCGACATTCCACTCTGCGTCGCGCGGAGTTCTGGATCGCTGGTGAGGTTGCCGGTGATCACTACTCGATTCACGTTCACGCCTCTGTCCTTTCGTTGTGATCTTGACTCGCCATTTGGCGAGCAACCGATGCTAACAAACTACTTAGCGGAAAAGGACGGGATGGGTTCAAGGAATTACACAGATGAGGAGATCGAGCTGGGCCTTCGGGCTTTGGCCGAGTTCAACGGGCGTCCAGTGATTGCCTCTCGAGCGCTCAAGGAGCGCGGCGTGCAAATCTCGAGGCATCAGCTGGGACGCTGGAAGGATATGTACAGCGACCGCTATGCCCAGATCAGGGAAGAGGAGCTACCGAAGATCCGGGCACGAGCTGCGGATACCCATATGGAGCTGGCGCAAAAGTCAGCTGAGGTGGCAAGCGACGCTCTCGATCTGCTTAGCGAAGAGTTACCGAATTTGAAGGGGCGAGAGATCGCAGATGCCCTTCGCAACGCCAGCACTGTCTCAGGGATTCACACAGATAAAGCACAGGCCCTGCAAGGCATGCCTACGGCGATTGTCGAGCATCGTAGTCTCAAGCAGTTGCTTAGAGGTCTCGCCAGTAAGGGCGTGATCGATCTCCCCGCTTCAGAAGTTACTGAAGTTCATGACGAGCCAGCTCTCGAGGCTGGAAAGGAAGGCGACGATGGGTAGACCTCGTATGCCGGTCTCGCAGCTTTCCAAGTGGGGGACCTGGAAGCGGAATCAGCGCGAGAAGCCTAGTGGGCCTTGTATGAAGTGCGGGCGGCGCGGCGGCGATTGGCATCACAAAGACCATAATCCGAACAACCAGGCGCCAAAGAATCTGGTGCGGCTGTGTCGGAGTTGTCATACTGCGCGGCACAATGTGGAGGGCAGGTAGGCTCTCTTCGATTGTCCAGTCGGTAGCTCTCTTCGATTTTGGGACGACGCGTGGGCTGTTGTACATGCGGCTATCCCGACGAGAGTGTCAGGCGCTGTTTGCGTGTGATGATTTAGGTTCTTGTTTTTGGGACGAAGTAAGAGAGCGGCTGGATCTGCCAGGGGTCGCACATTGAGCACGTGTAGCCCTCGACTT
>Ga0181352_1000890_pt1 | contig 12109 bp, 31 predicted proteins | sample Fa13VDMLBSN_FD_130103 | JGI IMG/M metagenome (GOLD analysis project Ga0181352, IMG submission 130103) | Freshwater viral communities from Lake Michigan, USA - Fa13.VD.MLB.S.N | ecosystem: Environmental > Aquatic > Freshwater > Lake | place: USA: Michigan | collected 2013-09-23 | reverse complement strand
TTGACAGAACCCACCCCGGCATGGTATCGTATGAACTACGGGCCGCGATTGAAGGCCGACTTGGGACTGCTGTCAACAAAGCTCGCGAAGTGGGCGTCGGTCGTTTTGTCGACTTGGCAACCACCAAGCATGACTTATGGGAGGTGCGACATGAGATCGTAACCAGAACGCAACGTGGCTACCGACTGCGGAGCATAAGCTCCAGAATGACGCTAGGGCCGCTCGCAGAGTGGCTTGACCTACCAGAACTTACCACCGTTTTTGAATGACACTGCTGCCGACTGTCGCCGGCCGCGAAGTGTAACCTATCCGCGACAGGGAGACTGTTATGAAAACTTTGACCGTTGAGAAGTCGCTCGAACAGATCGAGACGCACCGCGACGCGTTGGTCGCCGGACAGGGCAAGATCGCTCCCGGGCAGCCGCTGGAATTCAGTGCTGCCGCGACGGTGAACGATCGCATCTGGCAAGGCGACCTGGGCCTGACCATCAAGGAGCAAGTGCCGGAAGGCTACAAGCTCCGCGAGTCGGCGGATGGCCAGCTCGTCCCCGGCAACACCACGGGTGCGAAGCACATCGTGCGTGACACCGCGGGCGTGCAGATCTACGACCCGCCGGGATGGTCGCCCACCTACGACGAGCTGCGGGGTCCGTACCTCGTGACGTCGAAGGCGACGACCATCGACCACCCGACGCACGGGGCTGTCACGATCCCCGAAGGGTTGTGCGTCGAGTGCGGCTACCAACGGGTATGGGACCAGGAGCAGGCCAAGGAACGTCGTCAACGCGACTAAGCTTCGCCCGCTGGTGTGAGTGAAAAGCGAGGGCGGGGACGTCAAACTCCCCGCCCTTTGTTTTTGGAGACACGAATGAATCTACCCATCGTTGAGATCAAGAAAATCAACGGCCGGATTTACAATCCGAAGCTGAACTTCGTTGGAGAGGCGATCGTTAAAGCGTGGTTAGGCTTCCCGCCGCCTGACTCATCAGTCCACAGCGAAGCCGTTTTCGTACACAACGGCACCGAGATTCAAACCGGGAACCTACGCCGCAAAATGCGGCAAGCAATTGGAGCGAGATATGTCAGAGTTGGATTCGACCCTGCACAAGACTGACCACCGCGACATCGTCTACACGCAGGAGCAGCATCTCCGCAACCGATTCTACTACGACATGCTGCGGCTCGTGAAGACACCGCTGAACGACGCTGTCGGGCCCACGCCGTTCGTGCGGCCTCTCCGCGGCCTTCGAGACGTTACCACCCCCTGGGAGCAGCAGCGCGGCGAGCGCGTTCTCCGAAACCTCCGAGATCGAGTTGGCTATGCCCACCATCTTACCCGCTGAGATCGCACTGCGGATCCACGCGATACCGCTCGACCAGTGCGTCCGTAAAATGATCGCGGCCACGTTGGACTTCTTCAACGGTGAAGACACCAGCGACGCTCGCCGAGTCGACATCGAGGTGCAGCGCCGAATCATCGGACTGCTGCGGAGCCGAGAAAGGATCGAGTCCCTTGCGCAACCGCTTAATTTCCCGAGTAATCAAATCACGCGAACAAACATTGAGCGCCGTGGCCCTAATGGTCATCGCTTCCGCGGAGCCATCCGCCCGGTGGGCCGTTGGGCGAATCCAGGGTAGCGTGGAGCGACACATCCGATCAATGTTCGGCCTCAAACGGCGAATCGAGAAGAAGCGATGAAAGAAGATCCAACGCTGATGCAAAAGAGATTCGACGATCTCATGAGCGACGTGAACGACAAGCTCATGCTAGACGCTCGCACGCTTCTAGCAAGCGAAGCGTTGTGGCATGCGTACGTTCAAGGCCCCATCGCCATTCTCAAGGGCGAGCAGTCGCCAAGAGAATGGTTCAGGGGCCGCATCCCAATGATCGAGAGCTTCAGTTAGAGCGTCGTCACAACAATGACGATGCCAGCGCCGCCCGAGAAGCCGTCGTTAGACTGCGCGGTGGAGTTCTGGATCCCAGCGCCGCCGCCCCCTCCGCCGCCGAACCGCGCGCCGCCGCCGCCGAAGGCTGCGCCAAGGAATTGGGTCGCCGAGAACATCTGCACGCCGGCCGCGCCGCCGCCCCCGCTGCCGCCGAAGTTCACGGGCCCGTTCGTCCCGAGCAAGCACTGACCGTCGTTGCCGAAGGCAGGAGGGAGCAATGGTTGCGCGCCAGCAGCCGCTGTGGCGGCCAGGGAGACGTTGCGGCGCGTTCTAGCGCCTCCAGACGCCCCGCCCCAGCCTCCGAACCCGCTGATGAGGTTTCCGGTGCTTAGGCCCGCGCCGCCGCCCCCGCCGCCCCCTGCGTTGCGTACGCCAGTGACTTCGCCGCCATCGGTTCCGGTGGTGGAGTTCACCGTACCGTTACCACCTGCGCCACCGGTCTGGTTCCCCGTTCCGGATCCAGTGCCGCCCGCGCCGCCCGTGCCGCCCGCGGAGCTTGTCCCCGCGCCGCCGCCCGCGCCGCCGTTGGCGGTCAACGTGCCTGCGCCGTTAGCGCCGGTCATGGAAGAGTTTCCGCCAGCTGATCCGGCCGTGCCGTCAGTAGAACCTGTCGTCGCCGCGCCGCCCGCGCCGCCCGCGCCAACTGTCACCGTCTCAGTGCCGTTGAATAGCGCAGCAGATTGCGAGTCGAGGGAGTATCCCCCGCCGCCGCCGCCCCCGCCGCCGCCGCGGGTGGTTCCAGAATTTCCAGAGCGACCTGAAGCGCCGCCGCCCCCGCCGCCGATGATGTAACGGTTGACAGTAACCGCGCCGGTTGGCTTAGTCCACGTTCCAGACTCCACGAAGATCTGGACGTCGGATCCCGCGCCGCCTGAGCCGCCGGGTGCAATCACCGAATTGATGGTGTCGCCAGATTGAAACTCTTTGACCTGCCCGTCAGTGTCAATCTTTAATGGGACAAAATCAGCCATTAGTCGATGCCTTCTTTTAAGTCGGAAATGTTGCAGCCGAAAACATTGTCAGCGAGGAATTGTAGCTGTTCTTCGTCGGGGGTGTACTTCCCCGTTTCCCAGCGCGAGTAGGTGCCTTGCTGGATCCCGCCGAGCGCCTCAGCAGTTTGCTTTTGCGTGAGTCCCGCCGCCTCGCGCGCCGCTTTGATATTGAGAGCAAGCCGGGATGGGGCGCTCGCGACCCTTCGTGTCTCCAAACGCTCCAAGTCGCCGCGAACTTGCGAGTCACCGAACAGACTGCTAGGGTTGACTCCAAGCTCCGCGGCAATGCGCGAGAGGTGTATGCCAATGTTCGCACGGCCCTTCAGCATGTGGCTGAAGTGACCCTGGTCGACGCCGATCGCAGCCGCGACGTCTTTGAAATCCTTGCCCTGCGCGCGGATCTCGCGACGGACCTTCTCGTGGAGGGTCAACGGGAGCGCGCCGGCGGCGCGGCCAGCTTTGAGTGTGCGCGCCTGATAAAGAAGCTCGCGCAGGCCCCGCTCGTCGAGGGAGCGCGCGACTTCGTTGAGGCTGGCCAGGATCTCAGGAATGGCAGATGAAGTGATCATAGTCGGTTCTACGTTGGGTGGGCGGGAAGGGTTCAGGGCGCTGGGTGCTGTATTCTACACAATTGCACATGAATAAGCTCCTTAACACACATACAACACCCAATTATTCATGTATATTAGGTGTTTGTGTGTGTGTATAGGCGCTTTTTTATGTGCAATCGGGCCAAAACCGCTCCAAAAATTTTCCAGCCCTTTCCGCGAGCTTTTGTTGACACAGCGCCGCCGGGCGATCAGACTAAGGGCATGCCCACACCACCTCTGCCTCCGTCGTTACAACCGTTTTATCTGGCCGGCGTCCTCGACGCGCTCACCGGCGCGCCAAATAAAGGCCCCGAGCTGGCGAACCAACCGAACCATCTCCTGCAGCTCGCGTATGAGACGGGGAGGGCATCCGTCGTTGCTGGCCAGCCGACAGACCCGCCTCTCGCTTAGTGCCTACCTGACGCGCCTGGGGGCCTCCTGCTTGTGTCTCGATAAACTGCAGGAACGCCGAGCCCGCTTTGCAGATTGAATGCTCTACTCGATACCAGTTGGCTGAAACCGTAGCCAATACCCAGCACCCTTAACCAGAGGCCAAACTAACGATGGCAAACCAACTCAACACAAAGTTCCAAGCCGTGCAAGCAGGCAACCTAGGGGGTGCGTTAATTCGCATCGACGGGCGCGCTCTGCTACCCCACGTTTTCCACAACCGCGAAGACGCCGCCGAATTCCTCTCCGTTGCCTCGGAGGCTGGACTCAATCTCTTCATAGGCATGCAGCCCGAAGAGATGGCGGACTACGTCAACCTGTGGCGCGTGACGGTGGCGAATCAGCGAGCTAAGCAACGGGCGCTGGCTGCGCTCACTCCCAACGGTTGCGGGGGCTAGCATGAACTACGCTCTTCTGAATGCGGTCACCTACCGCACGAAGTGGGGGGCCTACCGGCCCATCGGTGCGGTGAAGGGCGTCGTCGAGGGCTACTACCGCATGCGGGTCAATGATAAGCTGGCGAACGGCGATCATCCGGAGCCGCTGCAGCGTATTCTGGATCGATTTATCTTCACCGATGTGATCATGAGGCGAATCGAATGACAGACTTCGATCTTCAGCTGATGCAAGTCACGCATAAGCTGCAGCACCGCTTTCGCGATCGCATGATGCATGTGCGTGCGGGGTGGCGCGGCAGGGTCAACTTGCTTGAGGGTCATCTCGGATTCGAAGGCGTGTTCGATCGCAGAGTCGAGCGCCGGATGCGCGTGCATGCCCTCATCACTGCCAGGGTGCAAGCGAGGTTGCGATATGGAACACGATAGAGTCGTTATCATGAATCAACTTCGCGACCGGTTCCGTCGCGGGAAGCTGAACTCCCTGGTCGGCGATCATTTTCGCGCGAGGATCTCAGTGATGAGGCATTACGCTGGCGTGGGCGAAGACAGCTACCGCCGCATGGTCACGGATGTCTTTCCGGAACATCGTGGCACGTTCAGCGATGGTCTACACTCACGCGTGGCGCTTGGCCTCTACGATGCGGGGTTCACCAATTGGTAGAGTACAGCTACGAATGGCATGTGCGCCAGCGCGTTCGCGTGAAGCCGGGCAAGCTGGGGACCGCGTCCATCATGGGTCACTCCTTGGCGGCGCGGGTCGAGGCTGGCGTGTCTTCAAAAGTCTTCGCGGAGATTGCCAACCGGCACGTCTTCATCACCATCGCCAGTCTTAACAACAGGTTGCAGGAGCGATGAAGTACACCGATATACAATGGCGCGTGGAGAACAACCACCAGAAGCTTTCCAAGCTAGTCTCGTGGAAGGTGTACGACATGCGGGAGTTAGCGGCGCGTTCGATCGAAATTAACTACCGGTTCACCCGCCAGCCCACGCTTCGAACCGTGCGCTCGTTGTCGAATAGGTTGCAAAATGTCTAGCCCTCCACGATTCAGTGCCGACGTTTACTTCCCGATTCGCCGGCGCAAAACAGACCGCCTAGTCTACAAGAGCGTCACGAGGCAGGTCAGCGCGCTGCGGACGCTGAAGATTTCAGGCTTCCTTGACGTCTACGGTTTGTTCATGGTAGACTCACGGCTTAGCGTCCGGTGGGCGGAAAGAACGAGGATCTTGCATGAGTCCGCACGAAAGACTTGACACCGCCCGCGTGCGTGATCATATTAAAGTCTCAATCAGAACACGATTCGAAGATCGGTTCCTCCATCTGATATGGTCGCCGGTCAGACAGATGCGGGACAAAGAGCTAGGCCGCAAGACTAACGCCGCTGACCAGCTGTACTGGCGGATAGTTGATCGAACGAACACACCGCTGCGACAGATGCAGCCTGGGAGGTTTAGTGTTAGCCAAACTGGAGCCCCGTGAAGTACCCAGCACCCTACGCCCTGCACTTGATGCTCTCCCGCCTCGCATCCAGTGGTCACTCTACCAGATGGAGATCTACCGACGCGTCATCGCGTTGAAAGTGGATCTCAACGACCGCGAAGTCTGCAGCCAGATGGTGTGGGACATCCGCGAGTCGGAGCTGGATGAACACCCCTGCATCCTCACGATCCGGCTGGCCGAGGCCGTGCGTGTGTTGGAAGGAAGGCTGGCTGCACATGTCTCGTAAGGTTTACATCCGCAAGTTCAAGAATCCGAACCCGACAGACCAGATCAACGAGATCCTCGCGGACCTGGGGTACAACTCACGCTATCGCCGCGAGTCGATGCGGCCGGGCGGCGGCGTGAAGCAGGCACCGTGGACGAACAACGTGAAGTGGTCGATGGCTCGACGCTGCAACGGTCTTCGCCGCCGGATTCTTGTTGCCACGAGGGTCGATGGCTCGACGTTCAACGGCCCTACGATATCCGTGAGGTTGGAAAATGCTTGAGTATGAACTCTGCCATGTGCCAGTACCCAACGTCCTGATCAAGAAGCTTCTCGAAATGAAGCAAGCGCGGCCGGATTGGAGTCTGAATAGCTGCAGCATGATATACCGCAACGGGAATTTCAAATACTACAGGCTGGAGATCGGCGGGAAGCTCCGCGATCAAACCCCGTGGCGTACGAGAATGGCGTGGGAGCCTACTGAAAGTTCGAAGGAAAATTTCGATGAGCTGCTCCGCATTCGATTCGACAAGATGATCCGCGACGCTGAAGAGGGCGTCGAGCAGGGGGTCAACCTGATATGAGCTTCCTCCGTCAAGGCTTGAATTGGCCCAACAACTTCGGCTTCACGCGTGATAAGCTCGGCGTGGCGCTGTCGTGGCAGGGCATGTTCTGGATGATTGACGCGACGGCTAGAATTAAGGGCGACACGCGCCTGAGCGACCACTACGTCGATGAAGACGTGGAGATGCAGATGATCGAGCGTGAGCCGTTCCAGCGTATACCGATCTTCCACCTGCGAGACACGGCGCTGTTCCGATTCGAGCGGCGCTTCCGCGCCATCAGGCAGGGTCAGAGGCGCGCGGGGAACTCGCACGAGCCGTTCTTCTCAGAGATACAGAGCGCGAGAAGCTGGACCTTAAACCCCCCGGTGGAAATGTGATCCGGTTTATTGCGAAAAAAATTTTTGGGGATATCTGCATCGCAGTAGCGATCCAAGGGCGTCGCCAGAACGTAAGGATATTTAGCGGCGACCGGACGATGTACTACAGCGACGACATCGGGACGGCGGCGGCGATGCATTGGGATAACATGGAGAGGCGGCTCGTCGACACATGGATGGCCCACGACCATTGCAAGTTCCGATTACAATTCCTAGACCAACTCAGGCGTCCATTCAATGCTCATGTTGTTCGGCATGGCGTGCTGGTTGATCTCGCTAATCCTGTTCTGCGTAGCACCAAACTCACAGCGCGTGACTGAGGCTGCGGTTACCATACTTTTGATTGGTATGCTCAGTTGGTTAGCCGGCATCTTGTGGCTGAGCAACTGCATGCTGGTCGAGGCCCTGCAACTTTTGGAGAACTTCGTCAGATGAAAATCCCAATCCAGATCATCCTGAACATCACGGTCGATGCGACCACGGGCGCGGTCACGGTCGACAGCCAACTGTCCAAGGCGGCGGCGGCCGTCGAAGTGTACAAGGATGCTGCGACGCACGGTACGGCCGACGCGCCGCCCACCAAACAGCCAGCCGCGTCCGGCGAATTCCCGAAAGACGAGGCGATGCGGGCGTCGTTCGTCAAGGCGGTGAACGATAAAGGCAAGAGCGCCGCTATTGCGGCCCTCTCCGCCACTGGTTATACTAAGGTGGTCGACATCCCTGGCGATGAACGCGCCGCCTTCCTGGTCACGCTCGCTGCGCTCCCCAATCTCCCCGGCAAGGATGACGAGATCCCGTTCTAAGCTGCGTCAAATCGAACCGTCCCACCTCTTAACCGAAAGCGAAGTATGTCCCAATCCACCATCATCCACGTCATCCCGTCCATCATCCGCGCCAACGTGGCCAACAAGACGAGCGACCCCGCCATCGTCGTACGGCAGAACAACGTGGAGCGGCTCGCTGGCATCGTCGAGATCCGGCACAAGGGCAAGGTCGTGGCGCGCATCTGTCCGCAGTATGACAACCCAATCCCCAACGGCATGGGCGAAGGTGCGCGCGTCTGGATTGAAACCACGGAGGATGTCACCCTCGAACAAGAGGCATGGCCCGTGGAACACCGCGGCCAACCGTGCAACACCATCCTCGCGTGATGCAAATTCTGTTTCTCATTTTTCTGATCCTCCTTTGTGGCTACGTCGAATGGCGTAGAAGCTAAGCATGGCCGGTTCATCCTACGACGAAACCTGGGAGCCTGGACTCCCCCTCCCTCCCGAGGAATCCGAGAACAAGCCGCATCATCGGTGGCCCGCAGTTGTTATGCTTGCGTTGTACCTCGTGATTGTCGGCGGCCTTGGATGGGCGTACCATGAGCGCGAGCAGCGCGAGAGCGTCGAAGCCGAAGCGATCGAGCTGCCCGCAATTGATGCTCAGGTCATCGAGAGCATCCCGTCGCCGGAGTCGTTCGGCCGCACGACGTGGGACCAAGCTCAGGATGAGATCATCGGCACGTTGCTCAACGCAGCGATGCAGATGGAGAAGCGCCTGACGGATCTGGAGCGGCGGCAGCTCACGCTTGAGAACTATCACCTCGGTCACACCGACAAAGAGTTTCCGATCGAGCCTCGCGTCAACCCTGAACTTGAATTTCACCCTCCGCGCTCGACGCCGCATCGGCCGTTCTTGCCGGACCTACTACCAGGAACACCATGAAATTTTTATTTTTCGTTGTCGTCCTGACGGCCACCGTGCTGCTCAGCGACATGGTCGAGTCCAGCGACAACAAAATCAACCCGCAGACTATGGCGGTCACTGTCCGAGCGTCACGCGAGAGCGTGGAGCGCCTCGACGACTTGTCCGCTCGCGTCGAAGAGTTGGAGAAGACCGTCGCCAAGCTGCAGGCCGACGCCGTGCAGGAGTCGATGCGGCGCGACGCCCTCGACCGTCTTGGAGACGCGAGGGCCAAGCAGCTGTTCGAAGCGCAAGGCAAATTCAACGAGCAGGTTATCAACGCGCTGTCGACAGCGAGCGCCGCGCCTGCGCCCCAACCGTTACCCCAAACCATTGACGTGAACGTGAACCAGTCAATGATTCAGCAGCAACCGTGGGCCGCCCCGTGGAACAACCGCGGCTTGCTCTTTCCGATAACGTACTGATGCTTAGCTTCTGGCAGAGAGTCATCGACGAAGGCGGACGCTCTGTCTCGATTGGCGGGGGGCTCGTCATGGTTGTGAGTGACGACCCACCGCCGAACAAAACCCACGTTGTCTATGTGCCTCTTACCGGTGCGACCGCCGAGCTGTTGGAGCGGACGGCGGCCGACGCTGAGCGACCGAAAGTTAAACAATGACCAACGCATTCATCACTGGCAGTCAAGCTTACGGCACGCCCCACGACCGCAGCGACATCGACGTCGCTGTTCTCATGGACAAGGATGACGTCCGTCTGCTGAACGACATCAAGGATGATGCAGAGGAACGATACGCCGACTCGCATTCGCTCCGCTTCGGCGACCTGAACCTGATCCTGTTTACGGATCCGGTGAAGTTCGAAGCGTGGCGGCGTGCGACCGACGCGCTACTAGAACAGCAGCCAGTGTCCCGCGCCCAAGCCGTGGCGGCGATCAAGGCTGAACTCGAAACTGTGAAGCATCTTTTTACATGAGCTACAACCCGAGAGACTACCCAATGCCCATGACCAAAACCCAGCGCCGTGCGCGTATTCTCAACGCTGTCGTCACCCTTTCTGCCTTCGTTCTTGCCGTCCTACTGGTGGTGGCGATGTGGATCGCGTTCTTAAAGCTCGTCGTCCACTTCGTCCCGGCTGCCGCCGAAGCGCCGCCGGCCGCCGCCGAACCAGCGCCCGACGACAACAGCTATCGCACGATCGAGGCGCACGTCACGGACACGCGCGCGCTGGTGGAGGTACTGCGGAAGCAGTCCAACAGGAAGGCGGCCCACGACACGAAGTTGTTTCAGCAGCTGGCCAACTACGTCGACAGTCTAGAGCGGCGCATCATAAAATTAAACGATGCGTACACGGAAGTTCTGAACCGCCATGAGGCTCGCAACGTACAGCTGATCGAAGACGTCGATATCCTTCGGGGTCAAATTCTTTCCCTCCGTGAGCAGCTGGAGAACCACAAGCATGACGAACATACTCCTACTGGCGAAGTCGGTGGCGACCCTGGCCCGAATCCAAGGGATGGCTGCCGCTAATCAAGCGCGCGCCGTGACCGGCGACTCGCCGTCCTACAGCGAGAGCGCCTTCTTTCTTGAAGCCGAGCAGCTAGAATCCCTGACGGTAGCGTACAACGAAAAGCTTTGCCCCGGGGGTAAGTGTGCGGATCGCAACACACCAGCTGCTGCTAACACTGGACCGCGTACTGTCGCGCAGCCTCACAGGGAACTCGCCCCGCACGAAGGTTAAAGATAAGATCTACCAGCAGGGGGACTGGGGCGTCAACATGCCCTTTCCCTCTCGCTGGTATCACATCGAAGAGAAGGTGGACGGCCTCGTGCGTCGTCGGCTGTTCAGCACTGTCCGTGACCGCATAGAGCATGCCGGCACACTGTGGGAGTAGAACGTGGAGCATTCAAAGTATGGCCCATCGTCATCAAGCATCTGGTTGCATTGCGGCGGCGCTGTCGAAACTCCGGAGCTGGTTGAGGATCCCGGCGAAGCTGCGGAGTTGGGCACGACCATCCACGATTATGTCTACGCGTACACGAGCAGCGGCGTTGCGCCGGCGCGGCCCGAGCTGAAAGAAGACCAGGAAGAAGTCTTTGATCTCAACGTCGCGAAGTGGCTGGAGGTAGTCGAAGAGACTGCGATGGAGCTACCGGATGGCGCGCAGATGCTGACCGAAGTCCGCATGATCTCTGAGATCTGGCCGGAGTTTGGAGGCACGAGCGACCTGCTGATCGTCGGCCCTGACTTCCTCCACGTCAAGGATCTCAAGACCGGCATGGGCCCTGTGTCCGCCGAAGACAACCCGCAGCTCGGCTGCTATCTGTTGCTCGCTAAGGAAAAGTTCCCTGGTCGAGAGCGCTTCTACGGAACGATCGTTCAACCCCAGCTGAACTATGAGCATACCCACGAGTTTACGGCCGCTGCTCTTGCAGAACTTCGTTCGACGATCGCGGAGAGGTACGGTTCGACTGACCGTAACGCAGGTGGCCATTGCTACAACTGTCCGCTCCTGCCGTCGTGTCAACCTGCGTTCGACAAGGCGCGCCAAGTCTTGGCCGATTCGATCCCGGCGCTTCCGGAGCCCGCGGTCGACGTCCCGCCAGAGATTGCGAAGTGGAAAGAATTCATCGAGCTTCTACCGGTGGCTGAGAAACTTGATGCCGTTGGGCGACAGGCTGTTCTTGGACACATCCAGGCTGGCGGAAAGGTCGAAGGGTGGAAGGCGGCAGCCCACGGTTCGAAGCGTGTATGGCAAAACGAAAAGAAGGCGTTCGAAACTCTTCGCCACATGGTATCGAACGAGGCCGATCTGGTGGATGATCGTATCCTCAGTCCACCGCAGGTAGAGAAGCTGTTCAAGAAGTTGGGCCTGGAAATTCCGGAGGGCCTGATCTACAAACCACCAGCCAAGACCATCCTTGCCAAGAAGTCTTCGCCGAAGACGGAGGTGGTCGAGGCCGACGCTAGCGAGTTTGATTTTTTCGACGACCCCTAACCCCGAGGCTACGATGAACCCCCTGACCAACCGAGACTTCGACAACGCGCTGGATCTCTCGCGCCCTGAGCAAGAGGCGCGGCAGTTGATTACAATTCGGCTCGTGCGTTACGGCCAACAGGCCACCGAGGAAGAAGAAGAGCTGCCGACTGCGGTCGTCGAAGACACGATCTCGATCGACGTGCCGGTGCATGTCTGGTACATGCACAAGCGGTTCCAAGACATCCAACCCGGCCCCGAGGTGATCCACTGGGACAAGTGCGTCGTCCTGTGGTCGTCGGACGTCTTCCCCGTGCGGACGGCGCGCGGCAACGCCAAGGAAAAAATTCTGCGGTAGGCTTGAACCTTCCTGCAGTCAGCGCGTAGTATCTATCATCACCACCACCTTTCGAGGAACCC
>Ga0181352_1000888_pt1 | contig 12125 bp, 22 predicted proteins | sample Fa13VDMLBSN_FD_130103 | JGI IMG/M metagenome (GOLD analysis project Ga0181352, IMG submission 130103) | Freshwater viral communities from Lake Michigan, USA - Fa13.VD.MLB.S.N | ecosystem: Environmental > Aquatic > Freshwater > Lake | place: USA: Michigan | collected 2013-09-23 | reverse complement strand
GAAGCGGTGCTCAGGGTAGCCGTCTTCCATGTGGCAGAGCGGGTCCAGCGACCAGTTCTGTTCGCCGAACTCACCCGCGTTAAACAGCCAGTCGTATAAGGTTCGCGCGTCTTCATGCGCGGCAAACCACTTGGCGCGGCCAGTCTTGGCGCGGTTTATCTTGATCCGCGCCTTGATAGCGGCTTCGTACCGCTCTTCGTTCTCAATGAAATTGCCCTTCCAGCCCATGTCAATTCTCCGTTGCTGATTAAAACGGAAAATCGGCTTCGTCGTCGTAAGACGGAAGGGCGCGAGCAGCGGCACAAGCCGCATTACGAGCGGCCCAATCCGCTTCCCAAGCAGCGCGACCCAGAGGCTCAACGCCCTCGTACTCGCACTCGTTGAGATAATCGTAATATGCTTCGCTATTATTAAAATCGGCGGCATCGCCATACGCCTCGCGAACATAATCATAACGAGCATTAAACTCGTACTCGGCGTCTTCGTTGCGGTGATCGAACATTTGCTTAACTCCATATTTGCGTTGCTGATACGCAGTATATGGCAGATGCAACGTCAGGTTGCAATACCCTTTCTCACTTTTTTTACGATGTCGTCAATTTCTTCCTTCGACGTGGCGATAAACACCGGCATTCCGTAGTTTTTCATGCGCTCAATCTCTCGATCCTGCACCTTGCTGACGCGGTCGCCGAAGGCCTTGATCTCGACAAAGGCGACGCAGGGCCAGTCCCACCATATAAAGCAGTCAGGGCAGCCGTTACGGCCCTCCCAGCGCACTTTGCGGTACTGACCCCCACTGCCCTGCACAACGTGCTTCAGATGGTCCTGTAAGCGTCCTGCGGGCGTCATGATCTGCCTGCCGACCAGTTCTTCTGTATGCGCGCCTCGGCGTTGGGTACGCACCAAATCTCGCGCGTCTCGTCGATCGCGACCACCCAGAGCAGGCTATGCTCCAGCCCATAGTCAATGACGGCCAGCGCCAGACCAGAGCCCTTGGGCGTGTCCATCGGGATCGAGGGGTTGAGCTGGGTGAGCATCACTCTTTCCTGTACCGGTACGCTTCGAAGCCAGCTGCCGACAGCGGCAGGCCGACGGACCAGCTGGGGTTGTCGCTCATCATGTCGGCCAGAGCCTCATGGGTGAAGGCCGCCTCGTCGGGCACTTCGCAGACCAACTCGTCATGCACGCGCAGGACGACGCTGTAGCCAGCCTCCTCGGCGCGACGCATGCCGGTCATGAACACGTCACGCGCGACGGCTTGAACGACGTTCTCGACCAGCTTGCCGTAATAGGTCTCCAGCAGCTCCCACTTGCGGGTGTACTGGTTGATGCCCTCGTACACGAGTTGCCCAGCATCGTTGATGTGCATGTTGCGGTAGCACAGGTACCGGCCGCTCGGCAGCCGGATGCGGGTGTACTCGACGCTGTCTGGCCCGTAGGCGGTGTCGATGCGCAACAGGCCGCGCACCTCGAAGCTCTCGCCCTTGGCGCGCACGGCAGAGCGCACAGCGCCCTCGGTGTCGTACCACAGCTTCTTCGTCGCAGGGTGCGCCTTGCGCCATGCCTGCACAATCTCCATGATTGCGTCGTCGTCCATGGCGTTGAACACGTCGCCGCCCATCTTGCGATACGCGCCGAGGCCGCCGCCGTAGCCTCCGGCCAGCTCAGGCACCTTGCCCTGCGTCTGGCGCTCGGACTTCGTGACGTCGAACGGATCTTTGCCGAGGATGCGCCCAGCGGTCACCTTGTACAGGTCAGGCCCCTCGCCACGGTCGTACAGCTTGAAGGCTTCAATCTTCCAGTCCTCGCCTGCCAGCCATGCCAGCACGCGCCCTTCGATGTTAGACAGGTCGGCGATGACCAGCTTACGGCCCGATGCCGCCAGCAGCGCGCCGCGCACAGCAAACGCGCAGCGCTCGCTGACGTTGTCGTAGATGATGTCCTCGCAGTCGTGCTTGAAGGCCGCAATCGTGGCCTCCTGCACATCGCCGTCGAACCAGTCGGGTGATCGAGGTAGGTTCTGCGGCTGAAAGATCCGGCCCGCGTCGCGGCCGGTGCGGGCAGCGCCGCAGAATTGTATCGTGCCGCGCAGGCGGCCGTCGTGCGACGTTGCCTCGATCAGCACCTTGTATTTGGCCGGTGACGTGGCCGAGGCCTGCTGCCGGATTTCCAGCAACTCGCGCACCTTCGGGTCAAGGTCGCCCTTGAGCAGGCCCTCGACCGTGCCCTTGGTCAGGTCTTCCGGCTCGAAGCCGCGCACGTCGCGCAGGTAATCGATGAACCGCTGGCGCTGGGTGGTCGAGGAGACCAGCCCGTCGGTCAGACCGGCTGCACGAGTGGCCAAAGCTCCCGAAGCTCGTTGAAAAGCTCGAATTGCGGAGCGAGCGAGGTCGAGGTCGATGGCGACACCACGGTTATTAATTCTTTGGTCAAGCCGCCAAAGGTGCTGCTCACTGTCCGTACTGTTCCAACTTGGCAGGCGTCCATGTACGTGGCGCATTGCGTCCACATCAAGCCGGGCGTATTCGATGAAGTTGTTCCACTCATCAGGATGGGTCTCCCTATTTGCGCGCCGTATCTTCCAGTTCTTTGGGCACGGCTTCGTGAACAGTTGTATATACCGCCGACCGGCTTTGTCTTTACTTTTATCTTGCGGCACACCCAGCACGTCGCAGAGCTGGCCCAGAGAGCCGGGCAGGCTGTGCGACAGGGCGGTGATCATCGTGTCGTCAATCTTTTCGACGGGGATTTCCACGCCGCAGTGGCTCAGCACCGTGCGGTCGAAGCTGCTGTTGTGAATGACGACCTTGTCGGCGTGATTGATGTACGACTGTAGCCGTTCGCGCCAGTCGAAGGGGACTTGTGCGCAGTCCCACACATCGACTGCGGTGTCGTCGGACGCAACGGCGACCAGCAGCACCTCAACGGCCTCGGCGTACTTATGCACGCCGTGCTTGATTGGGATGGTGCTGTAGGTTTCGAGGTCAAGCCAAAGCGTGGTCACAGCAAGTCCCATCCTTCACCAGCGATAGACGCAATCCGATCCGATGCGAGGGCCGCGTATTCTGGGTTCAGTTCGCACAGAATAGCCTTGCGACCATGCTTGATAGCCACGCCAGCGGTCGTGCCGCTGCCACCGAAGGGGTCGAGGACGACGTCGCCGGAACGACTTCCCGCAAGGATGCACGGTTCAATCAGGTCAGGCGGAAAGGTGGCGAAGTGCGCGCCCTTGAAGGACTTAGTCGTTACCGTCCAAACCGAGCGTTTGTTGCGAAACTCTGTGACGGTGGCAAAGCCTTGCTGGCCGTTCTTACCGCTAGTGTCCTTGGTCCGCTTACCCTCATAGCGGATGTTGCCCTTGTCGCTTCGGGCGTCCTTGCCATACCAAATCGACGGTTCCTTGATGGCGTCGCTATCGAAGAAGTATTTAGGAGACTTTGACAGCATGAAAATATATTCATGCGCCTTGGTGCAGCGATCGCGCACACTCTCCGGCATCGGGTTCGGCTTATGCCAGATGATGTCCTGACGCAGGTACCAACCATCGGCTTGAAGCGCGAGCGCAACGCGCCACGGAATGCCAATAAGGTCTTTTTCCTTCAAGCCGGTAAGTTTGGTTCCGCGCTTTGATGACGACGGGTTGTCGGGCATGCCCCGTTTTTTGTCTTCGGTTCTCGCGCCACCAAAAGCGTGCGCACGATTGTCCGAGTAATTGCCCGGCCTATAATTGTAGTAGCTATCGCCAAGATTAAGCCAAAGCGTGCCATCGTCAGCAAGGACGCGGCGCACTTCACGAAACACTTCGACCATTGCGGCTACGAAATCCTCCGGCGACGGTTCGAGGCCGAGCTGCCCGTCCATGCCGTAATCGCGCAACCCAAAATACGGGGGCGATGTTACGCAAGTTTGAACGCTGCCATCCGCTAGTGATTGCATCTGCTCTCGGCAGTCGCCGATTAAAATCTGTAAGTTTAACATGCTGATAACTCCTCTGTTCAGGTGAGCCGCGCGCTTCGGTTATCAGCAACGCAGGAGCAACCCGCACCCGCGCGCGGCTCGCCAGAACAGAGGACGTGACGGGGGCATCAAGGGGAGGACAACTTCCCCGTCACGTCGCTCCTATAGCCTTACAACAAGTCCATGCCAAGCGCAGACTTGTATGTGTCGAGGATGGCCTCCATCTCCGCCCGATCTTCCTTTGTCATCTTCCGCAAGCGGACAATCTGACGCATGATCTTCGCGTCGAAGCCGAAGGCTTTGGCTTCGCTGTAAACGTCGCGGATGTCGTCCGCGACACCTTTCTTCTCCTCCTCCAGACGCTCGATGCGCTCGATCAAAAGGCGCAGTTGCTCTTTGCTGGAGTTGTGGCCGACCTCGCTCACAGGATGTCGGCCGCGTCGGCCTTGGCCTTCGCCAGACCAGCGAACTCGTCCGCCGATGCTGGAGCGGAACCGCCACCGAAGTTTTCACCTTCGCCGGTCAGCATGACGCCGCGCAGCGAGCAGTTGATGCGACGACCCCACTTGTTGTCCTGCGCCCAGATCTCGACCGAAGCGTTGACCAGAGCGCCGCTGAACGCCTTGGCTTCGATGTCGCTCTTGCCGCTCAGCTCTTCACCGTACTGGTTGAACACCGTCGGCTGCGTCTTGGCATTGCGTGTGGACAGGTAGTGCGCGCCGTCAAAGCCCTGATAGGCCTCGCCGGTCTTCTTCGAGCGGTAGACCTTCTTGGTGAAAGCCACCTTGCCGTCTTCTTCCAGCATCTTCAAAACGCTGTCGGCCTTGTCCTTCCACGCCTCAGTGGCCTCGGCAAGGATTGCCGCTTCGAGGGCCTTCTGCTGTTCGGAGTTCGGCTTGATGGGGAACTTGGCACCATAGGCCGGTTCACCTTCGCCGAAGGACTGGGGCTCAGCCAGAGCTGGGAAAGCCAGAACGACGTTCTTGAGCATAATACGTGTAGCCATTTTCAATTATCCTTTTTTCAGTCTTCAGTTTGCATAAGGTCACTGAAATCATCAGCGACCGATTGGACGGCAATCGCTTGCCGCTTATCCGTGACAGGTGCCACAGATGGCTTGCCCGAACTCTGGGTGATAAGGTCTTTGACCTTGGCCCAGCGCTTGGGATTTTGCTTGAACACCTTCTCCGCCTTTGTCGGCGAAATCAAGCTCAAATCGTACATCTCATCCTGCCGCATGCGGAAGGACTTGAACAGGTTCTCGACGTCGGCCTCGCTGCCCCACTTGCGGTGGCCGCGCTTGCCCTCGACGAGCTTAAAGCCGTCGACCGTCTGCCCGGCGAACAGGCGACGCTCGACTTCTGCGCGCACAGACTTGCACCAATCTTCGACCATCGAGACCTTGGCCATGGCAATCGGCAGATAGTTGTTGCTGGTCTGCAAATCGACGATCTCCGGCGTGAAGTCCGCGAACTCTTCCAGCGTTGCCGCAGAAGATCCGCCGACCACTTCGGTGATCTCGGCCCGCAGCGCAGGGCAACTCGACTTGGCACTGCAGAACTTGCACTGCTTCTCGCCGGGCACAAGGAAGTCGGTCAGGTCGCCGTCAATCGCCGCCATCTCGGCAGCACGGCAATCATCGGCCGCTTTGGCAGCGCGCTCGGCAAATGCGTGCAGTTGATTGACAGGGATGGACCACTCCGCGACGTGGTTCATGCGCGGCTGGTGGATTACCATCGTGGCGTACGATAAGTCGCCGACGATGCCGTACTCTTCCAACGCACCCAGCGCGTAAAACTGAGCCTGCTCGTTGTCCTCTGCGAAGACCTGCACGCCCATGCCGAACTTGAGATCGATTACCTCAATCGTTTCCTGATCGGTGTCGATGATGATTGCGTCGCTGGTGCCGCTGGCACCCTGCTCGCCGGTGATGTGGCCAATCGGCACCCTGCGCTCGATGAGCAACGTCTTGCCTTCGGCGCGCTCGCGCACCAGCTTGACGTAGTCATCGACGTGATCGGCCATGTCCTGCGTGACGAGCCACTGGACGGTTTCTCCGCCGTCCTGAAACTCGACCTTCATGCCGACATAGCCTTGCGCGTTCGCCTCGTCGCCCTCAAGGACGATTGCGGCCAGTTCGTGTGCTGCGCTGCCCTCACGGGCGTAGACGCTGCCACGGTCGGGGTACTGGGCTTCCAGCACCGCGCTTCCCGCGCAGCGCATCCAGCGATGCGCTCCCGAGGGGCTGAGCTTTGCGTGTGCCATCAGAGCGCGTCCTTCAGCTGCTGGACCAGTTCAGGCCACAGGGTTGGGTCGAGCAGGCTGGCCTTCTCAACGCCGAACTGCGACAGGATCTCCTGCGCCACCGGCTTGCCCTTTTCCTTGACGACCTGAAGCACGTACGGTGCGACGTCGGTGTCGAAGTTCAGCTCAGCCGCAGGGGTGATTTCCTCTGCTGGGGCGGCAGGGGTGTTTTCCACGATTTCTGCGGGTTTAGGGGTGATTTCCTCCGCAGGGGCGGCAGGGGTAGAAGAGGGTTCCGTCGTCGTTGGCTGGCTCTCGGAGACCTCGGCAACTGGGGCACTCTTGGGGGCCGGAGTAGGGTCCACGGGTGCGGCTTCGGCGACCTCCACCTTGGCAACATTGCGGTCAACCTGCAACGCTTCACGCACTGCGTTGACTTCGATGTGGCCGCGCAAACTGGCACCGATGGCCAGCAGCTTGTCGGCCACTTCAGGGATGCTGTTGCCTGTTACTTCAATCTTAATCATCTATCAGTTTCCTTTTTTCAGTTCTTCAATAGTTTCGTCACGCTCGTTGAGCATCAGTTCAAGCACGTCGATTTTCTGTTGCATATTATAAAGTTCATCCTCGAATTGGTTGGCGTCGCCTTCAAAAAGGGCGGCGCGTTCCCGCAGCGCTTCGGCCTCCTCCTCGTACTCTTCGCCTGCGGCCCGCAGACGCTCGGCCAGCACGATGGCCAGTTCCGCGTTGGGATTGTACTTTGCCTCTTCGAGCAAGAGGCTGTCCTCGCACATTCGATAGTGGCTGCGGTCTTTCAAAAGTTCCATGGTTTTGCTCCATACTGTTTGGCGAGCTGACGCGCTTCACGCTTGCCGCTCACGTTGAAGCCGATCAGGTGCGTGCGGTGCCCGTCCACGATCCGCGTAAGGTACACTGTCGCGGGGACGTTGCGCCCCCGTGACGTGAACTCTGCTGCAAGGATGCCCAGCATGCGCTTAGGCCTTGCGCGCCACGACCTTGACGGTCGTGTAGCCCTTTGTGGTCTTCTGGTTCTTACTGAACCAGCGACCGTCGACGCCCAGCTCACGGAGCTTGGCTTCGGCTGCCTTGGGGCAGAGCGACTGGCGCTCCGCAACGTCCGAGACGGTGGCACGGAACAGGCCGCCATCGTGGGCACCTGCGCCGAGCGACTTAACCTCGTCGGTCAGAAAGGCTTCGATCTCCTTCAAGCGGGCAATCTCGGCCTTGATGTCGCCCAGACGGTCGACTGGGGAAATGTTGGAAATGGTTGCGGCTACGGTTGCCATGTTTTTTACTCCTGTATGCGTTGCTGATAGGGTGCATATAAGGGCTGCAATCTAGGATTGCAATACCTATTCGTAAAAAATTACACGTCCCCCTTCGATTTTTAGCGGGCCGTCCTTTTCGCGGCTCAAACCGTTGATTGCGCGCACCACAGACTGGCGGCGAATGTCCCGCTTGCCGTCCTCTGGGGCAGGCATAAGCTCCACGGCCTTCTCGACCAGCTCATGCGCGCTGACGCTGTCACGCGAGCCGAACAGGGTCATGACTTCGAGGATGTGATTTTCTACACGTCCACGGCGCTTCGTGCCCTTACGGTCGGCCGGATCTTCGGTCGGCCTCGACAACTCGGCCTCGACCGCGACGCAGCTGGTGATGGTGTCGCCATCAAAGTCGATGCCCAACTCGATCACTTCGAGCTTGAAGCCCCAGCGGATGCCGTCCTCGCCGTCCTTCATCTTCTCGATCACAATCTCCCGCTCGCCGTTCTCGTGGCGTAGCACCTCAATCTGGACGTCGGCTGCGGCCTTCAGGCCTGACCAACCGCGTGAGCCCTTGCTGAGATCCTTGCCCGCGTGGTGGACAATCAGGATCATCGCGCCGGTGGCCTCGTGCAGCAGGCGGATGTTCGCCAGCACGCGGCCCATGTCGTCGGACGTGTTTTCGTTCGCGCCGGGCGAGACCTGCGCCAGCGTGTCGATCACAATCACCTGCGGCGTGCCGATGTTCTTAATCTCGGCAATCACCTCGGAGATGTCGTCCGCGTCCAGAAAGTTCGGGGCGGCCGTGATTACTTGCATGTTCCGTGCGCCGCGCAGGTCGAAGTCGTGGTGCTGGGCGTACGCCTCACCGCGCTTGCCGATGCCCGAGCCGCCCTCTGCGGCGATTGTGACAACAAGGCCTTCCTTAGTGCGGCGGCCGCGCCAGTCCTTGCCACGCGCGATTGCGAAGGCGATGTCGAGGGCGACGAACGTCTTACCAGCGCCGGACGCGCCGAAGAGGATGCCCATCTGGGCCTTCGGCAGGACGCCCTTAATCAGCCAGCTCATAGGCTCGCGCTGGGTCAGGTCATATATCGGCACAGGGCCGAAGCGGCCGACGCTCTTCTTCGGCAGCTCCGCTTGGATTGCCTCGGCCTTGGCCAGCACTTCCTCGCGGCTGGGCCCCTCGTACGGGCGATAGCCTGCGTCCTTCGCCATCTTGATGACGGACGCCATGGTGACCTGTCGCTTGCCGGGGGAAGGCTTGAAGCTATCCCACTGGTAGCGCAGGCTCTCGGTGCTGGGGTATGTTTCGCCCATGGACGACCACTCGTCCCATATCTCGAAGCCGTCGTCGCCGCCGTCCGTCTCGTGATGCAGGGCCATGCCGACGCGCAGCCACGGCTCGCGGCCCATGCTCGGGTCGAGGACGGCCAGCAGGGTCTCCATCTCGCTGATTGACAGGCCAAGACGCGGCTCGCGTCCGGCCATGAAGTCATCAGGGTCGAAGGTCGCACCGGCCGTCGCGCCGAAGCGGCGCTGGCAAAGATCCTGAGTGTGCTGGTCGACGTCGGCTATACGGTCCTCATAGCCGAGCATCTCGCACGACGGCAGGATGTTGCCGGTAAAGGTCACGAAGCCGGTCGAGCTGAACGTCTCAAAGCCGAACTGGTCAGGCGTGGACGCGCTCTTATGGTTGCCCAGATCGCCCTTCAGCGCGGCGCGGATGCCCTTGCCGCTGGGCGAGTACTCGGCGTACGTCCGGTTGACGATCTGCTCAATCTCTTTGGGCGTATTGCCGTGGACGTCGACGCAGTTGTCGAAGTCGAGGAACGTGAACCCGAAGTCGGACAGGGGTGCGAAGCCCACGCCGTCGAAGCCTGCGCGGATGGCAGCGTCGCGCGCCGCCACGAAGGTGGTCAGCCGGTCGCGATCCTGCGGCCCGCCCTGCGTGCCGTGACGGCGTGTGCCGTCGGCCCAGAACGGGATCTTTCGCGGCTTGGCCTCGCCGGTGAAATGCTCGAAGCGCCACATCAACCAGCCGGGCAACTCGCGCAACGGCTCAGGGACGCGCACGGCGTGGAGCGATGGCGCTATTGCCGGAACGGCGGGCGCGATTGCCCGAACATTATCCATGTCGTCGTCCTCTCCCACGGGTGCTTAGAACGTGTCTGACGCGGGCGCGCTGATTGCACGGACGAGGTCTGGGTTCATTGTATCGGTGCGCGGGATGCCGAACACAGCCTCAAGCATAACGGCCCGCTCGGGTGGCACCCAGCCTCTGGCCTTCCAGCTGTAAACGGCCTGATGGGTAACCTTCAGGCGCTGGCAGAACTTGACGATACCACCGCCCCGCTCGATGGCGAGGTCAAGGGCGGCGATACGTTCTTGTTTGGTGGTCATGCTGCTACTTTCAATGTTTCCTGCCTGAAGCTCTCTTCTCGGAGGCCCCAGACGCGTGTGATAATCATATGCTCAGTCCTGAGCTGGTTGATTTGGTTGTTGATTGCGCGCAGCTCAGCTTCGAGCTTGTCGCGCTTGATGAAGGCCTTGCGGCCCTCGGCGTGGATGGTCTTGAGATCTCGTGTCATTTGAAACGCTCCCCTTTCTTGCCGATGCGGCCGGTCTTCGGATTGCGGAAGTGTGCGTCATTGAGCAGGTCGGTCAGACGCTCAATGTGGGTCTTGTGGATGCGGTTCCGCAACTCGGCCTCTTTCAGCTTTAGCTCAAGCCGAGCGTTCATTGCGAGGGCGTAGTCGGCCTCCGACTTGTAGGCTTCAATCGCCTTGCGTGCGGCCCATGGCCAGATGATGCTCATGCGTACTCTCCCAGTTTTCCGGCGGCAATCGCCTCTTCGATGATATTGGTAAGTTCGGCTGCCAGCTTGTCGTAGCCGACGGCCCAGCCCATGGATGCGTAGCGGTGGGCATCCGTGCGCTCATAGATGTCGAACGAGGTGCCGTGATCCCAGACGACGATGTCTGTCGTCTCGCCTTCGAGGTAGACGTCGAAGTCGGCAGTCGCGCCTTGCTCAGGCTCGTAGCCGTCCCAGCTGACGGTGATGTCGAGTTGGGTGTGCGCCTTGAGGGCCTTGTTGATCTGGCTTTCGGTGTATTCAGGGTTGTCCATTTTGGTACCTTTCACGTTGCTGATGCAGCCTTGTGGCAGATGCAATGCAACCTTGCAATACCCTATTTGTGGTTTTCGTCGTTTTGGTAATCGTCGATTGCTCGACGCAGCCAATCCCCCACCCAGACTGCGCCCAGCACCAGCAGGATGACACCGATAAAGAGGACGGCCTCCATCACGCGTTGCCTGCTGCGTGGTACAGCTCAATATCGGAGAGGCTGCGCGCCAAGATCATGCCGCTCATGGTGCTGAAGACATCAGCCACGTCCTCGGCGTCGTCCATCGCCATCAGCTCGTTGTGCAGGAGCTTGAGCAGGACGTCCGCCCGGCAGAGCCGCTGGCTGTCGGCGAAGATGTCCCAGAGGACGTCGCCAATCTCTTGCTCGGCGATGGTGTGCGCTCGTTCGTGGCGTTCGTCTTCAGTCATCTCTCTTCCCTTCGATTAGGTGGTTCAGCCCGAGGCGCTTCGCCTCACGCTCAAGGTGTTGGACCTTGCGCCGAGCCAGCTCCAGCTGCTGGGGCAAGATCCTGATGCGGTACTTCATGTACCGCAGGGCTTCTGGCGTCAAAATCGGATCTCCCCGTCGGCCCAGTCGTAAATATCCCAGCCGAAATTATCTTGCAGGAATTGGCGCAGGGTCATTTCAAATACGCCTTGGCTTTGATCTCATCTGCCAACTGGCGCTGGTTATGCCTTAGAAACCAATTCGCAATCTTGGCGCGCTCTTCGCTGCGGATGCCATCGGTATAGTCCTCTACGGCCTTCTCCGCGAGCCTATCGGCTTCGGATATAGGGATGGCTCCGTCGCATGGCGTGATATGGAAGTCGCCGATGCGGCCATAGATTTCGACCAGCGTTTGAACCAGTGTCTTGGCGGTCATCTGCTTGGTGTCCTTGAATATTTCACATCGCCGCAGTGCTTGCACTGTAGGACCATGCGCTCTCTGAGGGATCCGCTTACAAACTTTGTTTCCATCCGCCCCCAATGCTCCCAATGGTGGGCGCACAGCAGCCCGAAGAACCTGCGTGGTCGTGTGTCATTGGTCACAGCGACCTCCCAATCTCAATGCCCTTGCGGATGCCTTGCTCGACCAGACGCATCCAGACCGTGTGGTCCCATGCGCCGGACATATATAGCGACATTTCTGGGGTATCGCTCTTCGCGGCTTGGTTGGAGCAGATGGCGCGAGCAGCCTCGCGAATTGTCATATCATCTTCGTGTGTCATCCCCACCATTCCTCTTCCATGCTCTTACGCTCTTCGTCTGTGATGACTGGCCGGGTGGCGATGAGCCACCCAGTCAGGCCGAGCAGTCCGACGACAATGACGAACAGCAGACGCTCTCCGTTCATTTGCCGCGTTCCCGCATGGCGACATCGAAGTCGTGCGCTGCGGTGCGCATGTACTGGCCGATGAAGACGGCGGCGGCTTGGGGTTCGTCCTCTGGCACGATGCCGAAGATCTTCTCGAAGGCTACTGATGCCTCGTATGCGTATCGGTTGGCCGTCATG